>Ga0100387_10000659_pt1 | contig 28443 bp, 25 predicted proteins | sample CryGeymeta201511_FD_81547 | JGI IMG/M metagenome (GOLD analysis project Ga0100387, IMG submission 81547) | Groundwater microbial communities from Crystal Geyser aquifers in Utah, USA - Crystal Geyser metaG 2015-11 | ecosystem: Environmental > Aquatic > Deep subsurface > Groundwater | place... | reverse complement strand
ATACTTCTCAAATAGTCAAATATTATGTTACTGCATAAGTCGTCTGAAATAATTTAATCATAAATACCCGGCGTCTCAAGATATTTTTACAGAAATATCAGCGCCATAGCCGGCGGAAGAGACTCCGGTCGTCAGGTAGTTCTGAAGAATAAGGCGGTTCGAATCGGGCGGGGGTAAATCGAAATGACCACAGACCATGCAACTGGAATTAATGGATCCTGCGAAGACAAACGCATGCCGGAAGCTTGCATTACATACCGGGATTCAGCGGGACAGGGGAATTATTCGTCCTGTTCTTCTGCCCACCGTTGATAGGATTTATCCAACATGACTTTATGGAAGGTTATATTATTTAATATTTTCTGAAGACGTTTCGGATTATACCCAACATCGGGTTGGTTCATTTCAGATTCCAGACTGTTGATCTTTTCCTCGAGGCTGGTGATTTCCGATTCGATTTTTTGGATATTCCGGGCTTTCCGTTGCTCCGCCCGCTGGAGGGCTTTCCGTTCTTCGTAGGTCAGTTCACCGTCAATTTTCTTGGGACCGATATAATCATTTTCTCTGTCCGTTTCCCGGATCTGCATTTTTTTCCAGAGAAAATAATCGTAATTACCGGGGTATTCTGTGAGTTTACCGGAGATCACTTCCACCACCTTATTGCAGACGGCATTTAAAAACCGCCGATCGTGGCTAATGCATACCAGTGATCCGCTGAAATGCTGCATTGCGGATATAAGCACATCCTGAGAGGGAATATCCAAGTGGTTTGTGGGTTCGTCCATTAACAGCAGGTTAGCGGGTTTCAGGAGCAGCTTTGCCAGCACAAGACGCGCTTTTTCACCTCCTGACAGAACTTTTACCCATTTATCGACATCGTCACCGCTGAACAGGAACGTCCCCAGGTAAGAACGAAGTTGGGTATGTGCCATGCCTTCCGCAACAGATTCAACCGTAGCAAGGACCGTACTTTCGGGGTTGAGAACTTCCAGTTGATGCTGTGCATAATAGTTCACGTCTACGTTGAATCCGACGGTAAAACTCCCGGATTGATAGGGGATTGTATTTGCGAGTAATTTCATTAACGTGGATTTCCCGGCGCCATTAGGTCCTACCAGTGCGATCTTTTCGCCGCGCTCAATTCGGAACGACATGTTTTTATACACCTGCGCCTGACCATAAGATTGGTCGATATTTTTCATTTCCATCACCACCAGTCCGCTGCGGCGGGGTTCGGGAAAGGCAAATTTTACTTTTTTACGTGTTGATTCCGGGACCTCAATGCGGTCTGTTTTTTCCAGTTCCCGGATCTTGCTTTGTACCCGGGTTGCCAGGGTGTTTTTATACCGGAACCGCTCAATGAACCGCTCAGTCTGGGCAATTTGTCTGGACTGGTTCTTTGCCTGCCGGGTACGGATTTCCCGATTCACCTCTTTGTCCGTCTCATACGTGGTATAGTTTCCTGTGTACAGGGTCATTTGGCGGTATTCAATTTCTCCGATGTGCGTCACCAGGCGATCCAGAAAGTACCGGTCGTGACTGATGATGAGAACAGCGCCGGAATAATCCATCAGAAATTTCTCCAGCCAAATTAGTGATTCCAGGTCCAGGTGATTGGTGGGTTCGTCCAACAGAAGAACCTCTGGTTTCCGGAGCAGCACCTTGGCCAATGCCACACGCATCTTCCACCCGCCACTCAAATTATCCAGCAAAGTTGAAAACTGCTCTGCCGGAAAGCCCAGTCCGGAGAGGATAATCTTTGCCTGATTCTCATACGAATATCCCCGCTTTTTTTCATATTCATCCTGAAGATCAGCCAGTTCGTGTATGAATGATGTGTCGTGGGGATGGTGTGACAACTTTTCATACATTTTAACAATGTTTTTTTCCAGGTGCAGGATACGGGGAAATACGGAGAGTGTTTCTTCCAGTACAGATCGGCCGTGCAGGTTTTCTATTTCCTGTTCCACAAACCCGATTGTCACGTCTTTGCGAATAGAGAAATTACCGGCATCTACGGTTTCAGTCCCGCGGATGATATTGAACAGCGTCGTTTTCCCCGACCCGTTGGGCCCGATGATACCTAACCGCACACCGGATTTCACATGAAGAGAAAGACCATCGAATAATACCTGGTCACGGAAGGACTTTTTAATAGAATCTAATCGGATCATCGGGTAAAATTTACCGCCCTGATCAGAAAGGATTTATGCAAATTTCATTTAAATCAAGTACTTTACAATACTTAATTCCGCGGGAGCACGGTGCCTGGGCAATGTGGATCACGCCACTCATTCTCGGGATGATTTTTTCGGGAATTTCCATCGATTCCGTCATCTTTTCCCACTCTGCCCTGTTTCTCTTTTTAGCATACGGTCCATTGTCTATGGTCATAAAATCGCCCCGGAAGCAGAAGGAAAATCTGCAGGCTTTTGTGTTCGCCGGAGTTCTCTTTTGTATTCCGGGAATTGTCCTCGCTTTGCGCCGTTTCTCGCTCATGATGGCGATGCTGGGTATCCTTTGTTTCATGCTGTTTGGTATTCATTTGATGATCCGGCGTTTCGGGAAAGGGCTGACCATTTTGGGCTATATTCCCGGGGTTGCGGGACTCACCATGACCGCTCCGTTTGTGATCCTGATCAATACCGGTACTGTCAATTCCCTGGCGGTCATTCTGTGGATAACCTGTTTTCTGTATTTTTTCACTACCACATTCTATATCCGGTTACGGATCAGGATTCAAGCCCGGGTTTCTGTAAATGTTTCCCTCCGTGAAAAACTTCAAATTGGGGGTCCGGCTATTTTAGCCTCGATCATCCCGGTGATCATCATGCTGATTTCCCATTTGCCCTTGCTGGCTGTCTCCTATCTGCCGGGAATGCTGAAAGCATTGTGGGGGAGTCTGTTCTTTCTGCCTGGAGAAAAACCGCGTCCCGTGGTTTTGGGAATTACCGAAATCATTTTCACACTCGTGTTCATGATACTCATGGTAATTGTCCTGCACGGAAAGGACTGGTAACCCTTCCGTTCTATCAGGATTCCAATTTTCCATTGTGAAAATTCCCGGTTATTCACAGTTTTTTGGTTCATAAAAAAGGGGGTCACTGCCACCCTTTTTTATGATATTGCTTACCTGTTGGCGAATTTATTTGAAATCCACCATTTCCACTTCGAAGACGAGTGTAGAATTGGGCGGGATCGGACCGATTCCCCGGTCGCCATAGCCCAACTCCGGTGGAATGATCAACGTTCTTTTACAGCCTTTGGGCATGGTCAGCAAGGCTTCATCCCATCCCGGAATCACTCTGCCGGTCCCCACCGCAAAGCTGAGGGGTTCACCCCGGTCAAGGGAACTGTCAAATTTGGTTCCATCCTGCAACATTCCTGAGTAATGTACAAATACGGTTTGTCCTTTTTGAGGTAGTGCGCCATCGCCCTTTACATGTTCGATGATCAGCAATCCGGATTCAGTCCGCATTTCCTCACCGGGTAATTCAAAATCATGATCTACAAAGGGCTTTTTAATATCCACTAATTCAACCTCAAATACCAATGTGGAATTCCCCGGGATCGATCCTCTGTCAGCCTCACCGTAGGCAAGATCGGGTGGGATGACCATCCGCCTTTTTCCACCGATTTTCATGGTGGCGACCCCTTCATCCCAGCCCCTGATTACTCTTCCCATCCCCAAAGGGAATTCAAAAGGGGTCCCGCGATCCACAGAACTGTCAAATTTGTTACCATCCAGGAATGTACCCGTATAATGTACCACACAGATATCCCCTTTTCCCGGGAAATCTCCGGTTCCAACTGTATGATCTATGTATTTTAAACCCGAGTTTGTTGTCATGTAATTATTCAAATTCGCATTGTCATCTTCATTTAGTGTCGCCGGTTGTCCCGGTTTCGTATCTTCTGAGGGAGAGGGTGCCATCGCTTCAGCGCTGATGTTTGTTGACATCTGTTTATCTGTGGCAGTCTCTTCAGAAATTTTTTCTTTTTGTCCGCACGCGCCGACAATTAATACGCATGCCGTCAAAAGTATCAAATGTTTCATATTCTCTCCTGTAATGAACGGTAAACTTATCCCTTATCATCTTTATAGGGCTCCGGGTTTTTTCACCTTTTCAGAAGTTTATCAGTTTCCGCCCACCCTGAAATAATTGAATCTGAATCTCATATATTAGATAATATAATGTTATAAACAATTATCGAAAAATGTGACCGGGGTTTAGCAATCTATTTTAACAATAATTGAAATTCAAACTCACCGGTTTAATTTCGTCATCAGGGATCATAATCACTATCTTTTTTGATGTGTTGCTCAGTGAGAGATTCCGAAACCCGGCATTTCTGTATTAAAATTCATGGAATGAATTTTACACTACCGGTGACCCCGTTTGTGCACAATTTTAATACCATTATGATAAATACTATCAAATCAAACAGGCTCGGTACGTTATCCTAATAAATAGTTCTTTGGAAATTCGTATCTGATGGATAAAATTCCCCTGCCAATATTCAATCAAATACCGATTACATGAGTTCAACCATCAGCGATCAGACGATCAGAGTTTTTAATCCTGCCACACAGGAACCCCTGTCCGATATTCCCATCGCCACGACAATTGAATTGAATGAAATTCTCACTCATGCCCGTAACGCCGCATCTCCCTGGAGCGCTCGTTCTCCTCGTGATCGTGCTCACGTTCTCACACAATTTCGAAAAGCGCTCGCCGGCATGTCAGAGGATCTGATCCAATCGATCTGTAATGAAACGGGGAAAAAACACTTTGAAGGTTTGCTGGAAGTGATCACATCGCTTGAGCACTTGAAGCGGGCTGCAGGGTCTGCGTCTCGTGTGTTAAAATCCCGATCGAGAAATTCCGGTTTTCTCAAATACAAACGCGCCCGGATTCAATATGAACCATTGGGGGTTGCCGGAATCATTTCACCGTGGAATTACCCCCTGATCCTGTCCCTTTCGCCGGTTGCAGAGGCATTACTCGCGGGGAATACCGTGGTGCTAAAACCCTCGGAACAAACACCTTTGACCGCTAAAATATTGAAACAGATTTGGGATTCTCTCAATACAGACCGGGATGCTTTTCAGGTAATTTACGGAGCGGGTGAGACCGGGAGTTGCCTGGTGAACTCTCCTGAGACAGACATCATTTGTTTTACTGGCAGTACCGCAATCGGCAGACGAATTGCAGAAGACTGCGCCCGGCAATTGAAGCCGGTGATTCTGGAACTGGGGGGAAAGGACCCCATGGTAGTATTGAACGATGCCCCTCTTGAAAGAACACTCCGGGCTGCCATCTGGGGAGGGATGAGCAATGCGGGTCAAACCTGTGTCTCCGTTGAGCGGATTTACGTTCAACGATCTCTTTACGGGGAATTTTCTACCCGGCTCACCGATATGATTTGCGCATTGTCTGCCACGGCAGACGAGACCGGGACGATCGGGCCCGTGACGATCGCCGGCGGATATGAGAAGATCATCCGGCAATTGAAGGCACTCCCCGAAGCCACACAGGTGGAAAGGGGGAAAACGTCGATGGCAGGGTGGTTCATCGCCCCAACGGTGGTATTTGACCCGCCATCAGATTCTGATATCCTTTGTGAAGAAACATTCGGACCCGTAGTCACTGTCACACCCTTTGATACTCTGGAAGAAGCGGTTCGCCTGGCCAACGCCACGGGGTACGGTCTCTCTGCATCCGTGTTTACCCGAAATAAAGCACATGCCGATTACTTCACCCGCCGGATCAATGCAGGATCCATTGTTGTGAACGATGTGATCACCGGTTATGTTATCGCCGATCTCCCATTCGGTGGAAAAGGGTTAAGCGGCTTTGGCAGGGTACACGGTGAAGAAGGATTGAAGGCGTTTAGCCATATTAAAAGTATAACTGAAAACCGCTTGAGGTTTAGATCCGAACCCTGGTGGTACGATCAACAAAAACGGTACCAGGACGTGCTGAAAAAATTTATTCGGTGGTATTACGGCTGATCAGCCAGTCATGGACATGATGGAAAAAAGTGACAGGTTGCTCTAAATGGGGGGTATGCCCGGCGTTCTTCACACACACCCGGGTACACTGCCGGTTGTTTCGACAAATTTCGATGCTGATGTGACCATATTTATCATCCTCTATTCCGCTGATCAGCAAAACGGGGAAAGATAAATTTTTCAGTTCAGCCCACAGATCGGGCTGTCGTCCCACGGTAAATCCCCGCAACGCCCGTGCCAACTGATCCGGGGCAGATCGTCGACGGATATCCCGAAGCCGCTCCCACCCTGCCGGATTGTTAATTGAATGTCCGTTGAACAGTGGCAGGGATTCCCATTTCTTCAAAAATCCGGTGAAATCCCCGGCGATCTGCCGGGATAATAATTCATCCGACCGGCGTCGTGCTTCCCGCTCTTCGGATGATCGTAAACCGGGATTGGCGCTTTCCAGGATCAATGATTCCACTCGGTGGGGATATATTAAGGCGTAAGTCAATGCCAACCGGCCGCCCATGGAATATCCCAGCAGGTGAATGCGGTTCAGCTTTAAAGACGATAGAATGGATTCAAAATCACGGGTCCACTCCTGAAAAGAATATTCGCGATGCGGGTCAACAAAAACTGATGCCCCATGCCCCGGCAGGTCAATGGCGACCGACGGGTTTTCCAGGCGTTCACGGAACATGTCCCACACGTGGAGATCCCCGGTAAATCCATGCAACAGCACGACGGGCGGGGTCTTGTTATCCGGGATTCCCTGAACATCCACCTGGAAATCCACCAAACCGGTCTGGATGATCATTTTCCGGTAAGTTTTTGACGGAGGAAATTCATCACCTGTGCGTGTCGGCGGACATTGTCGGCGATCTCTGTTCTCACCTCAATGATCACCATACCTTTTAACCGGCGGGATTCGGCTATGGCGTCTCTGATCCCTGTTGCGCTGTCTGCCCGAAAAAATGCGCAGCCGAATACCGACGCCATGGTTTCGATGGAGATCATAGGAGGAGTTGTCCAGTATTCATCAAACCCCTTTACGCCGGATATTGCAACAGGCAGAAAGGAAAAAATACCCCCCCCTCCATTATTGATCACGATCACCGTCAGGTCAATTCCCAACCGTTTCGCAGAATGTAGCGCATTGATATCATAAAAAAAGGAGACATCACCGGAGATGAGAAATGTGCGGTTTCCCGGTGTGATATGTGCTTTAGTGGACGCATAAAATCCGATCCCGGCAGCGGTTGATGTACATCCGTCAATTCCGCTGGCGCCCCGGTTCACATGCACGCGGATGTCCGTTTCAAGATTTTCCATATATCCGTCCGCATCCCTGACCGGCATGGAATTCCCCAAAAACAGATGATCTCCCCTCACCAGACTTTTGATACATGCGGTCACGACAGTTGCCTCGAATAACGGTTGACTATCTAAATATTTGACGACCGTTTGATGAGTCGCCATGTTGATGTCCCGGATGCGCTGCAGCCAGTCCACGGCGGGGCGGTGATCACCTGCAGGGGGCGATATGGATCGTACAAATGTGGATATCCGGCACGGTATCACCGTGGAACAATCATCATTAAATCGTCCCGCCGGATCGACGAGAATCGTCCGGTCCTTCCATTCATCCAGTTTCTGGCATAATATTTTGGAGGTGGGTTTCGCACCAAACCGGATCACCTGTTCGGGGACGATATCCGTCACTTTCAGGAAAAGATCATAGAAACAGATCACATTCGGATGAATCTGCCCAAACCGCAGTTGTGATGTCACATCCGTAAAAATGGGTGCGTAAAGCCGTTCAGATAATGGTAAGACAGAGTCCTGACCGGTTGCCGGTTCCATTCTGCCGCACACGATCAATACGCCATGTGAGGCAGGCGAAAATTCGCGGGTTGGTATAAGGTCTGTATAGTTGGGCGCCGGGAGGGTCAGCGGAGGTTCATGGTCAGCCCCCGGTTGAGGCGGATTTATCACCGGCGGGTGCAATGGTTCGTCAAAGGGGAAATTCAGGTGTACCGGACCCTGCGGGTTGATCCGTTCACCTTTCGAATTCATCCCCATTGCCATCAAAATTGCAGAGATAAAAAATTGATTTAAATCCAGGGTACGCACTGCAGGCGCACCCACATCCCGAAAATACCGCACATGTACGCCGAATAGATTTTTCTGATGAATGGTCTGGTTAGCGCCAGTACCGACGAGCCGGCCAGGACGATCAGCAGTGATCACGATGAGGGGAACCCGGCTGTAATTGGCTTCTACCACTGCTGGCAGATAATTCGCAGCGGCAGTCCCGGAAGTACAGCATAACGCCACCGGGTATTCACTCGCTTTTGCCATACCCAGAGCAAAGTATCCGGCAGAGCGTTCATCCATATGACGGGTACAGGTAACGGCGGGATTTTCTGTAAATGCAATGGTTAAGGGTGAATTTCTTGATCCCGGGGACAGACAGACGTGACGAACCCCGGAATGTGTCAGTATTTTGACGGCAAACCTCGCCCATTCAAGGTTGATCATTCCCGTTTCAGGATTCATGCGCTTTTAAATTTGTCCGCCGGATAGCGCCGAGATTACCGGCAGTAATTTCAGTTCGGTTTCATTCCATTCGTTTTCAGGAACGGATTCCGCCATGATTCCCCCGCCAGCGAAAACATGAGCTTCTTCATCATTCACGAGCGCAGACCGAAGCGCCACCCAAAAATCGCCGTCGCCCTGTTTATCTATCCACCCGATGGGTCCCGAATACCACCCCCGGTCATGGGATTCAAATTGAGTGATCATTTCCATCGCCCGGTCAGTGGGCGTCCCTGCCACCGCCGGCGTAGGATGTAACCGTTTGATCAGATTGAGTATGTTTTTACCGTTTTTCAACTGACCGGTAATGTGGGTTCGTAAATGCTGGACATTTTTCAATTTAAAAATAACCGGAGGCTCCTGAACATCCAGGGTAACGGTAAGGGGTTTTAGCTTTTGGCGAATCTGATCTACCACAAACCGGTGTTCTTCCTGTTCCTTATGGCTGTCCAGCAACGTCTCGGTAAGCAGACGGTCCTCCTCCATATTTTTCCCTCTGCCGATGGTACCCGCCAAAGCTTCTGTTTTAATCAGGTTTCCGCACTTCTGGATGAGCCGTTCCGGCGTCGAGCCAAAGAAAGTGCCTTCTCCCGGAAAGTTAAACATAAAGCTGGTGCATTCCTGATAGGCGCCTCGCAACACTTGCAGTGCAGATATCGCCCGAAAGGTTTTTCCGACTTTAACATGATGAGATCGTGAAATCACTACTTTATCCACCGTGCCGGGCTTCAGTTTGCGCAGGACGGATAAAATGATCTCGGTATAGGTCTCCCTGTCCGGGATATCCCGGTATTTATCCACCGGAAAATATCGAATGGGAGGAAGCGTCACCGGCAGACGGTTGGTGTAATGGATGCAGGTTCGTAAAAATTCGTCGCTGATTTTATCCGTAGACCCTGATGCATGAACACGACTGGAAATAATGAGTCTGGTTCGCTCATGTTCACGAATGGCTAAACATTCGGGAAGAATAAATCTACCCCGGGGAAAGCGCTTCCAGGTAGGGTCGGATGATCTGGCAAGATTAAAGGCGTGGCCCCCGATCATCCGCGGTTGGGTTGTCCCTCCTTCATCACATGACACAAACCGGTTCAGTACATTGACGATGGCGCTGTTTGCCGGATTCAGTTCTCTTTTTCCGGGAATATCGACAGAATACACCGATCCGAGCCCTGCCATGGAAAACCCGGAAGATGGATTTTCCCAATATACCCTCGGGACACTTCTGTCTGCAGGGTGGGTTAATATCGGTAACAAGTCCGACGTATCAATTTCAAAGGATCGACATATGAACATATCTTCGGCTGTCGCTTTCGCCTGGTGAATGGCGGAAGTCACGCCTGTTTTTATTTCTTTTAGAAGTGTTTTTGTCGGTGCGGGCATAAATCGTTTTGAAATTCTGATATGAAATTTACCGTGAACAATCTTCCATTTTCAGCGGAAGATTCGGATGCAGATGATCCGAATATGGAAAACCTAAAAAAGTACCGCATTTTAAGTTGATGCGTTGAGTTCCCGGAGGTCTTACTCCCGGTGATGGGATCAGCCGTTCACCGGGTATTATCGATCACGTCAGACTGTTGTTGGTACCCACCCCCATATTACATGAAATTAGTGGCACCAAATTCTTCGGAATTCAACAGATTATATCAGGATAACTATTCAATGATGATTCAGTAACCGGCCATGACAGAATTTAAACACAGCGGGTTTGAGAAAAAAGCCTTTGTCCGGAAGATGTTTGACGATATTTCAGACCGCTATGACTTTCTCAACCATCTATTAAGTCTGGGTATGGATTACTACTGGCGCAACCGGCTCGTAAAAGGGCTCAATCCCCGCAGGGGGGACCTGATCCTGGATGTGGCAACCGGGACCGGGGATGTGGGATTTGCTATTTTAAAAAAATGCCATGTAACAGTCATCGGGTTGGACTATGCCTTTGCCATGACGGTTCTGGCGCGGGAGAAAGCCCGAAAAAAGCGCTTTCAGTCCTTTAAAGTCGTACAGGGAGATGGTGAACAACTTCCTTTCCCTGAGGCGACATTCGACGCCATTACGATCGCATACGGATTCCGCAACATCGGACATTTTGAAGTCGCATTAAATGAATTTTTCAGAGTCCTCAAACCCGGTGGAAAGCTGGTTATTCTGGAATTTTCACAACCGGTATCATCCTGGTTTTCAGGGATTTTCCGGTTTTACTTTAAACATATTCTCCCGAAAATTGCCGCCCTGTTTGCACGATCAGATGCCTATCGTTATCTGCCGGAATCCGTTGAACAATTCCCAACCCGTGAAGCGATGAAATCCATGATGACCCATTGTGGATTTACGCTGGCGCAACACACGGACCTTACCTTCGGAGTTTCAACGCTGTATTATGGGTGGAAATCCAGACCTGTCACTGGGTAAATCACCTGATTCGGAGAGTTGACATTCTGAATTCAGTCAGAGTTGCGCTGACCGGGTTGATCCTTGCCACCATGGTCTGGGGATTTACTTTCACCATAGTGAAATCCGCACTTATCGATGCACCGCCCTTTGGTTTTCTTGCCTGGCGATTTTTACTCGCAACCCTGATGGCAATGCTGGTTTTCCATCGCCGCATGTGCCAATTGACATCCGTTGAAATATCAGGAGGGATCGTCTGCGGAATTTTCCTCTTTGCGGGATTCAGCTTTCAGACATTCGGACTCGTCACGACAACGGCAAGCAAATCCGCATTCATTACCAGCATCAGTATTCTACTGGTTCCGGTTATTCTAATTTTGGCACGGGTCCAAAGTATCCGACCGAAAATTTGGATTTCCATGCTTTTGGCGATAACGGGATTGTATCTGGTACTGAATCCGAAGGGTACCGGGATAACCGTTGGCGACGCGGTCACTTTCGGATGTGCCTGTTCCTTTGCCGTCCACATCATTTTTCAGGATCGGTACTCAAAACAGCAGGTAGATACGCTCCGGTTCTTCGTCATCCAGGCGGCGGTAGTTTCAATGTTGTCCTTCGGGAACCATCTTGTGTTTGAATCCCGGCCGGTCCTATGGAGCAGCCGGTTGATCACGGCGCTACTCATCACAGCCCTGGCTGCGACCCTTTTCGGATTCGGGATGATGATCCAGGCACAAAAGGTCTTAAGTCCATCACGGACTGCTATCGTTTTCAGCCTGGAGCCTTTGTTCGCCACCCTCTTTGCGATTTGGGTCACAGGTGAGATTTTCACAGTGGCGGGATGGGTTGGAGGAATATTGGTGATCGCCGGTGTTATCCTCGCTGAATCCGGATGAGATTATCCGAATAACAGACAGATTGGTACGTGATCCGTTTCGTAATTTTGACTATCCGGATAATCTCATTTATCCCCGATTTCAGTCAGAGTTATTTTTACATACTGACAAACCAATAAATTCAATTTTTATTAGGAGCTAATTTGAAAACAGGAATTAAAATTGCGCTTTTATCAGGGCTGGTACTGATCATGAGTAATAGCTGTGAAAAGAAAAGTGAATCTGCAAAAAATACCGGAATCAAACCACTCCAAACTGCCATAGCCGGAGACACCATATCCGGGACCATTATCGAATCCATGGATGCAGGGGGATACACCTACTTTCAGATCAATACGGGAAGAGAGAAAATTTGGGCGGCTGTCACTCAGCGTGAATTACCGATCGGTCTCGATGTGATATTCGGCCAGTCTATGAAAATGACCAATTTTCGAAGTGAAACCCTGGACAGAACATTCGATACCATTTATTTTGTGGAGAATCTTTTGCCCGGACAAGGAACCCACGCCATGACACAGGAAATGGTGTTGGACCAGATGAAGCAGGCGAAAAAACATGCAGAAGCTGTCACTGCTGAAAATATTGACTTCAGCGATCTGACCGTTCCTGAAGACGGAATAAAAGTTGCGGACATTTATGCCAAGAAAAATGAACTCGGGAATAAGATGGTTCGCCTTCGCGGTAAAGTTGTCAAATTTGTCAAGGGGGTTATGGGGAAAAACTGGATTCATATTCAGGAGGGGTCAGGGGAGTCCGGAACCAACGATATTACGGTCACCTGCCAGGAAACCGTCGCAGTCGGCAATGTGATTTCCGTCGAAGGAAAACTTGAATTAGATAAAGACTTTGGTTTCGGGTACCGGTATGAGATCATTGTTGAAGATGCGATTGTGATCGTGGAGTAAAATTATAAGATGAATCTGTTTTTACAAATCGGGACAAAAGCTGTCGTCCTCGCATTAATTTCATACTCTGTTGCCATCATCACTGAACAGAAGAAACACAAAATCACAGATGGCGTGCTGTGGTTTATTACCATCGGGATCATATTAGATATTACCGCCACCACATTTATGATCTTCGGTTCTGAAAACTCACCATTTACACCCCACGGAATACTGGGATATTCTTCCCTTCTGGTCATGTTGATTGATGCGATGCTGTTATGGAGATTCAGGCATCGTCACGGTGCCGGTCAGATTGTGAAACGCGGGCTCCATTTATACTCAAGATGGGCGTATCTCTGGTGGATCCTGGCATTTATCACCGGTGGGCTTATGGTGATACTAAAATGAATTGTCATTTGATATTTTTTACGTCTGGTACGTTGAGCTAAAAAAATAGCCACCCAGGGGGGTGGCTATCACAAGGGAGTCTGTAAAATGATATCGTTAACGATTGTACATTCTATTTCTTGATTTCGAAGATTTTTTTGCGGCTACCCGTTTCGCTTCACTGGGCTTAAGATAGTATGATTTGCGTTTTACGTCACGCAGCACACCTGCTTTTTCGTATTTCTTTTTAAAACGCTTTAACGCCTTTTCAAAGGGTTCGCCATTTCGTACGTTTACGATGATCAAAAATTTTACCTCCCTTCAGGATCTAAAAAAAATTTAAATATTAACCCAGATATGAGCGAAGTTTTTTACTTCGGGACTTATGTCTGAGGCGCCGGATGGCTTTTTCTTTTATCTGTCTAACCCGTTCCCGGGTCAGATTGAATTCTTCACCAATTTCGTTCAAGGTCAGAGCATAATCCCTGCCGATACCGAAATACATTTTAATCACATCTTTTTCACGGTCTTTTAGCGTTTCCAATGATGCAATCACTTCTTCACGGAGTGAATCTCTCATCAGATCTTTATCGGGAGATTCCTGCGAGCTATCTTCGATCACATCCAACAGGCAGTTTTTATCCTCATCAGAAAAGGGGGTGTCCAGAGAGTGATGTCTGCGGGAAATCCGCACTGCATCTGATACTTCGTGTGGCTGCATCGTCAATTGACGACCCAACTCATCATCCCGGGGTGGTCTTTCGTATTCCTGTTCCAAACGCTCTGAGGTTTTATTGATCTTACTGATCGTCCCGACACGGTTGAGCGGGAGTCTAACGATGCGTGAATGTTCCGCTAATGCCTGCAGCACAGACTGGCGGATCCACCACACGGCGTAAGAGATAAATTTAAATCCACGGGTTTCATCAAATCGTTCAGCCGCTTTGATCAGACCTAAATTTCCTTCGTTGATCAGATCTGTTAGAGGCAAACCCTGTCCCTGATAATCTTTGGCGACACTGACAACAAACCTTAAATTGGCTTCTGTCAGTTCTTTCAATGCCAGCCGGTCACCCTGTTTCACCCGTTTTGCCAGTTCAACTTCTCTCACCGGTTCAAGAGGAGAAAATTTGCCAATTTCCTGTAGATACCGGCTTAATGCACGATTCGCATCGTTGCCGATTTTTTGCATTTTCCGATCTAATGCAGATTGTTTTTTACTTTTTTTCTTTTCTTTTTCCAGTTTTTCAGATTGGAGCAATTCATCATGTTCTTCGAGTTCATCATCTGCAGAATCCTCGTCAATTGGAAGTGTTTCTTCAAGTTCATCGATGTTGGAATCTACATTCTTCTTTTTTGGTTTTGTTGTTTTTGTCTCTTTTTTGGCCATGCTTGTTCTCCAAATAAATAAAATTGCAGAGCAATAATTTTACATTTTTTTATGGTCTGTTGCAACAATTAGAAATGGTGATAAACTCTTCTACTGGCAGCATTTCAGGACGTTTATCTCCATATTTTACCATTAAATTCCCTGACAAATAGGTGGAAATTGTGTTCCGCAATTTCTTCCGCCTCTGCCCAAAGGCCAGACGGACAATCTCCGAAAATAATTTCATCTCTAATCCTTGCCGTTCATGAGGGATCATGGTTATGACTATGGATCCAACGGATGGTTGCGGATAAAATACCGTGGGGGGAACAGTAAATTCTTTGTGGATGAGAGCGCCGGCCTGGATCATCACGCTGAGTCTCCCGTAACTTTTCGTGTTGGGGCTTGCGAACAATCGCTCACCTAATTCCTTCTGAACCATAAAAACCCCCCGCTCCCAACCCGGGTTTTCCAACACCCTAAAGAGAATCGGCGTCGTGATGTAATAGGGTAAATTCCCCACTATTTTATAGGGTGCTGGTATTTGATCAAACTCAAATTTCATGAAATCAGCCTGAATCACCTCCACATTTGCAGGCAAATTTTTCTTCAGCGGTTCGATAAGCAGCGGATCGATCTCCACAGCGATAATTTTAGATGCCTTCCCGGCAATGAGACGAGTCAGGGCACCGGAACCCGGGCCGATTTCGAGGATCACATCCGCCGGGTCAGGGTGGACACACGCCGCTATTTTTTTAATGAAGTTCGGGTCCTGCAGGAAGTTTTGACCCCATTTTTTTCGAAATGGATGATTCAAGGGGATATTTTTGAAAAAAGCTGAAGGGTGTTCCGGGTAGCCTCTGTCGCTGACTGCTGCTGAGGGATATGCCTGATTTCCGACAACCGTAAAGCCACAAAAGACACAAATGCCGGTTCATTTCGTTTTCCCCGGTGGGGAACGGGTGCAAGGTAGGGTGAATCCGTTTCAACAAGATATTTCTCCGGGGGTACCCATTTAACGACATCCGTGAGCGGTGATTTCAGAAAGGTCACCATCCCTGAAAATCCCAGATGAAAATTCAATTCAACCGCCTGTTGCGCAAACGACAATGAACCGTTGAAAGAGTGTAACACCCCTGACCGGCATCGTGATTCTGTGATATTCGGGATCAGATCGCTGTCTGATTCCCGGTTGTGAATGATCACCGGGAGTTGAACCGCTTCCCCCAGGTCCAACTGCTCCCGAAATCGCTGAATCTGCACGCCGGGGTCAGAAAAATTGTAATGGTAGTCCAGTCCGATTTCCCCGATCGCAACCACCTTTTCATGATGGGATAACTGCTCAAGTTCTACCAGATAATTTGCGGGAGCTTTACCGGCATCGTGAGGATGGACACCCGCTGCAGCGTATACCATGGGAAATCTTTCAGCCAGTCGGACACATTTTTCTGACGTCTGAATATCGACACCCACTGCGAGAATGTGGGAGAGCCCTGCGAGGCGGGCACGGTCGATAACAGACTCAATATCATCGGAATAACGCCGGTCATCAATGTGGGCATGTGAGTCGATAAGGATCATTCATCTGCCAGAATTCGGGGAAAGGGAGACCGGTCTTCACCAACGACAGATCCGGGTCGCAATGAACCGAATTGTGTTCCAATCGAACAGTCAGATGAAACGCCGATTAATTGCAGAATAGCCTCGATTTTTGATGGCATTACCGGTTCTAATAACCGTGCTCCGATTTGCAAAATGTTTGAGGATACGTACAATGTGGTTGCGGCTGTCCCTCCCTGAGAAGGGTCCGCTTTCACCGCTTTCCAGGGAGCCTTTTTCTCCAGATAGACATTCAGTTTTCTGAACAGGGAAATTGCTGTTTCAATGGCATCGGAAATTTTCAGTTCGTCAATCAGATTTTTAATTTCACCCGGTATTTGGTTTGCCTCGTCAATCAGGCGCAGGTCTATTGCATCAAAGGGTCCTGGCTCTGGGATTTTTCCTTCAAAATGCTTTTTAATCATAATCGTTACCCGGTTGATGAGGTTTCCGAAATCATTTGCCAAATCCGAATTGTACCGCCGGATAAACGCATCCATTGAAAATGTGGAATCCAAACCCAATACCATATCCCGCATGAGAAAATACCGAACCGGATCCACCCCATACTCATCGACCAGATCCAGTGGTCGGACGACATTTCCCAAAGATTTGGACATCTTGTTCCCGTCCGTCAACCACCACCCGTGGGCTAAAATGGATTTTGGCAGCGGTAATCCCAATGCCATCAGCATGGTTGTCCAATACACAGCATGAGTTGTAATGATATCTTTCCCCAGCAGATGATAATCTACCGGCCACAATTCTTTGAACATGGCATCATCGGCTTTCCATCCGATGGCAGTGATATAATTGAGCAGTGCATCGAACCATACATAGGTTACATAATCCGTATCGAAGGGAAGTTCAATCCCCCACTTTAACCGTGATTTAGGACGGGAGATGCACAAGTCCCCCAATGGTTTTTTCAGGAATCCTAATATTTCATTCCGACGGGAAGAGGGTATTATAAAATCAGGATGTTCTTCGATGTGACGAATCAGTGCATCCTGATATTTTGACATTTTAAAAAAATAATTTTTCTCTTTGAGGTGGATCACCTCCCGGAATCCACCCTCCTCCACTTCCTTTTCTGTCACAAACCGTTCCTCAGATACAGAATAGAGTCCTTCATACTCCGCCGTGTAAAATTCCCCACGCCGGTAAAAATCATTGAGTACATCTTTTACCCGATCAATGTGTCGTTTTTCTGTGGTGCGGATAAATCCGTCATACCGGATCTGCAGTTTGTCCCACATGTCGAGAAAATGGTGCACGTACTCATCCACATGCTTTTGAGGATCAACCCCTCGCTTTTCGGCGGCATGCTGAACTTTCTGCCCATGCTCGTCGGTTCCGGTCAGAAAATAGACCTCTTCTCCCCGAGATCGATGAAACCGTGCAATTACATCTGCTAAAATTGTTGTATAGGCGTGTCCGATATGAGGCTGGTCGTTTACATAATATAAAGGAGTAGTAATATAGAATTTTTTCATGTGACTCAATATTAAAAATTATTTTAATAAACAGGCGATAAGTTTACCGTGAGGCGGAGATATTGTGATAATGGATTTCTGATGTCAGACCAATAAATTGAACAGATTCATCTGGCCTGAATGTGAGAGCTTAATGATTCATTTGTTCAGTCCTGCAACGAAAATCGGTTGATATTCTCTCCCCGTAATACAGGTTGCATTTCCATCAACATGGCATTGATTACCAAAGGCAGGTATCCGTTCGCCCGGATGTACGACAACGCATCATCCATAATTTGAATGCACTCTGTCCATTTTGCGTAGGGGAATTTCTCCAGGACATTCCGGTATTTTTCATAGTTATCTGCAAAAACCAAATTTTCAATATCACTGGTCTCCGTAAGCATCAGTAAATCACGAAACCCGAATATCCCTGCGCGAAAGAAGTAATCCAATTCCACCCGGCTGCTCAGTTTGAGACGATTCACTTCTTTGTGGAGCTTTATCCAAAGATCAGGATTTTGCGTGAATACCGCATTGAGTGTTGTTTTTACATTTTCGTACAATTGATGAACCATCCCCTGAAAATTTCTCGTAAGATGCATATTCCCCTCTGATAATCGGGCAATGAGGTGAGCGTGTGCTGCAGATTCACCCCTGCTTGTCAGAAAAGACTCAACCTCCATTTCCGGAATCGCCGGAAAATAGATCCTTTGACAACGGGATATCACCGTTTCCGCCAGCAAATCCGACCGGGGAGTCACGAGAAAAAAATATGTTCTGTCAGGCGGTTCTTCGAGAATTTTTAAAAGGGCGTTTGCCGACGTATGATCCGGGAGACAGAGATATTCTGCATTTAAAATCAGGACAATTCTACTGCCTGAATCCGGACCGGAGAGGTACAGTTCATTCTTCAAGTCCCGAATACTGTTAATCAGAATCGTATTTGCATTGTTCAATTCTATTTTAAAATACGGGTCTTTTCCCATCGTCTCCATCTGTTCACAAAGCGAAGCCACATCGGGATCCGACAGCGCTTTGATGGCAGGAGTATTTCTGTCAATCCCGGCTTTTCTTGGATAGGGCAGCACGATTTTAATATTTCCGTGTTGAAATGACCGCACTTTTTTGCAGTCAATACATTTCCCACAGGGACCTGTATCGGTGAGCAGGGTGCAATTCAATGCAGCAGCCAGTTCAATTGCATGAGCCGCTTTTCCTGTTCCTGCGGGTCCATGGAACAACATCGCATGGTGAAGTCTGCGGGTGCGCATCGCCGTGAGTAAATTCTGCCAGATCCGGTGGTTTAATATCAGACCGGAATAGATCATTGCTTCACCAGCCATTTTTCGGGATCCAGTTTTGCATTATTCCCATAAATTTCAAAATGCAATTTCGAGGCTTCCGATCCGTTTTTTGCCACGACCGCCATGACACTGCCTGAAGTAATATACTCTTTTTCGCTTACCCTGATCTGATCCACATGGGCATAAACCGTTTGATAACCACCGCCATGATCAACGATGATCACATTACCAAACCCTCGTAAAAATGTGATTTTGGTGACGATCCCATCCAGAACAGAACTCACCTCTGTACCGGCAGGGACGCTGATATCAATCCCCGGATTCTCCGTAACCGTTTTTAATTGTGTGTTTTTTCTCATGCCATAGTGGGAGATGACCGTCCCCGCTGCGGGCCAAGGCAGGCTACCCTGTAAGGCGGAAAAATTCCCCGTGGTTGCCATATTCTGAAGCGCTCTCATCCGGATCAATTCTTCTTCCCGCACCCTGGCTGCCTGTTTGTCTTTCAGTAATTTTTCGATCATGTCTTCCATGTCCCGAACCTGAGTCTGCCTCTGTTCCAGCTTTTTTTGGAGTTCGGACTGTTCAAATTGTACGGTTGCAAGATATTCATTCCTCCTGAGAATATCAGATTGCAGATTCTTGATCTCTTTTTCCTTCTCTTCCCGAAGTCGCTGTTTATCATTCAATTCACCCTGGTATCGTTCATTTTCCGATTTTAGATCTGCAATGTTCAATTCAATGCTGCCGGATAATCCGCTTTCCCGGTCCTTCAGAATTTCCAGATATTTTATGCGATAAACGATATCATTCCAGTTCCGGGAATAAAAAATGGTTTCGAGGAGTGACGGATGGCCATATTGATACAGATAGATCATTCTTTTTCTCATCTGATATTTCAGACGAGATAATTCATCTGATTTCAGGGCAATCCGGTGTTGTGTCTGATTGATTCGTTCGGAGTACATCCTCTCTTCGCGACCCAGGGATCTGATCAATTTTTCAGTGAGATCAATTTTTCGGTTGAGTTCTGATAATATTTCTTCTGCATTTCTCGTCTCACTTTCCTTCTGCAGGATGCGCTTTTCAACGGCCAGAATTTCTTTTCGTAGTTGTTCCAGCGACCTATTTTGGGTATCAATCTCATGCTGGATTTCCTCTGAGGTCTTTTGTCCGGAGAGAAAGGATAGAAATAATATGAAAATGACCAGGATTTGCTTCATAAACGGATATGAATTTACATGGCTTTTTAAAAAGGTTTTCAGGTGAATCCTCAGCAGTTGCCTGCTTTACCGGATACTTCTCAATCAAGAGATTTTAAATTATATCGTAAAGTTGCACTCACCAATTTCTTCCGATAATTGCGTCATCACGGACCAGGTATGGTCATCCTCAATGGCGCGAAAAGCCATGGGATACAGAATCGTATTTTCCTTTTGGATGTGCGCCTTCAGAAATCCGCTAATATGATGTACGCTATTCTTAACCTCGTCACAAAATGCCTGAAATTCCAGTCCCGGTCCGGAGGATAATAATTGAACAAGCGAGTGTTTTGCATCCCGGAGAATCCCGTGTTCGGCTCGCATCACCATCGGCGGACCGGAGATCCCGCGATTTTCCATCTGCGGGAAGAGTATCTGTTCCTCCCTCTGATGGTGAGGTTCTGCATTCAATAAATTGTTTGCACCCTGGATGAGCGAGTCAATAACCGGTTTGGCAGCATCCGCGATTTCGGCTTGTTGCAATCGTTCTGAATCAAGCTCAATTGAATCCAGGATCGTTAATATGACATCATGTTCCGCAAATAGTTTAGACAGAAAATGATCACGGGGTAATTGATCCCGGAATTCTGATTGAGGTGTGTTCATGATTTTAGGTCCTTTTTGTTTTTAAAATTGATTACAAAGTGAATCGACCAAGGTCGTTGCCGTCGCCTTGGACATTGGAAAATAATTCCTGAATGGACGTAGAAGTAAATAAAGTGATGATGTCCTGTTTCGTGTGCTTCCAATACTCATGTATCGGGCATGGGTTTTCCGGGTTACAGACAGATAGCCCGAGGATGCACCGGTTAAAAAGTTTCTCCGATTCAAAGGGTAGAACAATTTGGCTCAGAGTCGTTAATTCAGGGTCGAAATTCGTCTTTACGCCTCCGCGGGGACCGGTTCTGGACAGTAAAATATTTCCCTTCATTAAACTATTTGCGACTTTTGCCAGTTGATAATAAGGGATGTGAAGGCTATCTGCCGCATCCTTTAACCGGATGAATACATTCTTTTTCGAAAGAATGTAAAAAACCAGACGAATTGCGTATTCGGAGGATTTGGATAGCATGAGTTTTTTACCGTGTTTAATTTATGATGAGCGTGTCATAAATTAGGCCGGGCAAGAGGGATTTGAAAACAATTTATAATAATGTTGAAAACTATCCCGGTATGCGCCTTTGAAACGAATCAGTGTTTTTTCGATCGGTGGGCCGATGAGAATCCATTTGTCCTGGTCGTTGAGTGTTCCGAACTTAGTAAGGAATAGTTCGAAACGGTCAAAGATCATGCAAATGGAATTAATTGATCCCGCTATGACACATATATGCCGGAAGCGTGCATTACGGGTTTTTGGAAAGGGATAGATCGACAGAGAGGGTTATCTGGGATTGGATGCTTCTCTTGGTTTCTCCTTCAACTGATCATTAAAAACCGAATCCAGAATTCCATTAATGAACGCACTACTGTCGTCCGTACTGAATTCTTTCGCAATTTCTACCGCCTCACTGATGGATACCTTCGGGGGGACGTCTTCGATGTATAGTAATTCGGTGATCGCGATTCTCAGGATCAGTTTATCGATGAGCGCGATTCTCTTCATTTCCCAGTTCTTCGACCGTTCCCGGATCATCTCATCGCACGTCGCTATATTTTTAATGACCAGCCGTGCCAATTTACCGGCATAAGAAATCACATCGGGATGAAACTGATCCTCTATCCATTGCGTAAGATATGCCAGTGTTCCGCCGGGATCATTTCCGGCCAGTTCCCAGGCATATAACGCCTGAAGCGCCGATATTCGCGCCTGACGTTTTTCCTTCCTGTCCATTTACGATTTTCGAATAGCGAAGGTTTTCTTTTTTGCCAGATAGAATGTTTTTAATTTTGCGATATTCCGGATGCGTTCTTCTGCTAAAATATCAGATGCGATGTTTGTCGGGATATCTTCTTCATTTGCCCGCTTGAATATGGACATTAAAATATCATAAATGCCTTCAGCCTGATTAAACGCCCGTTCACGGTTATAACCTTCGAGTTCATTGGAAACATTGATTAAACCACCCGCATTAATGGCATAGTCCGGCGCATATAAAATATCCCGTTTTTTTAGTACCGCACCGTGAATACCCGGTTCGGCCAGTTGATTGTTTGCCGCGCCTGCCACGATCTGACATTTTAATTCCGGGATGGTTTTGTCGTTTAAAATTGCCCCCATTGCACAAGGTGCAAATACATCCACATCCAATGAATGGATTGCTTTCAGACTGACCGCTTTTGCATCAAACCGCTTGACAATCGTCTGGATCCGATCCTCCTCAAGATCGGTAACAAATAATTGTACACCGTCTTTGTGGAGATACTCTGCAACATATTGACCCACATGACCCAGTCCCTGGATTGATATTTTCAACCCGGACAGTGAATTTAACCCTAATCGTTCTTTTACAGCGGCCTTTATACCCATATATACACCCAGTGCAGTCACAGGTGAAGGATCACCGCTTCCGCCTAAGGAACGGGAAATTCCCGTAACATAATCGGTTTCCTTTTTCACATGCTCCATGTCTTTCACGGATGTATTCACGTCCTCGGCGGTAATATATCTGCCCCCCAGCCCTTCAATGAACCGGCCAAAAGACCTAAAAAACTTCTCTGATTTCTGGGTTTTCGCATCACCAATGATTACTGCTTTCCCGCCACCCAGATTCAGATCTGCGATCGCGGCTTTGTAGGTCATTCCCTGAGACAACCGCAACACGTCGATCAGCGCTTCTTCCTCAGAGGCGTAATTCCACATCCTGGCACCTCCCAATGCGGGACCCAGTGTCGTATTGTGTATTGCCACAATGGCTTTTAATCCACAGGTCGGGTCATGAAAAAAATTCACTTGTTCATGTCCCATTTCATAAGTTTTGTCAAAAATATTCATAACAATCTCCGTTTTGAACAAATATATTATTTAAGTAAGTTCCGGGCGATGACCACCCGCTGTATCTCTGATGTGCCTTCATAGATCTGGGTGATCTTTGCGTCACGCATCAATCTTTCAACACCGGATTCACGAATGTAGCCGTATCCACCGTGGATCTGAACGCAATGAGTACTCGCCCGCATTGCGACCTCGGATGCATATACTTTTGCCATGGAAGCGGCATGACCATAGGGCATTCCCCGGTCTTTCATAAACGCCGATTGTCTGATCAGCAATCTGGCGGCCTGGATTTCCATCGCCATGTCTGCCAGTTTAAATTGGATACCCTGATTTTCAGCGATGGGTCGTCCGAACTGAACCCGTTCCCGTGCATACGCCAGGGATGCATCCAGGGAAGCCTGGGCTATCCCTAACGCCTGTGCCGCGATACCGATTCTACCTCCATCCAGCGTGTTTAACGCTATTCGGAAACCATTCCCCTCTTCTCCGATCAGATTCTCCCGGTGGATGAAAACATTATCGAAATATAGCTCGCAGGTATCTGTCGCCCGTATGCCCAGTTTATTTTCCGGTTTACCGGTGGAAAATCCATCCCAACCCTTCTCAATGAGAAAAGCAGAAATTCCCTTATGGCCAATCCCAGGAGTGGTGATGGCAAACAAGATCACATAATCAGAATTAATCCCGTTTGTCACCCAGTTTTTTGTCCCGTGTATCCGATATCCGTTCGCTACTTTTGTCGCGATGGTTTTCATGTTAGAAGCATCCGAACCGGATTGAGGTTCGGATAATGAAAATGCCCCTAACTTTTCACCGGTTGCCAGGGATTTTAAATATTTTTCACCAAGATAATCGCTGCCGAACTTCTGAAGTACATAGCATACAAGAGAGTTGTTTACGGACATGACCACCGCTGCGGACGCATCCACACGTGCGATCTCTTCCATGGCGATCGTATATGATACGGCATCCATCCCTCCGCCATTCCATTTTGGATCAACCATCATCCCCATGAATCCCAGTTCCCCCAATTTCCTGATTCCTTCACGAGGCCAGATTTTTTTCTCATCGCGTTCAATCACACCCTCAGCCAACTCAGCCAACGCAAATTCACGAGCCGTTTTTTGTATGAGTTTTTGTTCGTCCGTCAGTTCAAAATTCATGTTCGTCCTTTTCAGATGGATAAAGTAATATGATATTATACCGGCATGAATTGGGAGGTGTGTGGATCACCGTTCCTGAAATAAAAAAGCCTTTCCCCCCATCCGGAGAAAAGGCTTTTTAAATCTTTATTCATGTCATAATTTTTTCCATAAAGCGGATAAATTTACGATAATCAAAGGGCATCTTCCAATTTGGAGTTGGTTGTCTGAAAATGCAGATTGGCCGGTTATCCAACGGTAAAGGGGTGATTATCTCACAAATGACATTTCGATAAATCAAATTTTAGTATGGATAAAATCCTCTGCCCGATTTTCTACCCAGGGTACCCGCATTCACCATTTTCCTCAATAATGGGCATGGACGATATTTGCTGTCACCCAATTCTTGATGCAAAACTTCCATAATCGCAAGACATACATCCAGACCGATGAGGTCCGCCAATGTAAGCGGTCCTATGGGATGTGCCATCCCAAGTTTCATGATCTCATCGATCGCTTCTTTGGTAGCGACACCTTCCATGAGCGTATAGACCGCCTCATTGATCATCGGCATGAGAATCCGGTTTGCCACGAAACCGGGATAATCCTGACATTCTACCGGGGTTTTCCCCAAAGATTGGCAGATGCCTCTGATAACGCCGGTTGTGTGGTCATCCGTCAGAAATCCCCGGATGATCTCCACCAGTTTCATCACAGGCACCGGATTCATAAAGTGCATCCCAATCACCTTCTCAGGACGTTTTGTCACCGCGGCAATCCGGGTGACGGATATAGATGATGTATTTGTTGCGAGAATAGTATCCTGTGGACAGACCCCGTCCAATTTTCTAAAGAGGTTCGATTTGATGTCAATATTTTCACTGGCCGCTTCCACCACCAGTTGGGCTTCTGAAAGGTTTTCGATTTTAAGACGGGTAACGATCCGGGAAAGCGCATCGGATTTTTCCCTTTCGCCGATCTTATCTTTTGCCACCTGCCGGGACAGATTCTTTTCGATTTGTGCCAATCCACGGTCTAAAAATTCCTGTTTGATATCGATCAGAATGACCCGATAACCTGACAAAGCACAGACATGGGCGATGCCATTCCCCATAGTCCCTGCACCGATAACTCCGATTGTATTCATTTTATTGTCCATTAATAGTTATTATAATGAAAGGTTCACCCGGCGCTGCGAATGTTGACCCATACAAGCGTCATTCCTGTTTCATCCGTTCTACAATTACCGCAGAGGCTTCACCACCGCCAATACAGATAGACGCCATTCCGTACCGGGCATTTTTCTGACTCATGGCATTCAGCAATGTGACCATAATTCTGGCACCTGATGCACCGATCGGGTGACCCAGTGATACAGCGCCACCATTGATGTTTACTTTTTCAGGATCGAGTTTGAATTCATTGATGGCGGCTAAGGTTACGACCGAGAAGGCTTCGTTGATCTCAAACAAATCAATCTGGTCAATAGTCATTCCGGCTTTTGTCAGGACTTTCCTCATGGCAATCAGGGGAGCAGTGGTAAACCATTCAGGGGCATGTGCACCGGATGCCTGCGCAATGATCCTTGCCATGGGTCTAATATCCAGTTGCGAAGCTTTATCACCGGACATCACCACACATGCCGCTGCGCCGTCGTTGATCTTGCTGGCATTTGCAGCAGTAACGGTTCCTTCTTTGTCAAATGCCGGGTGCAATTTTCTCATTTTATCGAATTGAACTCTGCCCGGCTCATCATCTTTTTCAACAACGACGGGATCGCCTTTACGCTGCGGAACCTCAACGGCTACAATCTCATCATAAAATAATCCCTCTGCCTGTGCCCATTGTGCCCGTTTATAGGATCGCTCTGCGAAATTATCCTGTTGTTCGCGGGTAAACCGAAATTCTTTTGCACATAACTCGGCGCAGTTTCCCATATGGATATCGTTATACACGTCCCACAGACCATCTTTGATCAGGCTGTCGATCACCTGGGCGTGACCCAGGCGATATCCGTCCCGGGCATTCGACAACAGATATGGCGCCCGGGACATATTTTCCATTCCACCGGCAATGATAGCATCCGCATCCTCTGAACGGATCGCCTGATCTGCCAGCATAATTGCTTTCAGTCCCGATCCGCACATTTTATTGATGGTGAGGCATTCAACAGTATTGGGAAGTCCGGCCAACAGCGCCGCCTGGCGAGCAGGCGCCTGACCCAATCCCGCCGGGAGTACACATCCCATGATGACTTCGTCAATGTGTTCGGAAGATAAACCGGCGCGTGACATGGCTTCTTTTACAACGATCGCACCCAATTGAGGCGCACCTACCGAACTGATACTCCCCTGAAATGCGCCAATTGGCGTACGAACAGCAGAAACGATAAACACATCATCTTTCATTGGTATCCTCTCATTCTTTTTCTCCGTTTGAATAAGCTTTGATTATATCTTTTACTAATTTGTGCCTTACCACATCTTCTTCATGGAAGTACACAAAGGCAATACCTGATACATTCCGGAGCACCCGTGAAGCGTCCACCAGTCCGGATAATTCGTTTCCCGGCAGGTCAATCTGGGTGATATCGCCCGTGACAATGGCTTTAGACGTCACCCCTAACCGGGTGAGGAACATTTTCATTTGCATCCGGGTGCAATTCTGCGCTTCATCCAGAATCATAAATGCGTTGTGGAGCGTTCGACCGCGCATATATGCCAGAGGCGCTACCTCAATCACCCGCTGATCCAGAAAACTTTTGAGCTTATCCGACGGAAGCATCTCATTCAGGGCATCATACAGCGGTGTCAGATAGGGATCAACTTTTTCCTTCAAGTCACCGGGCAGGAACCCCAACCGTTCACCAGCCTCCACTGCCGGCCGGGTAATGATGATCCGTTGAACCTCCCGGTTTTTCAGGGATGCGACCGCAGAGGCGACAGCCTGGTAGGTTTTTCCGGTACCCGCAGGCCCGATGGCGAATACGATGTCATTTTCCTGTACCTTTTGGTAATACCTGAGTTGTCCCGGCGTACGGGGTTTCACAGCGCCCTTGTGGGTGAAAAGGATGACCGGTTTTTCGCCATTCCCAACCGTTGTTTCACCCAGTTCAGCGGGAGACAGCTTCAGCAGCACATTCACATCGTCTGAATTTACATATCCCTTTTGATTGACGGTAACCAGCATGTCCTGAAGAATATCGGACATTCGAAGAACATTCTCCTCTTCACCCTCCAGCATGATTTCACCGCCGCGAACCACAACCCTGACCGGCAGCCGGGACTCCAGTTGCTTTAGATTATCGTCATTGGGACCTAAGAGGGATAATGGATCAATCCCTGTGATACTAATTTGCTTTTTCAATAATCTCCTTTTTCCGGTGAATAAATTATGGGAGGCTGATATGGCCGATCTCCGGTGATCATAGGGTCACAGGAATTCTTATTTCTGGTAAAATAATATTGGTCATCCAATGGAAAATTTACAGACGAACGCTACAGCGTTCAAAAAAGGAAAGGGGAGTGTCATTGTGGATTATGAATGAAATATGAAAATTTTATGTATGGAAGACGTTAACGTTCCCAGGGGGCGTGATATAAAGTCACTGGTTGCAAGAGTCTGTTAACTGTTAGCCTCTTGCATTTGGCTGAAATTTCATAATCAGGTCATTTACGGAATACCCTATCTTATCTGCCACTGCTGCCTGTCACTGATCTTCAATACCCCAAAATTTCATGGATGACCATCACAATGTCGATGATATCGATCTGCCCGGAGTAGTTTATATCTCCGGCGATGAACTGATCTTCATTGGGTTCCGCGTCTCCCAGAACGAATGCCACGAACAGTACCAGATCGCCCACATCAAGTTCGCCGCTTTGGTCCACATCGCCGAAGAGGATGTCTGACAAAACCTGGATGTAACCGGTCTTTACTTCATCGTCGATACCCGTCTCATCATACACGGTGAGCGTGACGGTATAAACGCCGTTGATCTGGTAGGTGAACTGGGGGTGGGGGTCGGTGGAATCGATAAAACCGTCGCTGTTGAAGTCCCACTCGTAGGCGGTGGGATTGCCCTGCGGCACGGATGTGAACTGAACCGTCACCGGCGCATTGCCGTTTCGTACATCAGCAGCAAAATTGGCATGGAGGCTGGTGTCGTGGGGATCGTATACATAGACGGCGCCT
>Ga0100387_10000658_pt1 | contig 28461 bp, 33 predicted proteins | sample CryGeymeta201511_FD_81547 | JGI IMG/M metagenome (GOLD analysis project Ga0100387, IMG submission 81547) | Groundwater microbial communities from Crystal Geyser aquifers in Utah, USA - Crystal Geyser metaG 2015-11 | ecosystem: Environmental > Aquatic > Deep subsurface > Groundwater | place... | reverse complement strand
CGTGAGCTTTCGGCTCACAATTAAGCGAAGCTTGCGTGAGCTTTCGGCTCACAATTAAGCGAAGCTTGCGTGAGCTTTCGGCTCACAATTAAGCGAAGCTTGCGTGAGCTTTCGGCTCACAATAAGGAGCAAGCAAGCCGTAAGCCGGATTCTGTTCCCCGCATCCGCCAAACGGCGGATTGCGGAGAGACAATCATCTATCTGGGCCCAACGTTACCGCTGAGCTCAAGCGGTCTACTTTTCGTCTATGAGATAAAAGCTTTATATCTCATAGGTTTAACCTTGCACTCGGGTAAGAATTTAGCCGTTTCACCCTTCGGCTTCGCTCGGAGCAAGCCCCGAATTTATTCCAAAGGCTTATCCTGATTTTACTCAGGATAGTCTAATCCTTTCGGATTAAACCGTCTCTGTTCGCATCTCTCGCCTTGCGGCGTGCTGGCGTTACCCCCGACGTTTCGGCTTTCGCCGAAAGTCGGGGCTCCGACCTTTTTCGCGCGTCGGAGCCGCTACCCGGCTCCCCGCAAAAATTACGGGGGAGTGTCCGGACTTTCCTCCCCGCAGTATTGCGGGGCGATTGTCTCACTTACTTGCTCCTTATTAAGAACTTGTCGACGTAATCAATAATAACAGCTAATCGTGTTTTGGTCAAGCTCTCAAAATCCTGGTAGGGACTTTGGCCGAACCTGCCCGTCTAAACATTTGTTTACCAATTTATCCGCTTCCCGGTTTTGTTCCCGCGGTATATGGCGAAATTTAACCTCGCCGAAATCAAGCATTAAATTCCAGACTTGTATAAATAATTTCTGCAGATGTTCCTGCTCAAGTTTATATTCGTGGTTTAACTGCTTTACTATCAGCTCTGAATCGCTCCGCACCTCTATTGCCGCTGCTTTTATTTTTCCCTTGCCGTATAGCGCCTTAACTTTTTTCAACGCCAAAATAACCGCTTCGTATTCGGCCTCGTTGTTTGTTTTCTGCCCCAGACATTCGGCGTATTTTTTGAGCGCCCCGCCCTTTTCGCCACAGATCACAACCCCGACCCCCGACGGTCCGGGATTTTCGCGCGAACCGCCATCGGTATAGATAATTAGTTTCATAAAAATTAGTTAGATTTTTTGTTTGATATCAATTATTTTGAGCTCTAATTCTCTGTTTCCGTTCCATTCATTGACCAAAAACTCAAAAACTATATCCACCTTATCATTTATTTTTAACTCCTCACATTTTATTCCGTGATTAAAACCGATCGCCCCGATTTTCTTTTCTCCGCCGTCAATTTTCAATTTCAATTCCATTTTTAGATGTTTATCACCATTGCCTACCGTTTTAAGGCCGGCTATTTCCGCACCCGATAATAGAAATGAGGGACTTGGATTAGCTTGGCCAAAAGGAGCAAAGCCTTGAACCAGATCGCAGATCCGCCAATCAACATCGCTTGCCTGGGCTTGATAATCTATATCAAGCGTCGGCTCCAGATCGCCGTCTTTTAATTTTTCCTCGGCGATCTTTTCCAGACACGCTTTAAATTTATCCAAATTCTCTTCGGCCAGCCGACAACCGGCAGAACAAGGATGTCCGCCAAATTTTTCCAACAACTCACCGCACTGCTCCATCGCTTCGACAACATTAAATTGCGGTATGCTCCGGATAGATCCCTTGGCTTGGCCGTCGGTGATATTAAACAGAAAAGCCGGACGGCCATATTTATCTTTCAAGCGTTGAGCCGCCCATCGAACAACACCAATCGGCCATTTGTCGCTTGCCTCAAAAATTATTTTGCCCATTGGCTTTTCTTTCAGCTTTTCTTCGGCGTCAAAGATTATTTTTTCTATCAGCTCATACTTTGAACGGTTAATTTCTTCTAATTGGTTGGCAATCCTTTCCGCCTCGTCCTCCATGTCTGTTGCCAGAAGCTCATAGGCGATATTAGCGTGCGCCAAACTTGAGGCCACATTAATCCGCGGACCCAAAATAAATCCCAAAGTATGGCCGCTTAAATTGGTGAAGAATGAATACCGGCCAGTCTCGATGTGCGAGACCATCTTGTCCATGCTCGCGGCATCAATAGTCGCCTTTTTTTTCAAGACCGGATTAAGCCTTGCCGCCCTCATCAATGCCCTTAAACCGGATCGCTTTGTTTGAGCCAAGACAACTAAGCCATATTTAACAATTGTTCTATTTTCGCCCAACAACGGAACCATGTCGGCCACCGTTGCCAAAGCGACTAAATCCAAAAGCCACTTTTCCCAGCCATCAGGAATTTTATTGCCATTGGCAAGTCCATTTTCGGGAGATAGTTTACCCTGAGGGCTTCGACTGAGCTCAGCCGAATGTCCTTGTCGAAGCGCCTGGACAAGCTTAAAGGCCACGCCAGCTCCGGCTAATTCACGAAATGGGTATTTATCGCCTCTCTGGTGGGGATCGACAACTATAGTTTCTGGCTTTTTTCCAACCACCTCTTCATGATGGTCAGTAATAATAACTTCCATACCCAGTTCTTCGGCTAACTGTGCTTCTTCCCTATTCGTTATCCCGCAATCAACCGTAATGATCAAATTAGCCCCCTGCTCCTTTATCTCTTCAATGGCTTTTTTATTTAAGCCAAAACCCTCAATATGTCTGTCGGGAATATAAATATTACCCAGATTGGCGCCCAAAACTTTTAGAACACTCTCTAGAATAACGCCTCCGCAAATGCCGTCGCAATCATAATCAGCAAACACCACAATTTTTTCCCTTCTGGCAATTGCTTTCAAAATTTTCCCCACCGCCTCTTTCATCCCCAACATCAAAAAAGGATCGTGGAGATCCCCCAAATAATCTGGATTAAAGAATTCATCTATCTTTTCCTGGGTGTCCAGCCCCCGGTCATACAAAAGCTGTAAAACCAGCGGCGGATACTCAGGAAACTTTTTGATGAATGTCTCCGGCACTTTGGATTTAATGTTCCAGCGCATTTTAAAAATCTACTTTTTATAACCCGCTTAAAATCAATTAACAAAACTGTCGCGGTATTTAAGAATAATTAGGACTAAAAGCAAGCCATAAAGAATCGAAATTATGCTTTCATCGCTTATCGAAATATTGCTCAACCCCGTTGAAAATAAACTTATGAACCCTGCTATCAGCAATATACCAACAAATACCGAAACGAAATAAATAGCTTTGCGCTTAGCGTCAAACATTAATTTACCGGCATAAGCGGCGTAAAGACCCAAACCAAGCACCAAGAAACTCTGAATCGGCGGAAAAGAGAAAAATACCAATCCGACAACACCTTCTAATATCATTAGGCCGGCGCCGAACCACATTAGTCCAGCGAATATCTTTATTAACAAGGGCGCTTTTGGGCCATGGTATAATTTGAAAGACTTCAACTCTCGATCGGCTTCAGTGGCCGGTTCAATATTCTCTTTTGAAATATCTGATTCCACTTTTTTTTCATCATCGAGCCCAAAACGAAAAATACCATATACAAAGATTCCGATTAACAGATTCTCCGCTTTGTTCAAAATGACGATAAATTAACTTGAATCGTAAATCATAAATCCTAATTCTTACTTCAACGCCTCGATTCCCGGCAATTTTTCGCCGGCTAAAAATTCCAGCATCGCTCCGCCGCCGGTTGAAACATGAAAAAATTTATCAACCCAACCATGTTTAGCCAAAAAAGCCGTGGTTTCCCCGCCGCCAACAACCGAACGGCAGGAACAACTGATAATCGCCCGGGCAACCGCGTCGGTTCCGTGCTCGAATTGCTCGACCTCAAATAATCCCATTGGCCCGTTCCAAATAACAGTTTTGGCACTCTTAATCACTTCGCCAAAAAGTTTTTCGGTTTCCGGCCCGATATCCAAAATTAATTCGTCGCCGCCGATTTTTCCTACCGGCACCACCCCCATCTTCCCCTTGCCCGTCTTATCGGCCGACACAACCGTATCAACAGGAATATGCAACTTAGTATCGGTCAGCCGCAAACTTTTGACTTCGCCAACCATCTCCTCCTCAATAAGCGATTTGCCGATTGCCATCCCCTGCGCGCGCAAAACCGTGTTGGCCAAAGCTCCACCTAATAATATATTATCGGCAAAACCGAGAAAACGCTTAATCAGTTTAATTTTAGTCGAGATCTTGGCGCCACCGATTATTACCGCTAGGGGCCGCGGCGGATCTTCCAAAACCTCACTTAAAATTCTTATCTCTTTTTCCGAAATCAAACCGGCATAAGCGGGCAAGTGCTTCACAATAGCCACCACCGACGCATGCTTGCGATGAGAAACCGCAAAAGCGTCGTTGACATAAACTTCGCCCAGCCTTGCCAATTCCCCGGCAAACTTGTTATCGTTAGCTTCTTCTTCTTTGTGAAATCTTAAGTTTTCCAGAAGCAAAACTTCTCCGGGAAGCAACTTAAGCACTTGCTCTACGATCGCCTCGCCAATACAGTCTTGAGTTTTGATAATCGGCAAATTAAGATATTGCGCTAATTTTTCCCTCACCGGATCCAATCTCAAACCTTCTACCACCTGTCCGTCCGGTTTTCCAAGATGCGACATCAAAATAACTTTGGCATGATTTTCGATTAAATATTCTATCGTCGGCAAGATCGCCTTAATCCGAAAATCATCAACTATATTACCCTGCTTGTCTAAGGTAACGTTAAAATCAACACGAACCAAAACGCGCTTATTAGAGACATTTATGTCACGGATAGATTTCATGGAATTAGCCTAATTGTTCTAATTGCTCTAATTAATCTAAAGAAATCTCAATGACCAAATCCCAATTTTCAGAAAATTTAGACATTAAGCGCTGGTGTTTGGGATTTCATTAGAATAATTAGAAATTTGGTCAATTAGATCAATTTTATTCCTGATTAACTAGAAATTGCATCCATACTCTTGATTATTTTCCCAAATTCCATTGCATTTAGACTTGCCTTCCCGACCAAAACGCCAGCCAGCTTGCCTTCCTTAATGTATAAACCAGCGTCTTTGCCGTCAACGCTGCCGCCATAGATGATTCTTGCTTTATCAGCAACAGTCTTGTCATACTCTTTAAACAAAAATTTTTTAATAATTAGGTTGGTGCTGAACGCGTATTCCGGCGAGCAATACTCGCCCTCTTCCGAGCTAATCGCCCAAACCGGCTCATAGGCAATAATTAAGTCGGATATTTTTGAGGCAGACACGCCAGCCAAGCCCTCAAACAACTGTTTTTCCAGAACCTCTTTGATAATTTCTTTCTCGTCATGTTTCTCCCCGACACAAAAAATCGGCTTTAGCCCGGCTTCAAAAGCCGCCTTGATCTTTTTATTGACAGATTCGTTCGTTTCGTTAAAATATTTCCTGCGCTCCGAATGGCCGACAATCACGTATTTGCATCCCAAATTCTTTAGCATCACAGGCGACACCTCGCCGGTATAGGCTCCTTTTTGTTCCCAAAAACAATCCTGCGCTCCAAGAGCAACCCCTGACCCCTGATCTTTAGGCCCATTTTTAAGCTCAGATAAATACACAAACGGCGAACAAATCACCACCTCAACGTTTTTAGCGTTTCTTACCACGCCATCGGCAGATTTAAAAAGATTTTTCGCCTCAACTGCCAAAGCGGGATTGCACTTCCAATTGGCGATTATTGAAATTTTAGTCATGAATTAAAGACGAGAAATTAACAATAATTATTTTTCTTAAAAACGCGCTTATGACTATTTCCTTTCGATTATTTGGCGCAATTTGCTCCAATAGTTATAATACCGTTTGTACCGTTCCCATAATGAAAATATGTCCCGTCGCAAGCCGTAACTCCGTCTTGAGACTGAAAAGCGTGCGCCGTATTCTCTAATCCAAAAACAATCATATACCACTGACCAGCTCCGCCATAATCATTGGCGTAATAAAAATATGTTCCGCCACCACCCGGCGTCCAATTCGGACTACTGCCCTGCTTAGGATCAATTGGGTCATTACTCAAATACGCCCCTAAATTTGACGCGCCATTTCTTATCCAATGGCCGCCAGACAAACTTTGAACGCTATTACACCAGCCGCCGTTCGGCGACGTCGCGCCGCAATTGCCCGAGATGGGATATGTGCCGTTTTGGTCATAATACATCTCCAGGGCGGCTTGAATCTGCCTGATATCAGCTATCCTTTTGGCATCCCTTGCTTTTGCCCGCGCAGAATTCAATGACACCAAAACAATGCTGGCCAATAACCCAATAATGGCAATGACAACCAAAAGCTCGATTAAAGTAAAGCCTGATTTTTTAAAATTACTAATTATTTTATATAAACAAATAACCAATAAAGAATAAACTGTTTACTGTTTACTGCCACCCTACGGGTGGTCACCCGAAGGGTGATTTACTGTTTTAAAATGCCGCTTAACCCACCAAATAATTCCGACAATAACTACGACAATAATAATAAAATCAAACTTTTCAAAATAAATTCTTAAACTGTTCCATTTTTCTCCCATTATAAGACCCGCGTAAGCTAAAAAATATGACCAAAGCAAAGCCCCAAGAAAAGTGTAAAGACAAAATTTCTTGAAATTCATCCGGGCTATGCCGGCCGGCAGAGAAATAAATGTTCTTATAACCGGCAAAAGACGGCTAAAAAAAACCGTGCCTTGCCCGTATTTCGAAAACCATTTGTCAGCTAACGCCAAATCATTTTTCGAGACTAAAATGTATTTTCCATATCGCTCAACCAGGGGCCGGCCACCATAATAACCAACTACATAAGCAATAATTGAACCGCTTAAATTCCCAAACGCGCCCCATAAAACAACCGGCGCCAGCGCGAATTGTCCTTGCCAAACGAGAAATCCAGAAAAAGGCATAATCACCTCTGAAGGAATCGGGATGCAAGCGCTCTCAAGAGCCATTAGGACAAAAACGCCAAAGTAACCAGTACCGGATATAACACTGATTATTAAAGAGGCAAGCCAAGAAATGATTCCCGAAATCAAAAGATTTAAGATTTAAGAATCAAGATTTAAGAATGAGTTTTATTATTCGTAAATCGTAAATCGTAAATCGTAATTCTATATTCCTCGAAGGTATTCCGCCGCCTTCTCCGGTTCAATCGTTGAAATTTCTATTCCAGCCCCCAATTCGAATCCGGCCCAAACAGAAGTCTTGGGAAAAATAACCAGGTGCCAATGGTAATGCGCGTAGTCTTTACCGTCACATGGAGAAGTATGGATAAAGAAATTAAATGGCGGGTCATTAAGAGCTTTATAGATTTTCCCCAAAGCTACTTTCAGCGCTTCGGCCAACGATTCTTGTTCTCCATTCTTGATTCTTTCAAAGTAAGACCGGTGCTCTTTGGGATAAATCCTAACCTCAAACGCGACTTTCGAAGCAAAGGGGCACAAAACAACAAAATGCTCGTTTTCAAAAACAATTCTTCTTTTGTCTTCGCGATCCCATTCGATTATCGCGCAATGAACGCATCTTCCCTGCATCTCAAAAAACTGCCGGGAACCATTAAGAGACCGTTGCAAATCAGGGTCGATAATCGGAATCGCGATAATTTGCGAATGGGGATGATAAATTGAGGCGCCAGCTTCTCGTCCGTAATTGTGAAAAATCGAAACATAATTGACAAATTTTTCATTCATCAACTCCAGATATCTTTCCTGATAGGCATGCAGAAGCTGTGCGATTTCCGGCACACTCAACTCCGAAATATGCCGATCGTGGTCGCGCAAAACAACAACTTCGTGGAAACCAAGGCCGTCCATCAATGAATATGGCCCCTCGGCCCTCTCGCGCAAACTCTCTCCCAGCGAAAAAGCGGGAAATTTATTGGAAACTACCGCCAAAGTCCATTCGCCGGCCTGATTTTTGTATTCTAAAACCGGCAGTGCCTGAGTGCCAAGGTCGCAAAAAGGACAATTGTCGCGGGATGTATCTTGCTCTCGTTCCGACTTGTCTCTGGCGAACGTTTCCGGCCTTTTGGCGCGGCCGGTAGCAATAACCACCCAGTCCTTACAAACTAGGTTAAATCTTAACTCTGATGCTGGTTTGTTTTCATTCACTTCCTGGCTCATAATCTTATGATAATTTTAATTTAATCAATTCGCCACCCAAAACCAATTTGGCCCCCCGTGCGGACAATTCGCGTTATTTCCCATTGCCGGACTAGGCGCGTTTTCTAAGTTGGCGATTAAAACATACTTGTCACCTAAATTACAGTAATGATAGAGAAAACAATTTTGTACTACATCACAATTTCCTATATCATTTTGCTTTGGGTCTTCTGGTACCCTTGAGATATATTGAGACGGAACAAGGGTGTCCCAACAGCTCCAACTACTCCACGAACAAGAATCCGAGGGATAAAAACCAGTATCGTCATAATACATATCCAAAGCCTTGGATAATTGTTGCAAATCCGCTTTTCTTCTTGCGTCCCGCGCCTTACCGCGCGCCGAATTCAAGCTCACCAAAACTATGCTTGCCAACAATCCGATTATAGCGATGACCACAAGAAGCTCTATAAGAGTAAATCCTCTTGTTTTGGGGTTACCCATGTTTTTCTACAGACAGGACAATAAAGAATAAACTGTTTACTGTTTACTGTTTACTGTTACTGTTACTGTTTTTATTTGATATTTCCCGCTGATTAAATTCCATTTAACCTGAAATAATTCCTTAAAAGTATTTAAATACCCTTTTAAATTCACCCGGCTGTTTGGATTATTTATCCAATACACGGGTATAATGCCAATCTTGTATTTCAGTTCTCTCGCTATCGCCAGAGCTTCAATATCAAAACCCCATCTGTCTATTTTCGCCCGGGAAAAAATTTCTTTAGCCGCCTTAGAAGAAAATGCTTTAAATCCGCATTGTGTATCCCAAATTCCCCAGACAGCCAATATCTGGATTAAAAGATTTGCCATGTTGCCCAACGTCCTTTTAAAAAACGGCTGATCCACGGCCTTTGTCGCCCCTTCTGCGTCTTTTGGATCACGCGAGCCAATGACAACTTCATATTTTTTTTCAAAAAACGGCAACATTTTATCAACGTGCTCAATTGAAGTCGCGTTATCAGCATCGGTAAAAAGGCGGTAATCGCCTCCGGCCTGAAGCATTGCCTGCCTGATAACCCAGCCCTTGCCGTGGTTTTCCTTGTTATCCATAACTTTCAAATTCTTAACCAGATTTTGCATACTTTTCGCTTTCTCAACCGTCGTGTCTTTCGAGCCATCACTGACAACAATAATTTCTGACGAAAACTTCTGTTTGCTTAAATATTTATCGATATCCAAAAGAGTATTAGAAATCGTCGCCTCTTCATTATAAGCGGGGATGATAATAGAAAGGAATGGTTTATTGTCCATTTTTTAGACACTGGTTTTAACGGATACTAACACTGAAACAGCTTTTCTGTCGCAGACAGGAAGCCAAAGGCTTTTTTCTGTCGCAGACAGGAAGCCAAAGGCTTTTTTCTGTCGCAGACAGGAAGCCAAAGGCTTCATTTTTCCGTCCTTTCCGTGTTCCCATCCGTTTATTCCGTGTTTTTTACATTATATCACAACCCGCAACAAAAAAACCACCCCGGCATTAAGGATGGCTTGCGATCAATCTTGCAAAGAAGTTAAAATTTCATGCCCCTTCTCCGTCACCACCAGCGTATGCTCAAAATGAGCAGTCAGAGATTTATCTTTGGTTTCATAGCCGTGGCCGTCTTTGGACAAGACCAGCTCGTAGCCGCCGGCGGCAATCATCGGTTCAATCGCCAAAGTCATGCCGGGTTTCAATTCCGGTCCGGCGCCGCGCTTGCCATAATTGGGGATTTCGGGCGGCTCGTGCAATTGTTTGCCGACGCCATGGCCAACCAGATTACGGATAACTGAAAAACCCTGCGACTCGGCATATTTTTGAATCGCGAAACCGATATCTCCAATATAATTACCCGGCTTGACTTCGTCTAACCCAAGCTCGAGAGCTGTCTGCGCGGCAGAAATTAATTTTAAGGCATCTTTGCTTACCTGGCCAACTGGTACAGTTCTTGCCATATCGGTATAAAGGCCTTTAACCTCCGGTCTTGAAGAACAATTTCCCACCATAAAACAACCGGCGCAATTTTTAACCGGATAGACAATGCCCAGGTCCAAACCGACGATATCGCCATTTTTCAGAGCGTCGCCCGACGGAATGGCATGGACCACGACTTCATTAACCGAGGCGCACAAAGCCGCCGGAAACCCCTCGTATCCCAAAAAGGCCGGCCTGGCCCCATTAGCAAAAATGAGCTCGCGCGCGAGCTCGTCTAATTCGTTCGTGGTTATGCCGGGCTTCACCGCTTGGGCAATTTCATCCAAAATCTTGGCCAAGATCTCCCCGCCCCGCCGCATTATTTCGATTTCTTGTTCGGTCTTTATAGTAATCATAAATTAATAACTACTCCAATGCCTCCAAAATATCCTTATGCACCCCCTCAACCGATTGCTCTCCATTAACTTTTTTAACCCCCAAACCAGCTTTTTCGAAAAACCCAACCAAAGGAAGGGTCCTCTCTTCGTATTCTTTAATACGAACCTTGATTGTTTCGGGATCGTCCAGCCCCGTTCTTTTTAATAATTTCGAGCCGTCCAACGGACAAGATTTAAGATTCCTGGTTTCTTCGGTGTACAGGACCGGGTGCCGCATCAATTCGCAAATCTTGCGGTTGCTATTTCTGAAAATGGTTTGTTCGGGCGACAACTCCAATAAAATAATTTTAATATTTTTTTGGCCATACAGCGCCTCTATCTGCGGAATGACTTTTTCACCCTCATGCATGGTTCGCGGCGAACCGGCAAAAACTATTCCCTTGCCCGACTGGAAAAGCTCATTAATTTTTTTCTCAACCAAAAAAACAACAAAGGGCGGGCTGCATAAAATGCCTTTTTCCCAAAGTTCTTTCTCGTGGCCAAAAGTATATTTCTGGCCGTCGACCTCAACATGTTCTTCGGCTCGGTGGCTATGGACGGCCATTTCAATAATGTTGCTGGTTTCAAAATAATACAAATCCAGCTTCTCGGCTAAAAGCGTGGCTTGCGTCCCCTTTCCGGAACCCGGCGGACCCAGCAAAATTATAATTTTTTTATTGTTTATTCCCATACAAATCGCCCGAGAGACGTCTCTCAATTTTATCCATTGCCCGCAAAAAAGACTTTTCTATATTAATATTATATTTTTGCGCGATGATTAATATAGGCCAAAAACAGTCCGATAGTTGTTCCGACAAGCGCTCATCAACGCTTTCCATGTTCCGTAAACCATCCTTGGCCGTAGCTATTCTCATTAAATCCCCAGCATCAGTTACAAATCCCGACACCAAATTCAAATTATTCCACTCGCGGCCATATGTTTCCTTCTCAAATTCAATAAGTTTCTCTCTTATCTCTAAAGCTCTTTTTATAAACTGATCTAATTCCATTATTAAGCTCGCGCTTTAAATTTAATTTTTAAAACCCTTCGTATTCTCTCATTACTAATTGTGACTCGACTTGACGAACGGTTTCCAGAACCACCGAAACAACGATCAAAATGCCGGTGCCGCCAACCGTAAAAGAGACCATTCCTGTTATCGAGCGCACGATATAGGGCATAACCGCAATTGTCCCCAAGAAGATAGCGCCGATAAGCAAAACTCTATTTAAAATGTAATTCAAAAAATCAGCCGTTGTCTTGCCCGGCCTGATACCTGGAATGAACCCGCCCATTTTCTGTAAATTAGAAGCAACGCTTTTGGGGTCGAAAGTTATGGTTGTGTAAAAATACGTAAAGAGAAAGACTAAAATAAAGTAGATAAATCCATACCAGAAGCCAGTTTGCTGGAAAATATCCTTCAAAGACTTGGCGATAACAGCCACCCAATGATTGCTGGCATTGGCAAAAAAACTGCCGAGCATGCCAGGAAAAAGCATGATAGAAAGAGCAAAAATAATTGGGATTACGCCAGCTGGATTAACGCTTAACGGCAAATAAGTTGAGGCGCCGCCATACATCCGGTTGCCCCGCACCCGCTTAGCGTAAGAAACCGGGATATTGCGCCGTCCCTCGGTTATAATCACGATGCCAGTGATCACCACCAGAGCGATTACTAAAAATCCGATGTAGGCCGGAATTTGAGACGAGTCCCAGGTTACCAATGTTTGACGAAGCGAACCGGGAAAACCAGCAACAATACCAGCGAAAATCAAAAGAGAAACTCCATTACCGATTCCTTTTTCGGAAATAAGTTCGCCCAGCCACATCAAAAAAACAGCGCCGGCAGTGATAATGACGAGATCGGCCGCTAAGGAAAACGGCGACAAATACCCGATAATATTCTGGCTCTTCAAAAGAGTAATCATACCATAGGCCTGCAAAATACCGAGAGGAACCGTGAGAATTCGGCTATATTGATTGAATTTTTGACGGCCCGCCTCACCCTCTTCTTTGTACATCGCCTCTAACGAAGGAAAAATCATGGTCAACAATTGCATGATAATAATAGCAGTAATGTAGGGACTCAAGCCCACCATGGCGATCGACAAATTGCTTAAGGCGCCACCGGTAAAAATATTTAAAAGACCAAATAATTGATTGCCCTCAAAAAATGACCGTAATTCTTCGGCATCAATGCCCGGTACGGGAATATTCGCGGCAAGCCTGAAAACAACCAAAACACCCAAGACAAAAAGAATCTTTTTGCGCAATTCTCTTACTTTAAAAATTTGTAGAATCTTTTGATACCACATGCTTTTGCTCCGCAAAAGAAATCCAAAATTTTAAATACTAAATTCTAAACAATATCTACTTAGATTCAAATTTCAAAACTGCGTTATTTTGAATTTAGAAAATTGGTGCTTTGGATTTATTTATGATTTGTAATTTTGAATTTATAATTTTCTACGCTTCCTCCTGCTTTCTCTATTTTTTCTTTCGCGCTTGCGGAAACCGAGCAATCTTTGATCGTGACCTTCTTCTCTATTTCCCCATCACCCAACACTTTCACTTTCGGAATCTTACCGTTTAGCTTCGTAACCAAACCTTTGTCCAACAAAAGCTGGGGTGTAATAAAATCGCCGCTCCGAAAGTTCTTTTCAATATCGACAACATTAATTATCACCGCTTTCCCACCTACCGGCTTAAATTTAAACCCCCTCAGTTTCGGCAATTTCTTGGCAAAATCACGCCATGCCGGCCTAATTCTAGCTCCGGACCTTGATTTTTGGCCCTTCATGCCCTTACCAGAATATGTGCCGCGCTTCCCGCCGCGACCAACACGCTTCCGGCTTTTTTGCTTGGTTGTTGGTGATATTTGATGTAACTGCATTTTTTAAATTTTTAGCTATTACTTTTCGTTCTTAGATTTTAGCTTTTACTTTTTAATTGCCCCAGCGCCTTAATTGTCGCCTTAGCAATATTAAGCTTATTTTTCGATCGGGTTAATATCTTTGCCGAAATATTTTTAATGCCGGCTAAATCACAAATAGTTCGGACAGCGCCTCCAGCGACTATCCCCCGACCAACAGCAGCCGGCTTTAGTAATACCCGGACAGACCCAAATTTAGCCTCGACCTCATATGGAATTGTTTCATTTTTCGTCACAATCGCAACAATATTCTTTTTGGCCTGAAGGACGGCTTTTTCAACAGCCATGCTCACGTCTTGCCCCTTGGCAACTCCAGTCCCCACCCGCCCGTTTCTATTTCCCAAAACAATAACCACGCGAAATCTGAACCGACGGCCGCCGGCAACTACCCTGGTAACCCGGTCCACGCCCAAAAGCTTTTGCTCGTACTCTGGTTTCTCTTTCGATCTTTCTTGATTTGGTCTCATAAATTTCATATGATTCAAAACTTTTTATTGATTTACTAAACTTTTAACCCGCCTTCTCGCGCACCCTCGGCCAGCGCCTTAATCCGGCCATGATATTTGTACCCTCCCCGATCAAAAACCGCACGATAAATTTTCTTATCAATGGCTTGTTTCGCCAGCATCTTACCCACTTCGCGCGCTAACTCAACCTTTTTTAATGACTTGCTTGGCTTTAAACTTAAATCGCTTAAGCTCATCAACACCCGCCCATTCTGATCATTAATCATCTGAACGTAGATGTGGGTATTACTCCTAAAAACCGAAAGCCGCGGGCACTGCGCCGTCCCCCTAACTTTAGCGCGTATTCTTGCATGACGCTTTTTCCTTTGTTCTTTTTTATTCATGAATCGCGGAACGACGCGGACTTTAACCGCGGACTGACGCGGAAATTTTTCAGCGTCGGTCCGCGCAAGGTCAGCGTCAGTCAGCGTATTAGTCTGCGTGGTTCTGCGTATTGTTCTGCGTGATTCAGCGGTTATGCCGTACCTACCGCCTTTTTGCCCGCCTTCCTTCTAACAATCTCTCCCCGATATCTTATACCCTTACCCTTATACGGCTCTGGCTTTTTGAAAGCTCTAATATTAGCTGCTGCTTGACCAACCAACCCCTTGTCTATCCCCGAAACACTGATAACATTCTTTTCGACCTTCAATTCAATGCCATCCGGGACATCAAATTCAATCAAATGCGAAAAACCTAAACTCAAAACCAGTTTATTTCCCTGAAGAGAAGCCTTGTAGCCGACGCCCTCGATCTCTAGTGTTTTTCCAAAACCCTCTGTCACCCCCATAACCATATTAAAGATCAACGCTCGCATTAACCCCCACAAAGCATTCACTTTTTTTATTTTGCCGGAAGGAGAAACGATTACCTGATTATCTTTGATCTCAACACTAAGACCACCGGGAAGATCTCTTGTTAATTCTCCCTTCGGCCCCTTAACAACTATCGTATGGCCGGCCAACCGAACCTCAACCCCCTGAGGAATATTAATTGGTTGTTTGCCAATTTTGGACATGCAAAAATTGCTTACCGTCTACGGACTACCGACTACTGCTTAAATAATGCTGTAGTCTGTAGTCGGTAAGCGGTAGTCGAAGCCCTTTACCAAATCTCACAAAACAATTCCCCGCCAACCCCTGCTTTTCTTGCCTCTTTGTCCGTCATCAACCCCTTAGAAGTAGAAATAACAGCCATCCCATATCCCTGCTTAACCGAATGAATTTCGTTTTTCGTTACGTATAAACGCTGTCCTGGCCTGCTCATTCTCTTTACTCCTCCGATAACCGCCTGCCCGTCTTCATATTTCAAATCGATTTTAATATATTTTTGAATATCCTTCCCCTTCTTTTCGATCTTACCAACAAACCCTTCTTTCTCTAAAATCTGAGCAAGAGACAATTTTAATTTCGAAAAAGGAACCTTGACCGTCTGGTGTCCGACGGCTTGCGCGTTTTTGATTCTTATTAACATGTCTGCGATAGGATCCATGAATTCATATAACATACAGCATGAAACATGTAACATCTTCGAACTTTCCGGCAATTGCGCCCCTTGCGCACATTTTTGTTACATGCCATATACTATATGTTTTATAATGACTACCAACTGCTTTTTTTCACCCCCGGAAGAAACCCTTGACTGGCTAATTCTCGAAAACAGATTCGGCATATGTCAAAATCTCTGATATACGCTCTCTTCCTGCCGCACCTAAAACAACGCCGGACCGATCTCGTTGAAAATTTTGGCTTTCTTTTTGATTTTGCTATTTGCGCTTTTGTGGCCATGAAGCTGCTTACTGTCTACTGACTACCGACTACCGCCTTAAATTGTGCCGTAGTCTGTAGTCAGTCAACCGTAGTCGATTCTATTTTTTTATCGGGAATCCCATTAATCTGAATAATTCTGTGCCCTCTCCGCGATTTTTGGCATTAGTCGCGACACAAACCTCGAAGCCGAAAATTGTTTTGACTTCTTCGTGGGAAATTTCAGGAAAAATGATGTGTTCTTTTATTCCAATAGCCAAATTGCCACTTTGATCGATGATTTTTTCATCCAAACCGCGAAAATCACGGCTGCGCGGCAAAGCAAAATCGATCAAACGCCCCAGAAAATCATACATCCTTTTTCCGCGTAATGTTACTTTCATACCAACTTTCATACCTTTTCTTGTTTTGAAATTAGCAATCGATTGTTTGGCCAAAGTGAAAACAGGCTGTTGTCCGGCCACGGACACCAGAGACTTCCGAATATCCTCTATGGCCTTTTCGTTGTCGCGAAACTTTCCCGTGCCGACATTAATCACGACCTTGACGATTTTCGGCACCGCAAGATCGTTTCGATAGCCAAACTTCTCTTTCATGGCTGGAATTACATGTTTTCGATATTTTTCTTGTAACTTCATATTATTGTGAGCGGGACGCTCACGCAAGCTACGCTTAATAGAAGCTAATTTACGCCAACTTTTGCGCCATTTTACGCCAAACGTTTCGTGGCGTTTTTTGGCGTGATTTTATGGCGTTGATTGACCTCTATTTATATTTCCGATTGGCATTTCTTGCAAACCCGAAATTTTTCTGCCCCGGTAATCTTATATCCAACACGCGCCGCCTGTCCGCAATGAGGGCAAATTAGCTTAACATTCGAAACGGCAAATGGTTTTGGCAACTCGACTATCTGTCCCTTCTCGCCAGCTCGCCTCGGGCGCCTATGTTTTTTAACAAGATTTAGGCCCTCGATGATCACCTTTCTGTCTTTTGGCAACGACTTTAAGACTTTTCCTTTTTTAGTCCTATCCTTACCGGTTGTTATTAAAACTATGTCGTTTTTTTTGATTTTCATACCAAAAATTGCTTACCGTCTACGGACTACCGACTACTGCTTAAATGATGCCGTAGTCTGTAGTCGGTAAGCGATAGTCAAAGGCCCCCTATAGCACTTCCGGCGCCATTGAAACAATCTTATCAAACCCCTTTTCTTTTAACTCCCTAGCCACCGGCCCGAAGATACGACCGCCCTTCGGATCCATGCCATCCAAAATTACGGCAGCATTGTCATCAAACCTAATATAGGAACCATCTCGCCGCCTAAGGGATTTTTTCTGCCTTACAATAACCGCCTTAACCACATCACCTTTCTTAACTGCCTTTCGCGGCTCAGCTTCCTTGACCGAAGCCACAATAATATCGCCGATTTGGGCATATCGACGCTTGCTACCACCCAAAACCTTAAAACACTGGATCACTTTTGCTCCACTATTATCGGCAACTTTTAATCTGCTTTGAGGCTGAATCACTAATGCTTGATTTACGAATATCGATTTATGAATTATGAATAATTTATTAATTCCTAAATCTTAAATCTTAAATCGAATAATAAACAACTTGCTAATTCTTATGGCTCTAGACTAGCCTGCTAGTCTAGAGCTTTCTTATTTTTCCTCTTCTTGATCAGATGGCAATTTCCTCACTACTTCCACTACCACCCACCTCTTATCCTTACTAATCGGCTTTGTTTCCCGAATCACAACAGCATCCCCAACCTTAAATTCGTTCTTCTCGTCATGAGCCTTATATCTTTTGGTCACCTTGTATCGTTTTCTATATTTGGGATGCTCCTTCAACCTGGTCGTGGCAACTACCACGGTCTTATTCATCTTGTCTGACACCACTACACCCCGTATAACCCGCCTTTTTTTGTTCATTTTATTTTCCATCTTATAAACACTGATTCTAACGGATACTACCACGGAAACAATTGATCTCTCCGCTACTTCCGTGCCTTTATCCGCTTATTTCGTGTACTTATAAATCCGTTTTATTTTTTTATTAATTTTGCAAAGTTTTATGCCGACCGAAATCTACTGCGCGATCTCAAAACTGGCCAAAAACGGCAGGAACTGGTTTTGGTAAGTAATATCAGAAATAAAGTACTTGTATTCTTTCAGCATTAATTTATTGATTGCACTCGAACCCCTTTACTTTTCATTTCAGGAATTTGAATGATGAAACGATTTGATCAAGAATTTCCATATATTGCTCACTGTCATCAGTGCCTATAATTATCCGCGAATCGCCCATGGGCAGAATGACCGCTATTTCTTTTCTGTCCTCAAAATTATACTCATATTTAATGCCTTGAACTCCATCCAAGATAATATTAGAAGTTGTTTTTTCGATACCGCCGAATGACTTATCTATAAATTCAGGCAAAACAATATTGATACCAATAGGAAAGCTTGAATGCCTTTCATTTGTAGGCACTACCTTTAGATTAAACTCGGAATAATAATTTACAAAATAATTTTCTTCTACTGCCCAATCCTCTGGATACTGGAATTCGAAACCATATTCTTCATTACGATAAGTTTTCAGTGTAAGTGTGCTTGATGTTGTTGCGGCAGATAAAGTGGTAGCTGTCTGCTGTTCTTCGTTATTTGGCGACGAAGTCTCTGTCGTTGGCAATTCTTTCTGCTTACTGAAAAACAGCCAGCCGCAAACAAGACCAACTACTAACAGAATTAGTGCCAAAAGAATGATCCCAACGACAATTTTTTTGTTAAAAAATAATTTCATATATAAAAGCAAATAATTTACTAAAAGTGTTTTTTGTTAGCAATGATTTTGACGGAATCACTGCCTTTTATCAATCGGCCACTGGTTAAATTTCCGGTTAAAAACGCTTTGGTATCATTTGTGGTTAAGTTCAAAGACTGGGTATCGAAATGAAGAATGAGATCGGGATTGCCATCGCCATTAACATCCTCATAGCTGTTTTTAGCCGGTTTCGCTCCGGCGAAAAGAATGCTGTCGATATCCACGTCTTTAGCGTTAAATGGCGAATTGGATAAAACGGCCACTGGCACAACTCCTTTGGAACCGATATTGATGCTATTGGGATCGCTTCCCGGCTTAATATCAATTGAGACTGGGATAAAAGATTCTGTCGTCCCCGTGGTCGGCACGGTTACGCCATAACCGTCGGGCGGAATCTGCGTTATGGGCACGTCTTTGGCCAGAGTTACTGTCTGGTCGCCCGATTGAAACGTAAGGCTATACGTCGCCATTAACGGAGCCCCAAATTTGGGAGCGGCCTTAATAAGATAATCTCCTGTTTTTTGCGTGGGCCAATACACAACATCGTCAGGAAAACCGTCTGGTCCAAGTTCTCTCTCTACATAATATAATTGCCCGGGCACCTCCCGAAGAAATTCCTCGTCGGTTTGGATCAAGGTCGTTGCGGTAATAGTAAAACCGTCGGGATCAGTAACGGCAAGATCGATTGGTGAACCAGCCCGTACAAAACCGCCGATTGCCGGACTAAGAACCACGCGCCTAATATTCTGATCTATCGAAAACCCTGTTCGAATTCTAAATTCAGATTCATTGGCAGGTATAATGCCTTGTTGCGGAGAATATGCCTCTACCATATTAAACGTATTATTATTTACTACAAAATTACCTACGTACATCGCTACATGATCCATTCTGTTATCATAGTTTTTATCAAGAAATAACAAATCACCCGGCCTAAGATTAGCTTCGGCAATCGCTTCGGAATTATGATGATACTGACCGTCAGCGTTTTCATAGCGAATCGCATTATGTAAAAGACTTCTTAGCGGATCAAATGAACGATCAAATGCCCATTCAACCAGACCAGAGCAATCTAGTCCAGCCCCAAAAGCAACCTGCCTTAATTTGTTGTTCCAATAATTATAACCAGTAAATATCTCATCGGACGCCACGTACATTTTCTGCAACGGATCCCATCCTTTACCGCCGAAACTATTGCCATTTCCAAGATAAGGAGCATTGATGACAATTTTCGCCAAATCAGCGGCTCCTTGACCAAGAGATACGACCTCAAAATCAACATTCCCCGGAGTTCCGAATTCCAGCCAGTCGGATTTGTTGCCTTGGCTATCGACCGTCCGCGCCCGCCAATGGTATTGGCCTTCGGCCAGACCGTATCTGACGATCGCAACAACGGAGCCGGAAAGAACGGAGTCCGATGAAACAATCCCGCCGCCGTATTGGCCGGTGAACGGCTCGTTAAACTGGCGGAGCTCTACCTCCAGCCCGACCCGATCATTGTTGGGACCGCCGACCTTCGCCTTGAAAACGACAGCGTTTTTGGTCGTCATTTGACCTTCGCCGATTGGTGTTGTTTCGTCGGACCCGAATTGGTTGAGATCAGAAGGAAGCGGTAATAATTGCTGGGGTGTTATTTCAAATGTGATTATTCCCCAATGGGCTGGCGGAGAGCCGACGCCGGTCTGAAACCAATTTCTGATTTCCTGAATCCGGCTCGTATAAATAATGCCGCTTGTATCATAGATAACGGCGAAATAATGATCGTAGGAAGGCCAAATATCGATCTGGGAAGAATTTCCGGCGCTGCCCAAAGCATGACCGTTGATTATCTGGGCATTGTTATGAATCTCGCCCCTAAACACATCGCCGTAAGCCGGACCGCCTGGCCAGGTATATTGGCTGAGACCCAAAAGGTTTAAGGAAAAAACCTGCTGGCTGCCATCAATAATCTGGGTATTGTTCCACTCGAAACCGATCGACCAATCGGGAGATGTGCCAGCCAAAGCAGATTTCGGCAGCAAAAAAACGCAGGAAAAAACTGCTGCCAGGGCAATGAGGGGTATTAATTTGAGCAAGTTGTTTGTTTCCATAGTCTTGGAATCCCGTTAAGACGGGGGTTCAATGACCATCCCTTATTTTTTAAGGCTTAGCAGATAATATCGTTAAAATTCTTGCAATATCTTTTTTAAGCTGCCCGATTATCTTCAGATTCTTCGGCTGTTTTGAAACCATATCAAACCTTGTCTGCCGTAATTTCTCACATCTTTCCACCAGCATTGTTTGCAGCTCTTTTTCTGATTTTTCTCTAAGCTCTTTAATTTTCATGGATATAATGCGAATTTTGCGAAAACAATATGCGAATCATGCGAACAATTTCGTTGACGCGCTATATTATCTTCTATCAGTTCGCGTCTTTCGCATAGCCATTTCGTATTTTTCGCATTATGCTATCTTTTAACAAGCTTCGTCTTTATCGGCAACTTGTTTCCAGCTTGCCGTATCGCCTCCGCAGCAGCAGATGCAGAAACACCGTCTATCTCAAATAATATTCGGCCAGGCTTAACGGGTACCGCGAAATGGTCAACGCTACCTTTGCCGCCACCCATCGGAACTTCTTGTCCTTTACTAGTAACCGGTTTGTCGGGAAAAATTCTAATCCAAACCTTACCGCCCTTCTGGGTAAATCTGCTCAAAACCCGCCTAGTAGCTTCAATTTGCCGATCAGTGATCCACCGCGCTTCTAGTGCCCGCAAACCAAAACTGCCAAAAGAAACCTCTGTTCCCCTAGACGCCTTACCGGCAAATCTTCGGCGCCCTTTATGTAATTTTCGATGTTTTGTTTTTTTGGGCTGAAGCATGCCAATCCGCCGATCTCACGCTGATCCACTACGCTGATTTACGCTAATCCTAAAAATGTACAAATGCATTATTGGATCCGCGATTGATCCGCGTTGCCGATCCGCGAAGTGATCCGCGGTCACTCAAAAATCTCCCCTTTATATATCCAGACTTTCACGCCGACTGTTCCATAGGTGGTATGCGCGGTTACAGCCGCATAATTCACATTGGCGCGCAATGTCTGTAGGGGCATTCTACCTTTCGCCAACCATTCTTTCCGCGCTATTTCCGCCCCATCCAATCTTCCTTTAATCATTATTTTAGCACCCTGAACATCTTTGCTCTGGATAATTCTTTCGATAGTCTGCTTCATTATTCTCCGATAGGGAATACGTCTTTCTATCTGCTCAACTACTGACTGCGCCGCCAAAGAAGCAAAACTTTCTGGCTGCTTAATTTCGGTAACCTCCATGCGCAATTCACGCTTGTCGGCTGCTTTCGTCCCCGGTTGATTAATAAATTTTTGCAACTGCGCGCGTAGTTGTTCAATCCCGCCCCCGCCCCGGCCAATTATCAACCCCGGCTTTGAAGTATAGATGATAACCTTGATCGCGTTAAGCGATCTTTCTATTTCCACGCTTTCCAGGCCCATCTTCACCAAATTTTTTACTATAAAATCCCGAATCTTAGTATCCTCCTGCAAATATTCGCTATATCTTTTTCGATTAAACCAATGCGACTTCCAACCAAGAACTAATCCTGTTCGGAGAGCTGTTGGGTTAGCTTTTTGTCCCATAGAAACGCAGATTGAACGCAGACCCTAAAGCGCCTATGGCGCTACCGCGGATCAAACGCTGATCAAAGTAGATCTGCGTCTATCCGCGTAAATGATCCGCGTAAATCCGCGGCTAAACGGTTTTCCGTCTAAAATTCTTCTTCATAATATTGCCGAATGTTTGCCGGCTAAAAAACCTCTTTTTACTGATCGTCGAACTTTCATATGGCCTCTTTTCTCTTTTCTCTTCAACCAATGATGGTTTTTGGGGCGCGAGAAAGCCTTCGTCAGTTTCTTCTTTTTTAAGCCCGGGGCCTGCCGACGCCCCCATCATTCCATCTTTGACCTTTCCATGTTTTGAAGCCGCCCTTTTTGCAGTTGGTTCTTTTTCCTTTAGGACCAGCGCTATGTGACTCGTTCTTTTCATTATCGGAGAAGTACGGCCAAAAGCTCTCGGTGTCCATCTTTTCAAAACACTTCCTGGATTAACTGCGATACTGGCAATATAAAGATTATCCTTCTCTATATTAAAATTATTTTTGGCATTAGCAATAGCCGAATCTAAAAGCTTGGCGACCGGATCACTTGCTTTTTTGTTTAAAAACCGCAACTGCATCTTTGCCTCAGCGGCATCCATCCCTTTAATCAGGCCGGTAATCAATCTAACCTTCCGCGGCGACATTCTTAGATTTTTTAAATTTGCCTTAATTTCCATTTTGTAAACACTAACGAAACTAATATTTACGAAATGAACTAAATTTTAGTTGTTTTCGTATCTGTATTCGTTAATTTCGTGTTTTTTATTTGCCCTTTTCCAGCTCTCTTTGCATCTTTCCGCCATGCCTGACAAATTTACGGGTGGCAGAAAACTCTCCCAGCCGATGACCCACCATATCTTCAGTAATAAAAACCGCTATATGTTCCTTGCCATTATGAACCCCAAAAGTAAAACCAACCATTTCTGGAGTAATAACACAAGCTCGCGACCAGGTTTTAATAATCGTCTTGTCGCCCCGTTTAAGCTCCTTAACCTTCTTTAACAATTTTTCGTCCACATAAGGACCCTTCTTAAGCGATCTACTCATTTTTTGACTACGGCTAACCGACTACCGCTTACCGCATTCTACCGCCTTGCGGTAGTCGGTAGTCGGTGGTCAGTAAGCAAATCTATTTCCTTCTCTTCACAATAAATTTATTTGACCACTTCTTTTTCCTTCTCGTCTTCACTCCCAAAGCCTGTTTTCCCCAGGGCGTCTTGGGTCCGCGGCGTAAACCGATACCTGTTCTTCCTTCGCCGCCTCCATGAGGATGGTCGCAGGGGTTCATCGCTGAACCACGAACTGTCGGCCTGATTCCCAACCAACGATTCCTTCCGGCCTTACCGATAACAACAATTCCTTGCTCAATATTGCTCAACTGCCCGATAGACGCGCGGCAAATATTTCTTACTTTTCTAACCTCTCCTGAGGGAAATTTCAAGTGAGTATAACCAGACTCATTCGCCATAACCATGGCTGATGAACCAGCCGCTCGCACTATTTTTCCGCCCTGCCCTGGCTGCAATTCGACATTATGCACCTGCATCCCGGATGGGAGATATTTCAACTGTAAACGATTACCGATCTTCTGCGGAGTTTTTTCCCCCGATAAAACCTGATCTCCAACTTTTAATCCTTCAGAGGCTAAAACATACCTCTTCTCTCCGTCGATATAATTTAAAAGCGCAATAAAACAAGTCCGATTGGGATCGTATTCGATGGCCGCCACCTTGGCAGGAATATCAAACTTATCGCATTTAAAATCGATCAGGCGGTATTTCCTTTTGTGGCCGCCGCCCTTATGCCTAACCGTAATCTGTCCCCTACTTCTGCCCACCTTGCGGAGAAAGCCTTTTGTTAAGCTTCTCTCCGGCTTCTTCTTCGTTAACGACCGATAATCTATACCCATCATCCCTCGACGGCCTGGTGTTGTTGGTTTGTATGATTTAATTGGCATTGTTTGTAGAAGCTAATCTATGTACGCCAGCCATATCCGCCAATCTACGTACGCCAAACGCTTCGTAGCGTTTTTTGGCGCAATTCCTTGGCGCTGGTTGGCTTCTATTTTCAGACACCTGATTCTATCTTATCCCCCTCTTTCAGGGTCACAATAACTTTCTTAAAGCCCGGTTTGAATCCTTCGCTTTTGCCCACCCTTCGCTTTTTCCTGGGAATTTTAATTATATTTACATTTTCCACCTTTACGCCGTACAATTCCTGAATTGCTTTTTTTGCTTCCACTCCGCCAGTCTCCGGATTAACTCGAAAAACATATTTATTCTGTACTCCCAACCCAACCGCTTTCTCGGTGATATGAGAGGATCTTAAAAACCTGTACGCCGCATGGCTAAATTCCTTTTTTAGAGGTTTTTTGCTCTCCGGCTCTTTAAACATCGCTTCGCTCGGCTTATCTTCCCTGGTTTCTGCCACCTCGATATGTTTAACCGGCCCATCTTCTTTCTCTTTTTTAATCGTTCGTTTGACCGGCTTTCTAGTCGGTTTCTTTTTATCATCAATCGCTCCTTTTTTTCCGCCAAAGGCGAATCCACCTCTGGTGAAAAAAATATCTAAAATAGCCATTTGAATTTCGGATTTTTATCCTCCTTCGCTGAATCCCCCACCAGTACCGCGGAGAGATGAAACAGCATTTTCTTCATATTCAGCTTTAGAGGATTCCCGCCTGCCATCGCTACGCGAAAGCGTCAGCGGGCAGGTCGCTCCGAAGGAGGAGAAGATACCCCCAGCTTTTTGCGGGGAGCTTCATTTAACAAAAAGTTCTTTTATTTTGCCAACGGCATCTTTTGTCACCACAAAATATTTTCTCTTTAAAATATCGACTACGTTCAAGCTGCCAATGCCAATTGTTTCAAATTTAGAAATATTTTTTACTGCCCTGATAACATTATTATCTTTCTCTATTAGGGCAATCAATGCTCCTCTTCTAATAATGTCTTCTTTAATTTTAGTCAAGCCGCCAACAACCCTGATCATTTCTTTTGTCTTTGACGATGATAGCTGTAATTTATCCAAAACGATCAACTCATTATCTCGAGCCTTCCCGGATAAAACCGCCAACAACGCTTTCCTTCTCATCTTTTTGTTGATTTTTTTAGAAAAATTTCTTTCCTTGGTTGGCCCAAATGTCACGCCGCCACCACGCCACAAAGGCGACCTGGTTGATCCGTGCCTGGCTCTGCCAGTTCCCTTTTGGCGCCACGGTTTTTTCCCGCCGCCCCTAACTTCCGATCTGTCTTTGGTGTGCGCTAAAACTTGCCTTGCGTTTGCCATTTGCGCTACCGCTACCTGATGAATCAAGCTTTTGCTTCTTTTCAACCCAAAAATCCCATCGGGCAACTGCATCTTTCCAATTTCCTGCCCTTCTTGATCATAGATAGCATATTGCAAGCCTTCTTCTTTCGGGCCAACCAGCTCTTTTTCCTTTTTTATCGGCTCCTTTTTGATCTTTGTCGCTGTTGTTTTTTCGCCCGAAGCGGATTTTGTTTTTTTACTTGTTGGCATAATCTTCACTTAGATTTATCGCGCAAATATTCAAATTTGCCTAGCAAATATCTAATATTTATCATGTTCCACCAAAAATATCTGCCGAAGCAAGACAAACATTGACAATTATCGCTATTATTTTAATAAACCGTCCGCTGTCATTCCCACAAAAGCGGGAATCCGTTGTTTGAAAGAACTATTTTGATCTTGGATTCCTGCTTTTGTAGAAACGACTCTGGTGTTTTATCCCAAAATTTCCAACAAAGCGCCTCGGCTGCCAGGAATCGCCCCCTTGATCGCCAATAAATTATTCTCTGCGTCTACGGCTGCAATTTTCCCACCCTACGGGTGGTCACCCGAAGGGTGAAGATTTTCATATTCCGCTCATATTCTACCTATATTCCGCTTATTTCAAGCAGTGTGCCGCGCCTGCCTGGAACGGCACCCCCGATGGCAATAATGTTGTTCTCCGAATCGACATTTACAATTTTTAAATTCTTGATCGTCACTCGCTCGCTTCCCATTCTGCCAGCCATCTTTAAACCTCTACGCACTCTTTCCGGATACGAAGAACCGATTGATCCTGGCTGCCTTAGGGCATGCTTGGTACCATGACTGGCCGTAGCGCCTCGAAATCCATAACGCTTAACCACCCCAGCGAAACCTTTTCCTTTAGATATTCCGCTGACCTTCACCGGCTCGCCTGCCTGAAAAATATCGGCTTTAATTTCTTGCCCGATTTCATATTTTTCACCAGTTTTAAACTCTCTCAGATATTTCAGATTTTTGACTCTGCTCAAATGCCCCTTTTGCGGTTTACTAAGCCTCTTAGACTCCCAAAATCCCACCTGCGCCGCCTCATAACCGTCTTTTTCTTTAATCTTTATCTGGGCCACATAGCATGGACCGGCTTCAACAAGCGTAACCGGAATTACACTGCCTGTTTCGTCAAAAATCTGGGTCATTCCTATTTTTTTGGCTAATATAAATTTTGCCATTGCTGTCGTATAAATTTTTGGAAAAATCCTCTATACTTAAAAAACCGGGATAGCCACGCAGACATCTCGGTTTCTCTTCGTCGAAGAAAAAATGTGTCTCTTTCGGCTATTCAGTTGCCCCCTCTTTCTATCTATAGAGAATTCCGAGGACACTTTGAATATGACCGCTGATCAAACGCTGATCTATTACGCGGAACAAACGCCGATCCAATCTAAGTAAGATCCGCGACTGATCTGCGTATAAGATCCGCGTCAATCCGCGGTTGTTACATTTTAATCTCGATATCAACTCCGGCCGGCAAACTTAAATTCATTAGGGCATCGGTCACCTTTGAACTGGGATCAAAAATATCGATCAGCCGCTTATGAATTCTCATTTCAAACTGCTCACGCGAATCCTTATGGACAAAAGTTGAACGGTTAACGGTGTATTTCCTTATTTCAGTCGGTAAAGGAATCGGCCCCCGCACTTCCGAACCATAGCGCTGCGCCGCCTCAATAATCTGGCGGGCGGACTGATCAATGACCTTATGATCATAGGCTCGGATTTTTATCCTGATTCGCGTCTTGACCTCTTCTTTTGCTTTTTCTTTCGTTTTCTTTGCTGTAGGCATCTTGAAAGAACTATTAATTAATTATTAAGCATAGCTTGCGTGAGCGTCCCGCTCACAATTAATTGATTATTTTTGTTACAGCTCCGGCGCCAACCGTTCTGCCGCCCTCACGCAGGGCAAATCTTTGCTTTTCCTCTAGAGCCACAGGGGCAATCAACTTAACCTTAACGCTAACGGTATCACCAGGCATAACCATTTCGGTTCCTTCTGGTAAAGTAACATCTCCCGTAACATCGGTAGTTCTGATATAAAACTGTGGCTTGTATCCGCTAAAAAACGGAGTGTGTCTTCCGCCCTCTTCTTTGGTTAAGATATAAATCTCGCCTTCAAATTCCGTGTGGGGAGTAACTGATCCCGTCTTGGCAAGCACCTGGCCCCGCTCCACATCCTCGCGTTTCAACCCGCGCAAAAGAATTCCGGCATTATCGCCGCAACGTCCCTCGTCCAAAGATTTATTGAACATCTCAATTCCCGTCACGACTGTTTTTTGTGTAGCTTTCAAACCAACAATTTCCACTTCTTCGTTTATTTTGATTATGCCTCTTTCAATTCTGCCAGTCGCTACCGTTCCACGGCCTTCAATAGAGAATACGTCTTCAACGGCCATTAAAAATGGTTTGTCGACTTCCCGAACCGGTTCAGGAATTGATTTGTCCAGCGCATTCACTAATTCCAAAATCGGCTTTGCCGCCTCGTCATCACTTGATTTAGCCTCCAGCGCCTTAAGAGCCGAGCCACGAATGATGGGAATAGTATCGCCGGGGAACTTATATTTGGTCAAAAGCTCTCTAATTTCCTGTTCGACCAGATCAATCAATTCCGGATCGTCCACCATATCGATTTTATTAAGAAAAACAACCATCGCTGGCACACCCACCTGATAAGCTAAAAGGATGTGTTCACGCGTCTGCGGCATCGGGCCATCCGGCGCCGAAACAACTAAAATCGCTCCATCCATCTGGGCCGCGCCCGTAATCATATTTTTGATATAATCGGCATGACCCGGACAATCCACGTGAGCATAATGCCGGTTAGGAGTTTCATATTCAGAATGATGTGTAGCAATTGTAATACCTCTGGCCTTTTCTTCCGGCGCGTTATCTATCTGACCAACTTTTTCTACTTTGGCGACATATCCCTGATCCTTAAGAAGGCTCAAGACGTGCAAAATGGCCGCCGTTAAAGTTGTTTTGCCATGATCAACGTGACCAATAGTTCCCACATTAACATGCGGTTTT
>Ga0100387_10000601_pt1 | contig 29577 bp, 27 predicted proteins | sample CryGeymeta201511_FD_81547 | JGI IMG/M metagenome (GOLD analysis project Ga0100387, IMG submission 81547) | Groundwater microbial communities from Crystal Geyser aquifers in Utah, USA - Crystal Geyser metaG 2015-11 | ecosystem: Environmental > Aquatic > Deep subsurface > Groundwater | place... | reverse complement strand
CGAAAAGAAATGATAATGAAAAAGATATTAAAAAATTCATCATTCATTACAGCCAATAGTAAATTCACTTTAAAGCAAATAGCAAATATTGGTCTTAATGAAGAAAAGATTAAACTATTATATCCAGCAGTTACTTTAAATCCTCAACAATATGATATTACTAAAAAAGATATGGATGAACTTTCAAATAAATATAATTTGAATGATAAAATTATATTAATTACTGTAAGTCGTTTAGTCAAACGTAAAGGGCATGAAACCATAATTAGAATACTACCTGAATTATTAAATGAAATACCTAATTTAGTTTATTTAATAGTTGGTACTGGAACTTATTTGTCTGAACTAAAAAAACTTGTTGATCGATTAAATTTAAATAATCAAGTCATATTCTTAGGGGCTGTCAGTGATCAAACATTGGCTACTTTATACAAGTTATCTAAGATCTTTATTATGCCAGCTAAAGACATACAAGGTGATGTTGAAGGTTTTGGTATAGTTTATCTTGATGCAAATAGCTTTGGTTTACCCGTAATTGCTGGAAACACGGGTGGTGTAAAAGAAGCTGTTTTGGATAATAAAACAGGTATTTTGATTGATCCAAATAATAAGGGTGAATTAGGACAAGCAATATTAAAATTAATAAATGATAAAGAATTATATAGTAAAATGTCACAAGCTGGTATAAAACACGTCGTACTATTTAATTGGCTTAAGCAGTCTAAAATTTTATCTGATTTAATAGAAAAAAATGGTTAAAAAAGTGAAAATTAATTTAGTAATGTTTAATATGTCTTCTTATTCTGAGTGGCAGAAAGGTATTCAGAATAGAAATTTTCATATTTTAATTACTCTCTTAAATAACGAAAATATAAATAAGATTATTGCTATAGATTATTTACCTCATACCTTAAAAAGAGTAATTAAGAATTACAAAGAAAATAATTTAAATAAGGAATATAAAGTAATTCATAAAAGTTTATTAACTAAAGTTTATGAAATTGATAAAAGACTAATAATCTATTCTTCGATCTTATCTTTTTTTAATAAAAAATTATTTTATATAAATTTAAACAAATTTTTAAATAGTATAAAGATTACTAAGTATTATCTTTGGTCATATTACCCATTGGATGTAAGTTATTATAATTATTTAAAACCCAATTTAAAAATATTTGATGCTGTTGATGATTGGTCATTGCACCCTTCTTATTCTAAATTTAAAAATAAAATAATAGATAATTATAAAATCATAAATGAAAAATCTGATCTTATCTTTACAGTTTCAGATGAATTACAAAATTTATTTGATAATAATGTTTATTGGGTACCTAATGGTGTAGATGTAAAACACTACCAACAAGAATATCCTATTATTAATCGTGATATTGGTTCCTTAACTAAACCAATAATTGGTTATGTAGGAACAGTTCAAGAACGTTTTGATGCAGAATTACTAGAATTTATTGCTAAAGAGAATAAAGATAAATCAATTGTTATTATAGGACCAATTTGGCTAACAGAGATTAAAAATAAATTAAGTAAATATTCAAATATTTTTTTACTAGGTCGTAAATCATATCAAGAAATTCCTATGTATTTACAACAATTTGATGTTGGTATAATACCACATAAAATAGATAAATTTGTTAAATCCACTAACCCAATGAAAATGTATGAATATTTAGCTTGTGGTAAACCTATTGTATCTACTTCTGGTTCAGGTATTGAGGTATTTAAAGAATCTATTTATATTACCAATGATTATAGAGAGTTTAACCATTTTATTCAAGAAACTTTAAGAGATAATAATCAAAAATTAATTAATGAAAGATTAGATATAATTAAAGAACATAGCTGGTTAAAAAGAACGGAAAAAATGTTAGAAATAATTAAAAATTATTAATATGGATCTATCAATAATTATAGTAAGTTGGCGAGTTAGAGAATTGCTTAAAGAATGTATTTCTTCAATAATCAATGAAACTCATAATTTAAATTATGAAGTTTTTGTTATCGATAATAATTCTGGTGATGGTACTATTGAAATGTTAATGGAACATTTTCCTCAGGTTAAAATAATAAGCTCCTCTAGAAATTTAGGTTTTGCTCTAGGTTGTAATAAAGGTTTAAAACTAGCTAGTGGTAAATATATCTTATTACTAAATCCTGATACTAAAATATTAAATCAAGCTTTAGTTAAAATGGTTAATTATTTAAATATTCATCCTCAATATGGATTAGCTGGATGTCAATTACTTAACTATGATAATACGATTCAAGAATCAGTTAGAAAATGCCCAACCTTCAAAATACATTTAGCCATGATATTTAGATTACACCATTTTATACTAAATGATTATTTAGGTAAGAATATTGATTACACTAAAGAACAAGAAGTAGAACAAATTATGGGTTCGTTTTATATGTTCCGAAGAGAAGTGTTTGATGAAATAGGTTTAATGGATGATAAGTTTTATCTATGGTTTGATGAAGTAGATTATTCAAAAAGAGCTACTGAAAAAGGTTTTAAGACAATTTATACGCCAATAGCTAAAATTATACATTATGGAAATCAGAGTTTTAAACAAGCATCTTCAGTTAAAAAGCAATGGTATTTTAGTAAGAGTAGGTTGAGGTATATTCGGAAACATGACCATATCTTAGCTTGGTTTATTATTTTAATATTAACACCGTTTAGTTTATTAATTACCTTTATCTATAGTTTATTTAAAAAAAATGTTTAACAATTTATTTAATAGATTCTATTTTTATTCATTAATTACTATTTTTTTATTTGATATTCTATCTTTTATTTCTCACCAATATTACTTAGTAAATTATTTTAGTTTCATTTTAATCATTTTACTTGTTTTTATTTTGACTTTGAAACGTTTAGAATGGGGGATCTATATTTTACTTACCGAATTATTTATTGGATCAAAAGGTTATTTATTCTTTATTTACTTATTTAATTTTAGATTATCAATTAGAATTGGTTTATTTATTACAATACTTATTGTTTATCTAATCAGATTGTTATTAAGAAAAAATAAATTACTATTTAATAAATCATTTATTTTCTATTATCCATATTTAATTTTACTTCTCTTTATTATTATAGGCACAATAAATGGCTTAGCTCATAATTTATTAACTCAAACCTTTCTTGATGTTAATGGCTGGCTGTACTTTTTATTATTACCTATTATTCTATCTGGAATAAATAGTAATCATATTTTAAAAAATATCTTTAGCTTATTATTATCTGCTATTACTTATGTTTCACTTAAAACTTTATTCTTATATATATTATTTATACATCAATTTAATCTTAATTTATTTCCTATATACAAATGGATTAGAGATAGTGGAGTGGGTGAAATAACAAAAATTACAGATAGTTTTTATCGAATATTTTTTCAAAGTCATTTATATCTGATTATTGGTTTAATTTTTTTGTTCTTACTCCTTATATTTAGTAAACAATTAAATATTAATAAAAAATTAAGTATATATATCTTATCAATTATTACTTTAGCTTCTTTATTAATAAGTTTTTCTCGATGTTTTTGGTTAGGTTTATTATTTTCAATTTTAGTTTTATTTATTATCTATATTATTCTGGAAAAATCTAAACTACTTAAGATATTTAGTACTTTTACCCCTATAATATTTATTTTCTTAATTAGTGTTTTTTTAATTAATATTTTATCCTTTGATTTTAGTGGTAATCTTAAAAATCGATTAAATAACAGTATTAATGAGCCTGCCGCTAGTTCTAGAATCAGTCAACTTAAACCATTATTTAAAGGTACCTTAGATAAACCAATATTAGGCAGTGGTTATGGTAAAACCTTAACTTATTATTCTCAGGATCCTCGTATTTTAGAAAATTCACCAAGTGGTATTTATACTACTTATGCTTTTGAATGGGGCTATCTGGACATTTGGTTAAAATTAGGTATATTTGGCTTACTTGCTTATTTCTATTTATTATATAAGATACTAGTTAAGTCGTACAAACTAATTAGTAATAATACCATCTATTTTTGGCTATTATTAAGTATATTGGCATTAATTATTACTAATTTATTTAGTCCTTATTTAAATCATCCACTAGGTATTGGTTTTATTATCCTAGCGACTGTTATTATTAACTATTTAAATGAACCAAGCACAAAAAAAATTGAATATTAGTTTAGTTACTCAAAATGCTGAAAAGTATTTACCTTTTTGTTTAAATTCCTTATTTAATCAAAGCTTTAAAGATTATACTCTTTCTGTAATTGATAATGGTTCTAATGATAGAACAGTGGCTGTGATAAAAGAAAATTATTCTCAAATTAAAGTGGTTGAGTACCATGATAATATTGGTTTTGCCAAAGCTCATAATAAAGCCATCTCTTGGACTAAATCAGAATATATTTGCATACTCAATCAAGATGTAATTTTAGAAAAAGAATACTTGAAAAACTTAATTGATTTTATGGATGATAATAGGGAAGTTGGTTCAGTAGCAGGTAAAATACTTAGTTGGGACTTTAATAATAATCTGAAATTGAATTCTATTGATAGTAAAGGTTTAAAAATATTTAAAAATCATCGAGTGATTGAAATTGATCAAGGACAAGATGATAAAGTTGAAAATACAAATTTAGAAGTTTTTGGTGTTTCTGGAGCAGTTCCAATTTATCGTTTAGAAGTCTTAAAAAAAATTAAACTAGAAAATAATTTAAAAGCGGATGAGTATTTTGACGAATTATTTTTTTCATATAAAGAAGATGTTGATTTAGCTTATAGATTACGTTTAGCAGGCTTTAAATCATTTTATATCCCAAGTTCTATTGCTTATCATGATCGAACTGTTAAGGGGGAAAATGATTTATCTGATAAAACCACTATTAAATCTAGAAAGAATAAAGACCAAATGGTTAAGATATATTCATATAAAAATCATTTACAGGTACTTTATAAGAATGAATTTTTTAGTAACTTAATAAAATATTTTTTTCATATATTCTGGTATGAACTTAAAAAATTAATCTATATTCTTTTCAATGAGCCTAGCACTTTAAGAGGTTTAAAATTATATTTTAAACAACTTAAACAGATTAAGAAAAAAAGAAATTATATTAAAAAAAATATACGTAAAATTAATGCTAAGGAATTAGCTAAATGGTACAATTAATATGAAATTATCAATAATAATATTAAATTATAAACAATTAGGCATGATTAAAAATTGTGTGAAATCAATTAATAAGTTATGCCTATCTTTTAAATTTGAAACTATTATTATTGATAATAACTCTTTGGATAATTCAGTTGAACATATAAAAGAAAATTATTTTAATATTAAATTAATTGAATCTAAAAAGAATTTAGGTTTTTCAGGGGGTAATAATTTAGGTATTAAAGAAGCTCAAGGTGAATATATCTTAATTATTAATCCAGATATTATTTTAAATTCCAAGAGTTTAATTAAATTAGTAGAATTTATGGATTCTAATCCTAAAGCAGGTATAGCTGGTCCTAAATTAATTAATCCAGATGGTTCCTTACAATATAGCTGTTCTAGGTACCCTAATTGGAAGCTACCTTTTTATCGTAGGTCATTTTTAAGACATACTAATCATGGTCAAGCTTGGATAGATAATTACTTCATGAAAGATTGGGATCATAATAATAATCTAAAAGTAGATTGGTTATTTGGTGCGTGTTTAATTGTTAGAAAATCTATTTTGGAAAAAGTTGGTTTACTTGATGATAGATTTTTTATGTATATGGAAGATCTTGATTGGTGTCGTAGAATGTGGTTAAAAAATTATGAAGTTTGGTATGTAGCTGAAGCTCAAATAATACATTATCATCATAGAGAATCAGCTGATGTATCTGGACTGGGTGGTCTATTCAAAAAATCAGGTCGGGTTCATTTAGTCAGTTGGTTAAAATACTATATAAAATACAAAGGTAAATTAAAATAATATTTAATAAATAAACTAAATATTTTTTTATTTGTCAAAATTAGCTAATTTAGCTATAATAAGCTTAATATGAATAACAAAATAAATGCTTCTGATGAAGCTAAAATACGCCTCATGAGGCTAAAAATGCTTCAAGATGAGAAGTTAGAAGCTTATCCTAGAACTTGTACTAGAACTTGTGTAATTGATCAAGTACTAGGAGATTTTAAAAAGTTAGAAAAAAGTAAGACTAAACTTTTTTTAGTTGGTAGATTACGTATAATCAGGAGTCATGGTAATTTAATATTTGCACTTTTAGAAGATGAATCAGGGAAAATACAAATTGCTTTATCTAAAAAAGAAATAGGTGAAAAAGAGCATAAACAATTTACTAAATTAATTGATGTTGGTGATTTTATTGAAGTAACTGGTACTTGTTTTGTAACCCATAAGGGAGAAGATAGTATTTTAGTAAAAAAATGGAGAATACTTAGTAAAGCTTTATTACCATTACCTGAAAAATGGCATGGTTTAAATGATACTGAAACTAGATTTAGAAAAAGATACTTAGACTTATTATCTAATAATCAAGTTAAAAATATATTCTATACACGTAGTAAAGTAATTCAATTTATTCGTAATTACTTTTTAAAAGAAGGTTTCCTTGAAGTTGATACACCTATTTTACAAACTGTTGCTTCAGGAGCTATAGCTGAACCTTTCAAAACTTATCATAAAACTCTTGATATGGAATTATATTTAAGAATTGCTCCAGAATTATTTCTTAAAGAATTAATAATTGGTGGTTATGAAAAAGTATTTGAAATAGCTCGTTGTTTTAGAAATGAAGGTATAGATTATTCACATAATCCTGAATTTACTCAAATTGAGTTCTATTGGGCTTACAAAGATTATGAATTCTTAATGAATTACATGGAGAAATTTATGGAAAAAATGGTTAAAGAGATAAATGGTGACTTAAAAATAAATTATAATAATTTAAAAATTGATTTTAAAACACCCTACAAAAGAGTTGATTTTAGAGAAACAATACTTAAAGAAACTAAAATTGATTTAGATAAAGAAGATGAGAAATCTTTAATTAAACTTGCTACAAAAAAAGGCTTGAAAGTAGATAAGAGTTGGGGTAAAGGAAAAATAGCAGATGAGTTATTTAAAGAATTTGTACGTCCTAAAATGATTAATCCTACCTATTTAATTAATCATCCAATCGAGTTGTCACCACTAGCTAAAAAATTAGTTAAACGACCAAATTATGTAGAGAGGTTTCAACTAATTATTGGTGGACATATTGAACTCATGAATGCTTTTACAGAGCTTAATGATCCTATTGATCAAGAAACGAGATTTAAATTTCAACAAAGTTTAGATAAAAAGGGAGATAGTGAAGCCATGAAAAAAGATGAAGATTTTGTGGAAGCTTTAAAATATGGTATGCCACCTACTACTGGTTTAGGTATGGGTATTGATCGACTAGTAAATATTTTAACTAATACTCATAATATTAAGGAAGTAATATTATTTCCAACTTTAAAAAACAAAAAAAATGATAAGTAGAGAAGATGCTTTAGCTTTAATTAGAGAGCACGTTAAAAATGAAAATAGTATAAAACATATGCTAGCTACTGAAAGTATTATGAAAGAGCTAGCTCTTCATTTTAATCAAGATGAAGTACTTTGGTCTAGAGCTGGTTTGTTACATGATCTGGATATGGAAAAAACTAATTATTTAGAACATCCTGAAACCCATGGTTTAACTACCATTGAACTTTTGAAAGATGAAGATGTTCCTCAAGAACTCTTAGATATTATCTTAGCCCATAATGAAATGACTGGAACTGAACGCATTACTTTAGCTCAAAAATGTATTTATGCGGCTGATCCAATGACTGGTTTAATTGTAGCTTCAGCTTTAGTTACACCTTCCAAAAAGTTAAATGATTTAAAATCCGAATCAATTTTAAAACGTTCTCATGAATTAAGATTTGCTGCTGGAGTAAAAAGAGAAGCAATAAATAGTATAACAGAAACAGGCTTAAGCTTAGAAGAATTAATCACGCTGAGTTTAAAAGCAATGAAAAGTATTAGTAATGATTTAAATTTATGAAAGTGTTAATTGCTAGTCATAATCCAGCTAAAGTAAACGATTACAAAAAAGGTTTAGAAAAGGAAGGTATTGAAGTAGTATCTTTAAGTGATTTAAATATACAAGATAAATTTGAAGAAACAAAAAAAACATTCAAAGCCAATGCTATCGGTAAAGCTAAGTATTATTATAACTTAACAAAAATACCAACACTCTCAGAAGATAGTGGCCTTGAAATCGAAGTTTTAAATAATGAACCTGGTGTTTTATCTAGAAGATGGCCAGGTTATGAAGCAAGTGATGAAGAATTAGTTGAATATTTAAAAAGTAAACTACCCTTACTTAAAAATAATAATAAGGCGCAATTTAAAGCATGCCTGGCTTTAATAAAAGATAATAAAGTATTTACAGTTGAAAATAGTATTAAAGGATATATTTCAAATAATTTAAATTTAAATTTTCCAAAAGGTTTTCCATATCGAGCATTTTTCAAAATTAACGGATATAATAAATATTTTATGGATTTAACTGAAGAAGAATATAATAAAGAAAATCACCGTCAAAAAAATATTAATGATATATTAAAATATTTAAAATAATATGTTAGATATAAATAAAATAAGAGAGAATAAAGAAGAAGTTAAAAAAGCTTTACTAAAAAGATTAGATAAAGTAGATTTAGATTTAGTCATAAAGCTTGATAATGAAAGAAAAGAAATAATAGGTGAAGTAGAAAAACTAAAAGCTGAAAGAAATAAGTTCTCTAAAACTAAACCTGATAATGAAACTATTATTAAGATGAAAAAATTGGGGGAAGAAATCAAAAAATTGGATAATAAATTAAATAAAGTAGAAACAGAGTTTAAAGAAAGAATGTCAGAGTTACCTAATATACCAGCTAATGATGTTAAGGCAGGGGATAAGGAAAACAATGAAGTTCTAAATAGATATAATAAACAACCTAAATTTAAATTCAAAACTAAAGATCATGTTAGTTTAGTTGAATCATTGAGTATTATAGATTATAAACGATCTGTAAAAATGTCAGGGTCTGGATTTTGGACATATGTAGGGGATGGTGCTTTACTTGAATGGGCTCTTCTTAATTACTTTATTGAATTCCATAGAAAGAATAGTTATCAATTTCTTATTCCACCTTACTTACTAAATGAAGGCAGTGCTTACACTTCCGGTCATTTACCTAAATTTAGAGATGATTTATTCTGGACCGAAGATAAGTTATGTTTAAATGCTACTTCCGAAATGATGTTGGGTAATTATCATAAAGATGAAATATTAAAAGAATTACCTCTTAAATACTTTGCTTTTTCTACATGTTTTAGAAGAGAAGCAGGAAGCTACCGAACTGAGGAAAGAGGTATGATTCGTGGTCATCAGTTTAATAAAATAGAAATGTTTATTTTCTCAAAACCTGAAGAATCGTGGAAAGCTTTTGATGAGTTGCTTAAATATGCAGAAAACTTAGTAAAAGGTTTAGATTTACATTTTCAAACCGTTAAACTAGCAGCTCGTGATGCTTCAGCTGCCATGGCTAAAACTATCGATTTAGAAGTCTGGATCCCTAGCATGAAAACATATAAAGAAGTATCAAGTATTTCTAATGCTTTAGATTATCAAGCCAGACGTGGAAATATTAAGTATAGAGATAATAACTCAAATAAAAATGAATATGTTCATACCTTGAATGCTTCTGGTCTAGCAACTTCTAGATTAATACCAGCTATCGTTGAACAATTTCAACAAGCAGATGGCAGTATTAAAATACCTAAAGCTTTAAGAAAATTTGTCGGTAAAAAATATATAAAATAATGGTATATACAAATTCTTGGGTAGAAATAAGTAAAGCTAACTTAAAACACAACCTAAGACAAGTTAGAAAAAGAATTGGTAGTAAAGTAAAATTAATGGCCGTGGTCAAAAGCAATGCTTATGGTCACGGTTTATTAGAGATAACTAAACTATGTAACAAAGATAAAAATGTTAATTGGTTTGGTGTAGTTAATCTAGAAGAAGCTTTAGAACTAAGAAAGAATGGAATAAAAAAACCAATTCTAGTTTTAAGTTATTATGATTTAAATAAAAAGCAAATCACTCAAGCTATTAGATATAATATTTCTTTGGTTATATATGATTTGAAACAGATTAACTATACTGAAAAAATTGCTAAAAAACTAAATAAGAAGATTAAATTACATTTAAAATATGATACTGGCACTTCCAGACTTGGGGTATGTGAAAAGGATATTATAAAATTAGCATGTGTTATAAACAAAAGTAAATATTTAATACTTGAAGGTTTATTTACTCATTACGCTACAGCTGAAGAAGTAAATCAAAATTTTACCTTAAAACAAACTAAACTATTAAATGATTTAAAGAATAAATTGAATATTAAAATACCTATTATTCATTCTGCTTGTAGTGCAGCTACTTTGATTAATAAAAAGTATCATTTTGATTTAATAAGGCTTGGCATTTCACTTTATGGTCTATATTCTTTGGAAAATCATCAAGCACTAAGAAATAAGTTTAAATTAAAACCTGTCCTTTCATGGAAAACCAAAGTTATTCAAGTTAAAACAATTAAAAAAGGTAATACCATAGGTTACGGCAGAGCATATAAAGTTAAATCAAATAAACAAATAGCCATACTCCGAGTAGGATATAATGATGGTTATGATCGAAAATTATCAAATAAATCATATGTCATTATTAATCATAAAAAATGTAATTTAATAGGTAGGATTTGTATGAATTTAATTATGGTTGATATAACTGGCAAAAATATTAAAGTAGGGAATGAAGTAACTTTAATTGGAAAAAATATATCGTCTGAATATTTAGCTAATAAATTAAATACTATTAACTATGAGGTAGTTTCTAGACTAAACCCATTACTTAAAAGAATAATTAAATAAATCTATTTAGAATTAACTTTCTGCGTTAGAATAATTAGTGTAAAAATAGTTTATTGGTTCTGGACTAGGAGTATGAATTGGTGCTATGTTATTAATAAAAATAGGTAATAGATGGGTTAAAAGAATATTTATTCTAATTGTTTTAATAAGTGCAATTACTTTATTAATATAAATAACAATATTTTACGACACTAAAAATATGACTACTAAATTAAGAGTAGGGGTGATCATGGGTGGAAGATCAGGCGAACATGAAGTTTCAATTATTTCAGGTCAAAGTCTGATCAAAGCCTTAGATAAAAATAAATATGAAATTATTCCAATAGGTATCACTAAATCAGGTAAATGGATTACTGATAATGTTATTAATACTTTAAAAGCTGGTTCTGATAATGATAATAAAGAACTAACTGAAAAAATACTTACACCACAACCTCATACACATCAATTAATGGCCTTAAATGAGCAAAAAATGACTAATTTAGGCTTAGATGTTGTCTTTCCGGTCTTACATGGTACTTATGGTGAAGATGGCTCAATTCAGGGATTATTTGAATTAGCTAATCTTCCCTATGTTGGAGCTGGGGTTTTAGGTAGTGCTGTTGGTATGGATAAAGTAATAATGAAAAAGATATTTGCTTGGTTTGATTTACCTCAAGTAAGTTACGCTGATATTTTAAAAACTGATTGGTTAGAAGATCAAGATAAAAAAATAAAACTCATTGAAGAAGTATTAGCCTATCCCGTATTTATTAAACCAGCTAATTTAGGTTCTTCCGTTGGTATAAATAAAGCTAAAAATAAAAATGAATTAATTAAAGCTATTGATATTGCATTTGATTATGATCGTAAAGTAATTATTGAAGAAGGTCTTGAAGATATTAGAGAAATTGAATGTGCTGTTTTAGGTAATGATCAACCCAAAGCTTCGTTACCTGGAGAAGTTAAACCTAGTGATGAATTCTATAGCTATCAAGATAAATATATTGATGGTAAAACTCAATTTGAGATTCCAGCTAAATTAGATAATAAATTAGTTAATGAGATCCAAGAAATGTCAGTTAAGGCCTTTCAAGCTTTGGATTTAAGTGGCATGGCTAGAGTAGATTTCTTTTTAACAAAAGATAACGAATTAATTCTAAATGAAGTCAATACAATTCCAGGTTTTACTAAAATAAGTATGTATCCTAAATTATGGGGAGTAAGTGGTTTAAAATATGAAAAACTACTTGATAAATTAATTAATTTTGCTTTAGAAAAACATAAACAAAAAAATGAATTAAAAACCTCATATAAGCCAAAATCTGATTGGTACAAGTAATATGTCTAAAACATATATTAAATCAGGTTATACAAATAAAAGTAACCATGAATTCATTAAACCTCAGAGTAAGAGAACTCATATTTTTGAACATGAAGAATCTTCTAAACTAAGACGTAAGGTTTTATTATATTTAGGTCTAGTAATTTTAATATATTTAATTTATTTTTTATTTTATTCTGAACATTTTAAAATAGATAATCTTATATTAAATGGTAATTCAGAAATAAGTAATCAAGAATTACAAGAGATTATATATAATTCGATAGATAAAAATAGTTGGTTAATATTCCCTCAAAATAATTACTTTTTACTAAATAAGAGTAGGTTACTAAAAGATTTTCAAGAAAAATATACTTTAGATGATTTATTAATTATTAAATATCAACCTGATACTTTATATATAGAAATTTCAGAACGTCGTGGAAGTTTTTTTTGGAAATCTAATGAAAGATATTTTTTATTTAACGCAGCAGAGGAGATTTTTAAAGAAATTGATATTCAAGACATAGTTAATTCTAGTTTACCTTTAATTCAAGATGAATCTAATACTGAGATTCAATTAGGTCAAAAAGTACTAAACGAAGACATGATAGATCTTATAATCGAATTATTTTACAACTTTGAGTCATATCAAGTACCTATTATTGAAATTGAATCATTTAAAATAGCTGGTCCTAAAACTAATTACCTCAAAATTGTCACAAAACAAGGTTTCGAGATATATCTTAATAGTATTTTAAGCTTAAATAAACAATTATATAAATTAAAAAGATCTTTAGAAGAAAGAAAAATTGATGTGGACAAGTTGAATCTAATAGAATATATTAATCTACGTATAGAAAACCAAGTAATATATAAATAAGGCATTATCTGTAAATAACTATATTTGCCTTATTTTATTATCTATGTTAAACTGAGTATAATAACCCTTACACTCAGTTAATATATACATATGCCTAAATTAAACAAAAGTACTACTTCCCTAACAACATTACCTATGTCTGATGATTTTTTACTTTATCTCCAAACTAACAATTATTCCCCTGAAACAGTTTACAATTATGAGAGAGACGTAAAAACATTTGAAAACTTTTTAAATGAATCAAAAATTAAGTTTAGTAAATTAGATAAGAAGTCAATTATCAATTATAAGGCTTACCTCTCCTCTATTGATAGGGGTACTGCTCAAAACGTTAAAGGTCATACACGACTAGGCAGTTATTCAATTAACAGAATTCTTTCATCACTTAGAACTTATTTCAAATATTTAATTGAAATGGATTATCAGTCTCCCCTTTCTCCTGACAGTATTAAATTAGTTAAGACAGAACGTAAGCATCCTAAAGTTGCTGAATTTAATGAAATTGTAAAGTTAATCGAATCACCTATTAAATTGGAAAAGAATACAAAGGTAGGACTCAGAAATAGAGCTATGCTTGAAGTACTATTTGCTACTGGTATGCGTATATCAGAATTAATTAATTTAAAAAAATCTCAAATTAATGAAACTGGTAAAATATTTATCATGGGTAAAGGAAAAAAAGAACGTTTTGTTTATTTAACTCCCCGTTCTATTAAGCATCTAAGGAATTATCTTTATGATTTCTCTTCTTCTTCAGATTATTTATTTGTTCCACTTAGAGGTTTAAATGCTGGTGATAAGAATAAAAAAATTTCTCCTAATTATTTACAAGAACGTATTAAATATTATAGAGAATTACTTCAAATAAATATTCCCATATCTGCCCACTCTTTAAGACATGCTTTTGCCACATATTTAGCTGAAGAAGGTGCAAACCCAGCAGCAATTCAAATACTTTTAGGTCACGAATCACTTGATACTACGACTAGGTATGTACATGCTTCTGACAGATATGCTCAAGAAGTACATCATAAGTTTCATCCATTAGCTTAATATATTTAAAAAAACATATCATCAAATTATATGTTTTTAATATTTAAGGTAAATAATTTAATGGATTTACTGGTATACCATTTAATCTAACTTCAAAATGTAAATGAGGTCCAGTAGTTAAACTACCTGCTCCCGAAGTCCCAGGTGCACCACCTGATAAAGCAATAACTTCACCTTGAACGACAAAACTATCCTCTTCTACATATGGTCTACTAATATGCCCATAGACTGTTGATAAACCACCGGGGTGAACTAATAAGATGTAACCATAAGAACTAGAGCCTGGAGTAAACCTTACCGTAGCTACGTAACCTGATCTGGCTGCTCTAATTGGTGTACCTTGAGGTGTATCCCCTATATCAATAGCTGGGTGCTCAAAAATATATCTAAATGGATAATCAGGATCATGAAAATAAGCAGTAATTTTTCTTGAGGCTATGGGCCAAATAAAAGCATCGTCACTTGGCAAGACACCCTCTGTTTCTAATAATCTACGCCTTGCTTCAATCTCTAAATTTTGTATTTCAGCTTCGATCCTATTTTGTTCTGCTTTTACTTGAGCTAACAAATTTTGATAATTTTGTTCTTGTCCTTTAGTACTATTAAGTAAAGTACCTTTAACATACTGATCAGCTAATAACTTTTCTTGATTACCCATTAATTTATCATGTAAATTTGTTAACTGATCCTTTCTTTTTTCTAAATTTTCTTCCTTTATTTGTAACTCTTCTCTTAATTCTTTCAAACCTAATAATTCAGTACTTAAAGTATTTTCTAAAGATTGTAATTGATTTAATTCATTAAAAAAACCACCTAAATTACCCTCTAAAACTAATACCTCTAAATTATTTCTTTTTCTACTACTCTTATTAAGAGTATTTAAAACTCGAGCTATTTTTGATTGTTGATTCCTTATTTCTTCTTCTTTATGCCCGATTTGTAGTTGAATATTTTGTATTTCCAAATTACTCTGTTCAATTTGCAACTCAGTAGTCTGTACTTCTAAAACTAATTTAGCAATAGAATCATCTAAAATACCCATTTGATTCTTTAAGGTATTAATTTGTTGCCTTTTAATTTGTAAATTATCTTCGTAAGTTTTCTGTTGTTTTTGTAGTTCTTCAATTTGATCTTGGCTACCTTGTATTTCATCTTTTAATCTCTGTATCTCGGGATCAAAAGATTCAATAAAATTCCCTCCTTCATTATCTTGAGCAACAATGTTAAGTAGGGGTAATAATATGATAATTAAAATTATTAAAAGTAGTTTTTTCATTTTAATTTATTAATCGCATTATTTATTCTTTTTAATGATTCTTCCTTACCTATAATTTCTAATATTTCTTCTGGGGGAGGACTCATTTCTTGACCACTCAGACTAACTCGAAGTGGCCAGAATAGATCACCATTCTTTAGATTATTATCTTTTACTATTTGATTAAATAATATAAATAATTTGTCTTTTTTAAATTTTTTAAAATTAATTAATTTTTCTTTTACTAACATTAGACTCTTTAAAGTATCTTCTTTAGTACTTTTTTTAAATATCAACATTTCTTTATTATATTCTTTAACTTCCAGAAAAACATGGCATATTTCTTCTATCTGATTCAAGGTATTTAAACGTCCTTTTTCTAATTTTAATATTTTAATTAATAACTTTTCATCAATTTGAGGTAAAGAATTAACAGCAGCTTTAATTATTTCTTTTTCACTCATATTTTTAATATAATATGAGTTAAACCAATTAAGCTTTTCTAGATCAAAAATAGCACCCGCTTTTTGCACACGTTTTAAATCAAAATTCTTAATTAATTCTTTCAGACGAAATATTTCTCGATCATCTTTAGGATGCCAACCAAGTAAGGCTACATAATTTATTATACTTTGAGCTAAGTAACCCTTATCCAAATAATCTTCAATAGCTACATCTCCTTGTCTTTTAGATAACTTAGAACGGTCTTTGTTAAGTAATAATGGTAAATGTGCAAACTTAGGAATTTCCCAACCAAAGGCTTGATAAATCAAAATATGTTTTGGTGTTGATGATATCCATTCTTCTCCACGTATAACATGAGTTATGCCCATTAAATGATCGTCAATTACCACTGCCAAATGATAAGTAGGATAACCATCTGATTTAATTAAGATCTGATCATCTACATCTTCTACTTGAAAACTTACCTGACTACGAATAATATCATTAAATTTAATTTCTCCTTTATCTGGTACTTTAAGTCTGACTACATATTTTTCATTATTTATTAATTTTCTATTTACTTCGCTTTCGGTTAAGTTTCGGCATTTATTATCATATTTAGTTGGTTGCTTCTGACTTTGTTGTTCTGCTCTTAACTTCTCAAGCCTTTCTTCCGTACAAAAGCAATAATATGCCTTTTTACTACTAATGAGCTTTTTAAGATATTCTTTATAGATTTTTAGCCTTTTTGACTGAAAATATGGACCATTTTGGCCTTTTTCTTTAAATTTCGTATCATTTATTAAGTAAGGTCCTTCATCCCAATTTAAGCCCATTTTTTGTAAAGAATTTATTATTTGTAATTCAGCCCCTTCAACATATCTTGACCTATCTGTATCCTCAATTCTTAAGATAAATTTACCATTATATTGTTTAGCGAAAAGATAACTAAAAAGAGCACTTCTTAAACCACCAATATGTAAATAACCTGTAGGCGAAGGTGCAAATCTAGTTTTTACTTTTTTATTCAACATCTATATATTATACCAAAAAATTAATTAAATTGATGCTTAAATTTAGTTAAGTAGTAAATAAACTTAAAAGTAGCATTAAAGATACGGATTGCTCTCCATGGTTCTTTAATTAAGCGATAGAACCATTCTAAATTTAAATCTTGATAAATTCGCGGTGCTCTTTTTACTTGACCCGAGACAAAGTCAAAAGCTCCACCTACTCCTATAGCTAAATTAATATTTAAATTATTTAAATTTTGATCAATCCATAATTCTTGTTTAGGCGCACCAAACGCTACAAACAAAATATTAGCTCTAACCCTATTTATATTTTCAACTGTTTTTTCATCAGGACCTATTTCATAACCCACAATACTTAAATTAGGATATTTAATTAGTAACTCAACTTTTGTTTTTTGAGCAATACCCGCTTCCCCGCCTAATAAATATATATTATATTTTTTTTTCTCAGAAAATTTACATAATTTATCCATTAAATCAATACCCGTTATTCTTTCAGGTATAAATTTAGCAAAATATTTAGGATAGATTAAAAGAAGTATGCCAGTATAGATAATTTGTATGATAGATTTAAAATATGATTTACTTTTTAAACTTAGAAACTTAGCTGCCCATATTATACCTATACCATCCGCAGTCACAAGTTTAGCTTTATTTAAAATATTTAAATATTTTAGATTATTTAAAGCTTCTAACAATATTTCAGGATTAGCGGTTACTATATATTCTTTTAAATTAGAATCAATAATCAATTCTATTTTTTTTAAGGTATCAAAATAATTTAAATTATCTATTTTTACTCCAAGTATATCTATCTTCATAATTTATATTCTTCAATTATATTATATTTAGGTCCAGTACTAGTTAGAAGGCTTTCAAATAAATGGAATGCATTTATAATCATATTACCATTGAATTGAATAGAAGCAATTTTATCTTTCTCATAATCATTTAATGTTGCTTTAATTCTACCCAGAGTAAGATGAGGAATATATTCCCGATGATCATTTGTAATGAAGTCCAATTCATCTAATAAAGTTATTAGTTGAGTACCAAACTTATTTAACTCTGAGCTAATAATTTTTAGGGATAAAACTTTTGGCTTTTGAATATTAAGAAATATTAAGCTATTACTTACTACTACTTCAAATGGTTCAATTTCATTAATTTGTTCTTTAATTAGCTTACTGACTACTGATACCTGTTCTTCAGTTAAGTTATCTAAAAATTTAATAGCAATATGACTATTTTCTGGTTCAACTAATTTAATCGGTAAATTACTTAAGTTATATCTAGCTTTAAGTATCTCTAATCTATTTTTTAGATCATTTGATAAATCTATACCTAAAAAAACACGTCTCATATTATGCTTATAATATCATTTTTACTAACTATTAACAATTTATTATTTTAGCATATAATTAATATATGCTAGAAGCTAAATTATATCAAAAAATAGATAATGTGGTAAAATGCAATTTATGTCATCATCATTGTGTAATATCTAATTATTCAACTGGTATTTGTGGTGTAAGACAAAATATTGATGATAAATTATATTCCTTAAATTATGGTAAATTGATTACTCAGGCCATAGATCCAATTGAAAAGAAGCCAATCTTTCATTATTTACCAGGTACTTTTACTTATTCAATTGCAACTCTTGGTTGTAATTTAAGATGTCAAAATTGTCAAAACTGGGAGATTAGTCAATACAAAGAAAAAGCAAATAACCACATTATTGATTTTCCAGGTAATTATATAGAACCCGAAGAAGTAATTAAACAAGCTTTGAAATATAAATGTTTATCAATCTCATATACTTATACTGAACCTACCATCTTTTTTGAATATGCTTTAGCTTGCATGAAATTAGCTAAAGAAAACAATTTAAAAAATATTTGGGTCTCAAATGGATATATGACCAAAGAATGTCTTGATCTCATTATCCCCTATTTAGATGCAATTAATGTTGATCTAAAATTTTTTGATAATAAAATCTATTTAAAAAATTGCGGTTGTCAATTAAAACCAATTTTAGATAATTTAAAATATCTTGTTAATAATAAAATTAACCTTGAAATTACGACTTTACTAATACCAGGTTTAACTGATTTAAATGATCAACCAAGACAAATAGCTAATTTTATAGCTAATGAATTAAATATTAATATACCTTGGCATATTACAAAGTTTAGTCCTCAGATATCATATCAACTACAAAATTTCACTAAAACAAGTAATCAATTATTAAACCAGGTCTATGTACAGGGTAAAAAAGAAGGTTTGAATTATATTTACACAGGTAATGTTATTAATGATGAACGTGAAAATACTTATTGTCCTAAATGTCATAATTTAATCATAACTAGAAATGGTTATAATATAACTATAAATAATAAATCAGATAATTGTTTAAAGTGTGGGTATAAACTAATTTTGAAATATAAGTAATTTCTGATAGAATAAACTATATGAAAATACATAAAATATTAATTATTACTCTACTATTTAGTTTACTACCATTAAACCTAGTTTTAGGCTTAGTAACTTCATATGAAGATAATCCTGATTTTAATCCCAATTACATAATTTCTGATGATGAAATGGTTGATTATACCTCAATGTCTATTGAACAGGTTAGAGATTTTGTTGCCGATAAAGGTGGTGTACTTGATACCTATATTGATCCAACAACTAAACTCGCTGCTTATTACGTAATTTGGCAAGCAGCTCAAGCTAACAAAATAAATCCGAAATTTCTTTTAACGCTTTTACAAAAAGAACAAAGCTTAGTAACAGATAATGATCCAAGTAATAATCAACTAAATTGGGCCATGGGTTATAGTTGTTATGGTGGTGTTTGTTTAGATAAATATAAAGGGTTTTCTCAACAAGTAAATGCTGCTGCTCACAAATTTAGAGAGTATTTAGATGATTTGAATATCAGAGATAAATATGTTGATAATTATAACTGTACCTTTACTAAGTGGTGTGTTGGTCAACCTAAAACTACTCAAGATCAGCAAGACATTATTCCTCAAACTAAAGCTACTGCTGCGCTTTATACTTATAATCCTTATCAAGGCAATACTGTAGTTGATGGTTATAAAATAGGAGCAAATTATAATTTTTGGAAAATTTGGAATAATTGGTTTGAAGTTACTACCTTTAGACCAAATGGTACCTTACTTAAAGCTCATGATAGTGACACTGTTTATTTGATTAAAAACAATGAAAAAAGACCTTTTGCTACTTTTACTTCTTTAATTAGTAGATATGATCCTAAAAATATTATTATTGTTTCACAAGCTGAATTAGATGAATTTGTCACTGGTAATGAAATTAAATTTGCTCAATACTCTATTCTCATGGATCCTGATTTAAATATCTATTTGTTAGCTGATGAAAAATTAAGACATATTGTTTCTAATGATGTCTTTAGAACTTTAGGTTATAATCCAGAAGAAATTATTGAAATTACAGATAATGACTTAATTACTTTTGATTTAGGTGAAGATCTTACCATGGAAAGTATTTATCCAACTGGTGCTTTAATTCAAGACGCTACTACTGGTGGTATTTATTATGTAAAAAATGGTATTAAATATCCAATTGTCTCCCCTGAAATATTAAAAGAGAATTATCCTAATCAAACAGTAAGAAAAGGACATACTGAAGAATTAAGCCAATATCCAAAAGGAGCACCTGTTAAATTTAAAGATGGTACTTTAATTAAAGCTAAAAATGATAATAAAGTATACGTAATTTCTGAAGGTAAAAAATATCATATTAAAGATGAAGCTTCTTTTTCAACCAGAGGATATAATTGGACATATATTGTTGAAACTTCAGAAGAAGCTGTAAATATTCATCCCACAAGTTTAACTCTAAATGCTTTGGATAATAATGCTAATCAAGAATTAGATCTTATTGAAGAAGATTTACCTTAAAACTTATGACCTTAGTAAATGCTGCTATTGTTCCTCATTCCCCAATATTAATCCCAACCATTGGTCGAGAAAATTTTGATTCTGTTAAAAATACTAAAAATGCTTTAGAAGAATTAGAAAAAGAGATCTATCAACATAATATTGATACTATTATTATATTATCTTCACCACATGAGAATATATCAGATAATTATTTAATTAATCACTCACCTAATTTAATTGCTAAATTTGAATCATTTGGTGACATGGAAACTAAATTGGAATTTAAAAATGATTTAGAATTAGGATATAAGATACGGGAAAGAACTGAAACAACTTTTGGGGTAAATTTAACTTCTGAAAATGAATTATCGCATAATTTTAGTGTCCCTCTCTATTACTTATCAAAACATTTAAAAAATTTGTTAATTCTACCAATTTCCTATTCTAAACAAACATATCAAAATCATTTTGAATTTGGTAGAGTTATTAGAAAAATAATTAATGAATCAAATAAAAGAATAATTGTTATAGCTACTGGTGATCTATCGCATAAATTAACCAAAGAAGCCCCTGGTGGTTTTTCTAATAAAGCCAAAGACTTTGATAATTTAATATTGAAAACAATTAAAAATCGTAAATTAGATAAATTAACTAAAATTGATACTAAGGTAGTCAAAGAGGCCGAAGAATGTATTCTAAATTCATTAGTTCTTCTAGCTGGTATTTTAGATAAGACAAATTATAAATCAAATATTCTAAGTTATGAATTTCCTTTTGGAGTCGGTTATTTAGTAGCTAATTTAATAATTTAAATAAATAAGCATCGTTAATAATATTATGTTTTTTATTTTTCCATTTGTCCAATAACTTTAAAAAAATATTTCCATTTCTCACCTTCATGACATAATTCTTTAGTATCATTAAAGGCCATTAAAACTCTTTCCTTGGGTAAATCCTTACAAACTTTAAAAACCGAATTACGTTTAAAATCGGGAATAGCTAATTCTTGAATTATCTCTAAAGCTAATTGTTGCCATCTATATGATGGGAGCTTTACTTTTTCCTTAGATTTGATAATCTCCTTAAAACTATTAAAATTATCCATTTTTATGTAAAATATTAATTATGTTAGATATTATAACTTATCCTAATAAGATATTAAGAAAAAAAACTAAAAATGTAAAGGATTTCAGTAATAATGAATTTCAGTCATTTATTAGTGAAATGTCTCAAACCATGCTTGAAAAGGATGGACTTGGTTTAGCAGCAAATCAAGTAAATAAGGATATACGTATTTGTATTATCAATTTTAAAGATGGGCCACAAGCAATAATTAATCCTAAAATACTTTGGAAAAGCTTTTTTAAAAGATCAGTTATGGAAGAAGGTTGTTTGTCATTCCCTAAGATTTTTGGTTTAGTCAGAAGACCTAAAATTATTATTATTAGATATAAGAATAAGCAAGGTAAGACTAAATGGCTTAAAGCTAAGGGATTATTAGCCACCGTAATCCAACATGAAATAGATCATTTAAATGGTATTTTATTTATTGATAAAATATTTAAATATACCAAAGGTGAAAAAAAGATTAAGCTATTAAAAAAGGAAGCTAAATTAGATGAGCTATAAAGATAAAAAAATAATATTCTTTGGTACACCAGAATTCAGTTTAAATTGTTTAAAAGATTTAATTAAAAAGGAATTTAATATTATTTTAGTAGTAACTCAAGCAGATAAACAAATTGGTAGGCACTATGTCTTAACACCACCACCAGTCAAAAAATTAGCTTTAGATAATAATCTAAAAATACTTCAAAATCTAAATAAATTATCAGATATTTTAAATAAGGAAAAACCCGATTTAGGTATTATTGTTGCTTACGGCGAATTTCTATCAGATAATATTTTAAATAGTTTTAAATATGGATGTATTAATGTTCATCCATCACTTTTACCTAAATATAGAGGAGCTTCTCCTATTCAATCAACTATTTTAAATGGTGAAAAATACACTGGAACTACTATTATCAGATTAGACAAAGAAATGGATCACGGACCAATCATAGGTCAAAAAAGGATTAAGATAAACAAAAATGAAACTGCTGATACTTTACATGATAAGTTATCATTAGAAAGTTCTAAACTTTTACTTAAAGTTATACCAAAATATTTAAAAAAAAATGTAAATTTAAAAGAACAAAATCATAATTTAGCGACTTATACCAAATTATTAAAACGTGAAGATGGTTTAATTGATTGGCAAATGGAAGCAAAAATAATAGATCAAAAGATACGTGCTTTTAGTCTTTGGCCAGGTACTCACTTTGTAACTAAATTAAATAATGAAGAAAAAATAATAAAAATATATAAAGCTTTAATTGGAAAAAATATTAATTCTGATGTAGGAAGATTGGTAAATAAAAATGGACGTTTAATAGTTCAAACAAAAAATAAATCTATTATTTTAAAAAAGTTACAAATTGAAGGAAAAAAAATAATGACTGACCAAGAAATAATTAATGGCTATTTTAAGTAAATTATTTTTTTTCAGTCACCCAAAAACCTAATTTATATTTTCCACCTAACATTAATCTTGTTTGAGCATCAATAGCTGGAATCGAACCAAATAAAATCATGGTAATTGGAAATAGTATCCATTGTATAAACATTATTGGATAATAAATGATACTTTTTGACTTTGGTTTTTGTGGTAAGATTCTAGTACTAAAAAAAGCAGTTAAAATTAAGCCAATTAAAGCAATATTCATTAACCACTCAAGAATAATGGGTGCACTTTGAGCCACTACTGTACTTTGTACTCCTTTACTAGCTACTAATAATGGTAAACGACCTAGTATAAAAATGATAATTGGAGCTGTAGCCCATGAATACACTCCCTCTAATTGATTATTAAAATAATAGAATTTTTTCTTAAATGACATCTTAGGATGTTTTTTTAAATTCATCATCAAATATGGTATATGTTCAACGCCCCAAGCCCATCTTCTCATTTGTTTATATTGATTAGCTAAGCTTTTCCAAAAATTACCCATATATACAGTATTCATAGAAACAGGAATATACATCGGTGTTACTTCATAATCACCGTCGTAATGAAATAAACATTGTAAGAATATTCGTGAATCTTCAGTGACAATATCTTTTTGCCAGAAACCAACCTCAACTAATGTTTTGAAACTCATACTATGTGAAGAAAAGGTAAATAATCTCTCTGAACGAGCAAGATCAGTCATTAACCAAAATGTTGTTGAATTAGCCACCACGCGAGTTACAATATCACTTTCCCAAATATTATTATGAAAAAAAGCTAAAGGTTGAAAACTTGAATGTTCTGGTTTAGGATGAATTAAATAATGATAAGTTAAATAGGCAAAATAATCAGGGTAAACACAAGTATCAATATCAAATGATGAAACAATTATTTTTTCGTAAGGAATATTTAATTTATCTATATATTCTTTTGCCTTATGACCTGCGTAATTAGTATTTGAACCTTTACCAGGTATTTCACCAGGTAATCCTTTAGGATGTATAGTAATTAAAATCTCTCTGAAACAAATAGAATATTTCTCTTTAATTTGGTTGACAATTTTAAGAAAATTTTCTTTATCAGCTTCTTCACCGGCTAAAACAATAATAAATTTCTTAGTCTGATAATTTACTTTACTTAATGAATTTATACTTCTATCAATTACTTCAAGGGGTTCACAATATGTTGGTAAAAATATTAAATGTATATACTCTTGATAATTTTTTTCTTTTAATTCTAATAATTTTTCTAACCAATTTATTTTTGAATCTATTTTGAACCTTTTCCATGACATTAATAAATGAAGAACTAAATAAATAACCCTAATCAACCAATAGAAATCAAAAAGAATTATGAAATAAATAGTAATTAATGGTACCAAGAAAGAACCAAGTATTGCCAAAAATAAAGTAATCCAGACTAACAAACCTGGAATCATTTCATAGAATCTTTTTACTTTATTATTTTTCATTTAAAATTTAACTACTTCACCTGAATTTATCGATTTTGGTTCTTCATCATCCTTTTTTATCCTGTGTTTAAAATCAATAGTTTCCTTACTTAAAGCCTCTTTTAGAGAAATGCCCTTTTGATTAATAATATTATTATCAATAATCGATTTAGTAAGTGGTTCATTACTTTTTACCTTTTTTAAGCAATCTTTGCAATAGATAGGTCTCCTACCATCAGGAATAAAATTAATTAATGTTTCCTTACCACAAGAATTACAATTAACTTTATTTAAATTGTATTTTTTAGGTTCTTTAAAATTTCTTGGTGACTCATAAGTTTGTTTTCTAGGCTTTTCCTTTTCTTCCTTAAGATCATTAATTCCACTCCATCTAACTATTTTTTCCTCAATAATACTACGTTTAGTAGAATATCTTTCACGAGTAACCTTAATAATCTTATTAACCAATTCATCAGTATTAATATCTTTAGGTTGATTAGATACTTCATTAGCCGGAAAAGTAGTAGCAGAAAATGGTTCTGAGGCAATTCCATCAATCATCAATTTTAAGTAAGCATTAAACTTACCTAAATTTACTAAATCAGTTTCGTCAAATTTAGGAGTAAACTCTTTAACTAAAAATTCAGCATCTTCAGCGCCGATTCTAAAAGTAATAATAGTACCCACATTACCAAAAACTGCAGCCCTAACTACGTCTCCAAGTTGTTCGATATATTGATGTGCAATAATAATATTTAAACGATATTTACGTGCTTCAGATAAAATATTAGCAAATGAATCAGTAGCAAAATTTTGAAACTCATCCACATATAGATAAAAATCTTCACGTTTATCTTCGGGTATATCTACTCGACTCATAGCTGCGAGTTGCATCTTAGTAACCATCATGGCTCCCAGCAAAGCCGAATTATCTTCACCAATTCTACCTTTGCTTAAATTAAGAAGTAAAATCTTTTTATTATCCATAATATCTCGAATATCAATGGCCGATTTAACTTGACCAACAATATTTCTCATCATAGATGATGATAAAAATCTACCTACTTTATTTTGGATAGGGGCGATAGCTTCTGATTGAAAACGATCAGGATATTTAGAATATTCATCAATCCAAAATGATATAACAACTGGATCTGATATTTTATTTACGACTTTTTTCCTAAATTCTTTATCAACTAACATTTTCATTACCCCAAGTAAGGTACTACCAGGGTATTCGAGTAAAGCTAAGATTGCATTATTTAATACATATTCCAATCTAGGTCCCCATGAATCTGCCCAAATTTTTTGGAAAACACCCAATAAACCAGAAGCAACTAAATGTCTATACTCTACACTTACTTGCTCTAAAACGTTAAAAGCAATTGGAAAATCAATATCAGCTGGATTAAAATAGATAACATCATTAACTCGATTAGTTGGTACATATTTTAAAATATTTTCTACTAATTCACCATGAGGATCAACTACGGCTACTCCCCGCCCAGCTTGAATATCTTGAATAATCATAGTTTCTAACAAATTTGTTTTACCCATACCCGTTTTACCTAAAACATAGGTATGTCGTCTTCTGTCATCTGTTTTAATGCCAAACTTAACCGATTGATTACGGAAATTAGTTTGGGCTATTAATGTAATTTCTTCAGTCATATTATTCTTCTAAAATAGGTAAATTAGCAGGTGGTTCTGCTGATTCTTTTTTTAATTCTTTAGTAATATTTTTTTTTCTAAACTTTGCTTTATCCTTAGCAAATTTACTTTCATAATAATAATTATCAAAATCATAGCCAGGTAGTGATTGAGTTATTTTATAAGTTGGTTCAGTACTTACCTCTTCGTCAGGCGAAACAAATTCATCAGATTCATATTCCTTTTCACTTTCTTCGACTATTTCTTGAGCCTGTTTAAAATATTCTTTAGTCTTAATTACCTCAGCTGGTAAACTAGTAGGTGGTCCGGCTTTTTTAGCTTCAGTTTTCTCAAGTAAAGGTGCTTTAACTGTGATTGCTGGGAAGTGATATAGCGTAGCTAGCTCTTCAATTGATAAGATAAAAGGTGTACTTCCATATTCAAATGATCTTTCTTTGTAATTTCTAATTAATTCTTTTTGTCTTAAAGCTTCTCGTGACTTCTTAAAGAAATAATCTATTTTTGTTTCAATATTTTTATTCCTTTCAAAGGCATTTAGATTACTAGTATTAAATTGGTTTATAGCGCCAGCAATAGAATTTACACCTCTACCTTTTTGGAAAACTTCATTATGAGCTAAATAGAATACTCTAAATTTTGTCTTAAAACAAATTTGTGATAATTTACGTTGAATGCCTTCAACTACATCTTTTTCACCAGGTGTTAAATATTGAATTAGGTTATAAATATCTCGATCATTCTTATCTTTATCTTCAATATCACCCCATAATTGAATAATACTTTCAGAAAAATATTCCATACCTTTTAAAATACCATTAATCATCTTATCACCAATATGATCTTTTGATTCAATTTTTTCACCAATTAATTTTTTCACTAAATTATAACCTGTTTCTTTCCAATCATCTGAAACGGGTTGAATTAATAACTGAACACCTAATTGTTCGCCTTTCCCAAGTTTACTCATAACTTCTAAAAGAGCCCCCATAGGATCAGTAAAAGTTTGACTTAATGAATGTTCAAAATTACGATAAGTTTTAATTGGATAACAATTATTTTTTTCTAACTTAAATTCAGTCCCCCATAATTTATAATCAGAATGAGCTTTATATATATCTAAAGGAATAATACTCACATAATCTTCAACTTCAGTTATTTCAGCTTCAGGGTATTGAGCATAAATAGCAGCTTCAACTAAATCTTTGAATTTATAAGGTGTTCTAATTAAAAATTGAATATAACCTTCTAAGGAAATAATTTCTAAACTTATAAATAATGGTATTTCAGCATGAATATATTTTTCGATTAAATTAGGTTTAGTTCTAATTCCAGCTAAATGAGCAAATATTTGCTCTACAGCTACTAAACTTTGTTCATTATCTTTAGGAATATCAATAGCTAGCATAGTTTGAGGTATCTTTTTATACTCACGTCTACGTCTTCTAAAAAACCAATTTATGTAAATAATATATAGAATAAAAAGTAATAAAATAAGCCACCCACCGTGGCTAAAAATATACCAGACTATAGAGCCTAGACTTTGATCAGCTAAATAAGCAAAACGACTTAAATCAATAGTAATTTCCATTTTATTTTTGTATTAAAATTTAATTTTTTAAAGAATATCTTCCTTCTTCATTTTTAATAAATTTTTCTTTATTCATTAAAGCTAAAATAATGGTACTCTTTTTTACAAATCTTTTACTTAATACTTGTTCAATTATTTCATCTCTAGTTAAAGGTTTGTCACTTTTATTTAATATTTCCGCAATAACTTCCATAACTGTACCTGATTTATATCCCCATTCTTTTAAACCATACATACCACGACCCACTAAAACATATTTGTCATCTAAAATTAATTCATTATGGATAGTAGCGGGATTAGCATTTTTTTTGCTTGAACTAATTGAATCTATTTTCTTAGCAATACTATTAAAATGTAAAGGTTTGCCTTCTTTTTTAAGAATCAAATATACCTTATCGCTTATTTTTTTTAGAGTTATAGTATTCCACTGAGCCATACCCCACTCATCATATGGATTTTTATCAACTTTTTTTGATAATTCTAATAATGAACGTAGAATAGTCTCTGATAAATCATCAGTTGGAAAAGTATCATCATTAAGTAAATCCTTATATAATATTTCCACTGTTACCGGTTTATTATATAATTCTAAAATACTTAATACTTTATTTTGTAATTTATCAAAATTATCAACTGAAGCTAAAGGTAATTTCCAAATAGGATAATAATCATTTGAAGAAGCAACAAAATTATAATTTGTATTTAATAAATTATTTAAAAGAAAACTAGCATATACTTTATTATCTTCAGAATAATTGATCGTACTTAATGATCTTTCAATTAATAAATTTTCCGGCATAATACCACCATGATCTTCTAAGGTTTGGTTAAAAACAGATTCAATACCTTTTACAGCTTCACTAAATTCAGGACTTTTCTTTATTTTTTTTAAGGCTAAATTCTCAATTTGTCTAATTCTTTCACGTGTAACATTAAACTTATTACCTATTTTCTCTAAAGTCCTTTTACCCTGATTATCTAAACCATGTCTTAAAATTAAAATCTCCTTTTCTCTATCAGAAAGGAGTTCTAAAAAGGAATTAACGATTTTTTTAGGATTAAATTCACTTATAGCAGTAGCTTGTTTATTGAAAATGATTGTATCTAATATTGAATCTTGTGTTTCCATAAATATGTAATTATGGTCTAATTTTAAACTAAAAATAGCTAAATTTATTAATTTAACCTAAGTATAGCATAATTCATCATTCTCGTCAAGGATATGTGGTAATGTCTAAACACATTTGGCACTTTTTAGTAAAATTAATTAATGTGATTAGTTTCAAGAATCTAATGCAACATTATGATAAGATAAGTAATTATCATAATTAAGCATCAGATTCCTATGAAAACAACAGAATTTACTTTAGCCGAACGGGAAGAACTGTCCCGTTTGCT
>Ga0100387_10000590_pt1 | contig 29852 bp, 20 predicted proteins | sample CryGeymeta201511_FD_81547 | JGI IMG/M metagenome (GOLD analysis project Ga0100387, IMG submission 81547) | Groundwater microbial communities from Crystal Geyser aquifers in Utah, USA - Crystal Geyser metaG 2015-11 | ecosystem: Environmental > Aquatic > Deep subsurface > Groundwater | place... | reverse complement strand
TGACCGGAAGGTCTCAAAGGGCTGCGAATCCACGGGATTCGAGGAGACCTGTCGGTCCGGGGAGCGGCGGGGTCAGGAGACCCTCGCCGAGCACATTCGCGCTAAGTACGGTTGTAGTACTACGCCAACGAGACCCGTTCGTCTCGTGCTGCCGGACTACAAGCCCGTCGTGGTGCTGGCCATCCAGCGACCAGACGGGAAGCCCGCTGCTGGCGCCCGGATCCATACTGCCATCCACGTCTTCGAGGCGGATGGCAGCCCCTGCTCCTACGGCGTCCGGGACGCCACCCTCAAAGCCGACGGCAGACTGCGCTACGTGATGGAGGTGCCTCGCGGAGGCCGGCTCCAGTATGTCGTCTTGGCGCCCGGCATCGGCTGCGCGCAACCTGCGAGCCTCGAGGTCACCGGTCTTGAGCGCGACAAGGTCGTGCCGATCCGCCTACGTCCCGCCGCCTCACTCAGCGGTGTGGTGAGGGAGGAGACCACCGGCAAGCCGGTGGGTGGCGTCATGCTTACTCCCTACCGGAAGGCCGAGGGGGATCCCGGAGGTCGCCTGTGGAACTACCTGTTCAAGCCGCACCCGACCGGCGACGACTCGATCTTCCCAGCGACCTCTTCCCGCGATGGCGATGGCGCCTTCACCTTGGAGCCTTTGGGTGCTGGCACCTACGAGCTGAAGGTCTGGGACACTTTCGGACACGAGCATACGGAGACCATTGAGCTGGCCGAAGGCAAGAACCGCAAGGGCGTTGAGTTCCGCGTGCCAGTGCCGGCCGATGCCGCCTTCGTGACCGGCCGCATCGTCGGCACCGACCACGAGCCCGTCGCCAACACCGAAGTCGGTCTTCGCCTTTGGCAGACCTGGAGCAACCGTCAGCCCACGACCCCCGAGTTCTTCGAGGGCTCCGGCAAGCTCCGTCGCGTGGTCACCGACGCGCAGGGCCGCTTCCACCTCGGGCCCTTGGCGCGGCGTCCCTGGATCATTGTGGCGGGTGATCGAATGCACGTGGACGAGTACGGCATTGTGGCGTCGCTGGACCGCGGACTGGTAGAGAACGTCACCCTCGCGGTGCCACCAAAGAGGCGGTGAGCTGGAACCATGGAGAACCACCCCGAACCGGACCCGTGGTGGAGCGTACAGGAGCAGTTTCGCCCGGCCATCGAGAGCGTCTTGCGATCATGCACCCAATGGTTCGGCGAGCGTATGACAGCCCTCTACCTGGCCGGAAGCGTCGCGTTCGGCGAGGCGTGGCCCGGGGCGTCTGATGTGGACTGCTTCATCTTTTTGGAGGCGGCGCCCGACGAGAGCGACGCGCGTTGGTGCGAGAGCCAGGCAACCAGGCTGGCGCGGGAATACCCCGTGGTCAGCGAGTTCCACCTAGTCGTCCACTCTGTTGACCGGCTGCGCACGGACACGACCTGGCGGTACCTGCTCCGGCATCCGCCGTGCGGCTGCACGGGACCGACCTCCTCGCGGAACTGCAGAGGCAGGGAATCGACACCCCGATACCGTCGCAGGAAGCCGCGCGGTCCATGGCTGCAAGCATGGAGAAGATCCTCGACGAAACCGAACAACGAGGCTTCCCAGAGCGGATCTGCAAGCTGCCCGCAGACCCCCGTCTGGCGACAAGGAAGCTGGCCCGGTGGTTCATGATTCGCGAGGGAGCCCACCTGCTGATCGCGGAGGGCGCCTTCCCCTCTTTCCGGCAAAGCGACGTGCTGGACCAACTCAAGGCAACGTACCCTCAGTGGCGTGCCCTCTTCGTGCTGACGGAGAGGATTCTGGACGATCCGTTCAGGGCAGGTGTGCCCCCTGACGAGTTCCTTGGGCGGGCTGCTCCGTCCCTGCGGTGGGCGATTCGGCGGATCGCGTGCGGCTGATTGCTTGGGCCGCGACGGAACCCGGGAACGCCGAGTGGTATGCGCGGTTCGGCAGTGACGGAGCAATCGCTTCAGCAGAGCACTGCATAGCCCGACAGTCAGGAGTCTCTACATAGGTAAGGGCGCGCTCTCTCAGGGAGGTAGCGACATGCAAAGCCTCGACTCCGAACTGCTCACCCGCTATGCAACCACCCGCGACGCCGAGGCGTTCGCGGAGTTGATGATCCGGCACCGCGACTTGGTGTATGCCACCTGCTACCGAGTGCTGAGAAGCCGAGCCGATGCGGAAGACGTCTCGCAGGACTGCTTCCTGCGCTTGGCCCGGCATGCCGGCGCGATCCACACCTCGGTGACCGGCTGGCTTCACCGCGTGGCGGTGCAACGCTCGCTGGTGTGGATCAAGCGGGAACGGTCGCGCCTCCAACGAGAACAGGAGGTGGCGAACTTGGCTGACCACTCCGGCGAGGAAGCCACTTGGGAGGAGATCATGTCCGAGGTGGATCGCGCCATCGACCGCCTGCCGGGCAAGCTGCGCGAGCCACTGGTGCTTCACTTCCTGGGTGGCCGCGATCAGACCAGTGTTGCGCTGGACTTGGGGGTCTCCCAAGCGACCGTCTCACGCCGGATCAACCGGGCGGTCGAGCGGATCCGCGGCGATCTCAAGAAGAGCGGGTTCGGCATCTCGGCGGCTGGGCTGGCCGTGTTCCTCTCGACACGCACGGCCGAAGCTGCACCTGCCAGTCTGGCCGAAGCGTTGGGCAAGCTGGCACTGGCCGGTATCCGGCCGGGCGCCACGACGCTTGCCCTGACCGCGGCGTTCGGGGCCGGACGTGTCCTCACCGGGTGGAAGGTGAAGCTCACCTGTGTTGCCGTAGCCGCGCTTGGAGGAGGATTCGCTCTGCACCAAGCCATGCGCGGCTCTTCAACTCCACTGCGGGCGCAGCTACGCGCCGCCGAAGAGACTGGGGTTGGCGGCAGTTCCCTCACCTCGCGCCAGCGCGCTATCCCCGAAAGGGCAACAGGCAGCGGCGAACGTCGGATCCCCGTGTCGCTCCATCGCGGACCTGGCGACGCAACCCCTCGGCGCTTCGTGGCAGCAAAGGCCGGAGAGGCGCCACAGCCCAAGGCGTCGGCGCTGCCGTTCGGTCGAGCTGTCGGCGGACTGACCGCCCGACTGACCCCTGGCCAGACCACGTACCAGGAAGGGCAGAACGTCTGGCTCTACCTGGATGTGCGGAACGTTGGCGACGAGCCCCTCAAGGTGGCCTGGGGAAGGACCGTTGAGGCTCGCCTGCGCCTCACGAGCGCGACGGGAGAGGCACGGCACGTGACCAAGCCCGTGGTGCCGAACGTCGGTGTCACAACACTGCCCCGCGGCAGGCAGTCTTCCGAGACCCTTTATGTCTCCGGCAACCAGTACGCCCTGTACGCGCCTCTCAAACCGGGCCGCTACCAGGCCATGTGGGAGGTCGCGAAGGGAGAGCAGGTCAAGGGCGGGCGCCTGCCGCCCACCACGGCGCCCGTCTCGTTCGAGATCCTCCCAACCGACAGCGCCTCACTGGTTTCCGCGGCCAACTCGGTACCCTACGGACCGGCGAGGGGCGGTCTCCGCACACGCGTCTTCGCGCAAGGGACCAAGTTCCCGGCTGGCTCGCCCATCGTGATCGGCGTCGAGATGAAGAACGTCGGCCAGCAGGAACGGCGGTACTACCAGCCGGTCATTGGGGACGATGGCTGCCTGACCGTCCAGGACGGCGCCGGGAAGGCGGCGCCTTACCTCTGTGGCAGCGTCCAGACGATGAACCCGAAACGCCCTCTGGCGCCAGGCAGAACCACTCTACTCGGCACCCTCGATCTGACGGAGTACTACCTGCTCCTCAAGCCGGGCACATACACGGTCAAATACGTCGGCGATCAGTTCCCGCCGAGCAATGCGCTCAGCTTCGAGGTCGTGCCTGCCGAGGGGACAGACCCACTGCTGAGAGCCTTGACGGTCCTGGTCGAGAACCGCCCGAAGGAGTGGCACGTCGTCTCCCCCCGACCGGTCTCCTACCTGGAACAACCTGGTCCGCAGTGGAGCCGGGTCCATTGCCGGCGCTATACCTTCGAGCACAAGGACCAGTATGCCGACGGGTTGAAGCCTCCCAAGACCGAGCCCGTGTCACTGTGGATCGCCACCCAACGCGCAGTCAAGGAGCCGTGGCAGTTGAGCGAAGAGGAGCAAGCAGCGCAGACCGAGTACTGCGGCGAGTGTGCATTCGGTCACGTTTACCTCCAGCCGCCCCACCCGACGGCCTTGGCCCGGTGGTCGGCGTTGAAGGACAATGTCATGGGGTGGTTGAGGTAGGCCGGCTGACCGCTGCGAGTCGCACCGCCAGCGCTCGACTCAGGACAGCGAGGCACCATCGATTGATGGGTGCACGCGACGACTCGTGCACGGCGTTGAGTCTACAAGGAGCATGGACATGCGAAACTACCGACGGATCTTGACAGCAACTTTGGCCCTGGGCGCCGCCGCGACCCTCAGCTACGCCGGACTGCGCGGGCCGGGGAAGTGCTGTGGAGTGGTCATCTTCGACCGTTGGGATGCCTGCCTGCTCTACAGCGGTGTCTACGTGATGTACGTCTCCGAGGGAATCAAGGACGCGCTGCGGGATCACGCTGGCGAGGCGGTGCAGATCGACGCCACGGAGGTGTACCAGCCGCTCAACCCGGGCGAGGGCTTGATCAAGCGGTTCACCTACCTGGGTCCCGCTCCTGCCGCCGCGAACCGCGACTACTTGAGGCTCACGGGGCTCACGATCACCTGTCGCGCCGCATTCGAGGACGGCGCGAGGCCCGCCGTGCTGCTCGAGGTCGCGAATACCGACGACAGCGAGACCGAGGTCTTCACCGAGGAACTGGCGCCAACGCTGCTCACGAGGGACGCGACCCCTCCGTCACCGACGGCCTGCTGGGACGGTCCGTCTTACGCGCTCATTACTCGGCAGGGATTCTGGAACGGAGCCGACGAGTCACCGAGATGGCAGGGCAAAGGCGTCGCCAACGGCAAGACCTTCTCGTGGACGCTCGGCCAAGAGAACGCGCTGCCGCGGTCGTTCAGGCTGAAGCCCGGCGAGCAGAGGCAGGTCCGGCTCCACTTCGACCTGCCGCCGGGTGAGTACGATTTCCTCTGCGGCTACGGTGGCGGCTGCCACGAAGGCACGTGTGTCCCGAGCAACCTGGTGGCGTTCGACGTTGACGAAGCCGCGCGCGGGAAGGCAACGCCCAATCGCCGTGCCTGATCACTTGGGCACTGTCCGACGAACCCGCGGCGACGCTCGGCTCCTCAAGCTGTTCCCGCCAGACTGACGGTGACAACCATCCTCTGCTGCGGTCCGTTAGGCCTTGGCAACGTCAACCGTTGTCACGACCGATTGTCCGCCGGCTGCGTGTCTGGAAGGACGGAGGTGTCACTCCGATGGCCAAGATCCGGGTACTCCAGTTCACTGCGCTCCTGCTGTCGGTGTCTACCGGGCAAGTGGTCGCCCAGCCGCCCCAACCGCCGCCTGACCTCAGTCGAGGCGTCTCAATTGCTCTCGGCGAGACCAACACTGAGAACGGCATCTCGCTGATTCCCCCGAGGCGGGAGACGAAGTCGCGCGTGGCGACGATCGGCGGTCGGTCGTGTCTGGCCACGGACAAAGCTAACGGGCAGTACTGGATGGAGTTCTCGGTCTCCGCCGCGTACTGCGACCAACCGGCGGACACGGGGCAGGCGCTGGAGGTGACGTACTTCGATGGCGGCAAGGGGCCGGTCACGATCATGTACCGGGCGCGGGTGCGAGGCGTGAAGGCGGAGCACCACCTGCGGATTGCGCAGCGGACCGGAAGCGAGGAGTGGAAGACGGTGCGCGTGCTGCTGCCCGAGGCGACGCTGTCGGGCTGGCAGGGCGTGTGGCTGCTTCGTCTCAGCGGCGAGTCGTGGACCTTCGACGATCTCTGCGTGAGTGAGGTCCGGTTGGACCGCAAAGGCGTCTGGCTCCGGGCGACTCCCGCTGCTCTCGCCGCCGACGGGCCCGAGCCGTTCAGTCTGCGGGTGTGGGTGACTGACGAAGCCGGACAGGCGAGGAAGGAGCCGGTGACGGTGGAACTCACCGCCTCGGCGGGCAGCCTGGCCTCGGAAGTCGTGACGGCGGACGGCGTCGCCGAGACACCGTTCACTCCGCCGGTCGTTCCAGGCGATGTCGAGCTGACCGCCGAGTGCGGATTGGGCCGCTGTCAGGTCGCTGTTCCCGTGGTGCCCGGCAGAGGGCGGGTGCTGTCACGCTCGCGGATGCTGGGCTTCGAGCCGGGTGACCCGTTGGACACCGACAAGTGCCTCAGGACGTTCTGCGAACGGTTTGAGCTGTCCGCCAACACCGAAGCGCCGGTGCGGCTGCAACCGGGCGAGGTGGTTGAACTGCCGCTGAGGTTTGCCGAGATACAGGAGCCGGGTGACTACCCCCTGGAGATTCTCGCCGTTGCCCAGGAGACGGGCGACTTGGTGGAGGTACAGACGCGTTGGAAGCGCTGAACACGATGAACGTGTGCCACAGAACCACCGTCGGGCTCGGCCTTGCACTTCTCGCTGCCTACACGCTCGCCCACGCCCAGCCGCCCCAACCCAACTACGACGCCGAGGCAAAGGCCGCGACCGCAGCACTGGCCGCGGGGGAGCTGGGCAGTGCCGCCCGCCATGCTCGCTCGGCAGCGGCGGCGGCGGCGCAAACCGGCGACAGGGCGAAGGCGCTCGACTTGCTTGCGCGTGCAGAGTCGGCCGCGGACAACAAGGCAGACGCACTGGCGGCGTATGCGTTTGTGCAGGCGCTGGTTCCGGCTTCTTACGCCCTCAGCGAGAACGTCGTGAACTACGCCCCCGCGCTCTGCCGGGCTGTGGGGGCGCCCGCGCTGATTGCCGCTGTGGAGGCGCTCGCGAGGGGGGTCGCCGCGCTCGAAGCGACGGTCCCGCAGGCGCTCGTCGGCATCGCGTACCTGGGCTACCACCGAACCAAGGACTACGCGACGGAGAAGGAGCTGTGCGGCGAGGTGCTGAAGCGCTATCCGAAGGATCGGCCGGCATGCGCTCGGGCGAACCATTACACTGGATGCGCGCTGTTGGCCGAGGGTCAGTACGAGCAGGCGTACGCCACGTTTCGCGCGAACGCCAAAGACTACGGCGACCAGCGCGGCGTCGCCGCCAACTCACTTCACATGATCGTGTGGGGATTGTCGCAGCATGAGAAGAAGTCGCAGGAAGCGCTTGCCGCGGTGGCCGCCGTGTTTGAGTCGTTCCCGGACCAGGCGTGGGTGCTCGATCTGGACGCGCCGCTGGCCGTGCAGTCGGCCCGACAGGTCGACGACAAGGACGCGGCCCTTGGCCAGCTTCAGCGTCTGGTGGATCTCTGTCAGGCGCCCAACGCGCTGGTGCGGCTGTGCGCGGACATGGCGAACCTCTGCACCGACCTCGGCCGGTTCGCGGAGGCGCGCACGTTGCTGGAGAAGGGGGAGACGGCCGACCGCAATCCTCGCGCGCTGGCAGAGGCGTGGGAGCGCCTCGACGACAAGGCGTTCGACCGGGAAGACGCGGATGAAGGGCTTCGCATCGTGCGCCGGCGGATCGGCCGCGAGAAGTTAGACGACGCCGAGCGCATAGCGCGAGCGCTGGTTGAGGCGTCTCCCGGCAAAGCGCTCTCGCACGTGGCGCTCGGCGATGTCCACCGAACTCGGCGTGATGACGAGACCGCGGAACGCGAATACCGGCGGGCGTTGACCCTCGACGCCGGGCAGCCGGAGGCGCACTTCGGTGTCGCCATCGTGTACGAGCGCACCGGTCGCGAGGAACTGGCGTGGCGAAAGTGGGACCCGTTTCTCGCCAGGGCGCACGACGACTCGCGCGCCCTGGCAGTCCGTCACGGGTGGGTCATCGGTGACTCCGAGAAGCTCTCGCTGCCGAGGGGGCGCCGATCGTCGCCCGCGTTCTCGCCGGACGGCCGCCGACTTGCGTACTCGAAGCAGAACGGAAATCACTGGGACCTGTGCGCCCTCGACCTCGCGACCGTCCAGGAGACACTTGTCGCCAAGTGCCCCGATGACGCCAAGGGATACCACGTGCCAGTCTGGACGCCCGACGGCCGGAGCCTCGTCTTCGACGTGGACTTCGGCTGGCCGAACACCGACCTGCTCATCGTTCCCGCCGACGGCAGCGCGGCACCGAAGCCGTTCCTGCCGGACGTGACCAAGTCCTACAACGCCCGCTTCACCCTTGACGGCAAGCAAGTCACCTTCGCCGGCCCGGACAACAGCGTCTGGATCGCCGACGCCGACGGCCGCAACCCGAAACAGCTCATCCACAAGCTGCCTTGGGGCGAGATGGTCGAGCTGAGCACGCCGCAGTTGCTGCCCGACGGAGAGCGGCTGCTGTGCTCCGCGTCGCGGGATCAAGGGGAGACGTACGACCTGTACGCCGTCGAACTGGCGGAGCCGGGCAAGTACAGCCTCCTCGCGACCGGCGACTACCAGATCCGCTACGCTCTCCTCTCCCCCAACGCGCGTAGCCTCGTCTTCGCCCGCAGCGACGCCTGGCACAAGAAGGAAGATAAGCGACACCTCTGGATCATGCCGGCGGACGGCAATGCGACGCCGCAGAAGCTCGTCGACGGCACGTTCGAGTGGGAAGCGCCTGCCGCATGGTCGCCGGACGGCCGCAAGATCGTTTACGCTACGAAGGCCGGCGGTGAGGGCGGGTTGAGGGCTGGTGGCCGCCTCATGTCGAGCAACGAGATTCATGTGCTGACGCTTGCCGGTCTACCCAGTCGAAGCGTCGGTCTGCAGTTGAGCGCCGGCGACAGGGGCATCGTCGCCCGAGTGACTTGCCGCGCCAATGAGACAATTCAGGTGGTTGGCAGCTACCAGGCATTCGACGCGGCCGGCGTTAATAAGATCACGTCCGGCACCCTCACCAAGCAGCCTCTGTCGCTCAGACCCCAAGAAGTCGTGGAGTGGCCGGTGGTGCTCAACGGCGAAGACGCGATGATCGTGAAAGTGACCGCCGTGACGGACGGAGGCGAACGGGTGGTTCGACTGGCATCTGTAAGGAAGTGACACCCATGCGCTTGCGCTTCGCACTTACCCTCGGCATCCTGCTGCTCCCCTCGTGGTTTGCGGTGGCCCAACCTCCACCAGCTCGGACCCAAGTCACGGTCATCGTGCACGATGGCCAGGGCGCACCCATTCCCCAGGCCCAGGTAATGGTCCACGACATGGGTGACCCGGACTTCCATGCCCCGTGGCAGCTCGTTGGTCTCACAGCGGCCGACGGGCGTTGCGTCGTGGAGAAGCTGCCTGAGGGCGTCTACGACCTGCGCGTCGAGGCGACCGGTTTCGCGGTGCATTGGCAGCGCGAGATCCGCGTCGAGGGCGGCAAGCCGGTGGAGCTGCGGGTGGTGTTGCCCCGCGTGGGTGCGATCCGGGGCCGCCTTCTGCTGCCGGACGGTCAGCCCGCCGCTGAGCGCGAGTTGGCGGTGCGGTTCGACCGCAACACGCCCGGGCAGTCGTTTCTGGGGGACGCAACCGCGAACACCGACGCCGAAGGCAACTTCCGCCTGCCGTTGGAGCCGGGGGAGCACGACCTCGCTGTCCGGCTGGCGGGGGTGGGCTACGCGTTGTTGCCCAAGTTCACGGTGGAAACCGGTCGCGACCTGGCGGTGGGCGACGTGACGCTCGTGAGGTTCGCCACCATCACCGGCAGCGTGCGCTCCCAGTCGACCGGGCAACCGCTGGCCGGAGTGAAGGTGCAGCGCAGCTACTTCGGCAACTCGCTGTTCAGCATGCGCCCGTTGGACCCGGTGAAGACCGATGCGCCGGGGCGCTTCACGATGGATGACCTGTGGGCGGGCGAATGGATGATCGTCGCCGCCGCTGCCGACTATGCTCGGAAGGCAGCCGAGGGAACGGTGAAGGTCGGCTCGGGGGAGACCGTCGAGGGCGTCACCATCGCGCTCGAACGGGCGTGCACCCTCACGGTGCGTGTCGTCGACGCCGACGGGAACCCGGTCCGCAACGCCGAGGCGTGGCTGTACTGGGAAGGCAAACGCCCGGTGGACGCCGACGGGCGAGTCTCGTTCGAGGGACTCACGCCCGGCAAGCTCAAAGTGACTGCCGGCGCCCCCGACTGGGCCTCCATGAAGCGCGACGTGCAACTCGCCGAAGGCGAGACGACTGAGGTCACCCTCTCGCTGACCTTACGCGGCGGCACCATTCGCGGCACCGTCCGCAATGCGCTCACCGGCGCGCCGCTTAAGGACGTCCTCATTGGGGTCATGGAGGACGCCGTGGAGTTGGAGTTCGGCCAGCAGACCCGGTTCGACGTGTGGATCAAGCCGTTCATCGGCCAGTGGGGGCCGGCCGAGTTCCGCCTCCACAGATGGCGCAGCCAGGAGCACCTGGAGGCGACGACCGCCGCAGACGGCACGTATACCCTCTCGCACGTTGCAGCAGGCGAGTACACCCTCTGCGCGATCGCCGACGGCTACATCAACGAGACGGTGGAGAGCACCCGCGTGAAGGAGAACGAGGCCACCACCGTGGACTTTGGGCTGGCCGCCCGCTGAGCGTCAAGGGGCGGCGCCGGACGCCCTCACACTTTCCGCAAAGGGGGGTGCCGCCAGAAGAGGCTTGACAGCCTCGCTGCTGCTCTGTAGACTGGTAGTATTATGCACATAGGAGACGCACCATGGCCACGCAGCGGAGCAACCGTCTGACCGAACTCGGGGAACTGCAGGTGCAGGTGCTGGAGGCGTTGTGGAAGCTGGGGGAGGGGACGGTGTACGACGTGCTGGCGAAGTTCGCGGCACGGAAGCGACCGAAGTACACCACGGTCCTCACGGTCCTGCGCACCTTGGAGGAGAAGGGTCTCGCCACCCACCGGACGGAACAGCGAACGTATGTGTTCCGGCCGACGGTGGAGCAGCGGGAGCTTCGCCGCAACGTGCTCACGGACGTTCTCGGTCGTGTCTTTGCCGGGTCGCCAAGCGATCTGGTGGCGGCGCTGCTGGACGTGGGCCAGGTCACCCCGGAAACGCTCGCCGAGATGAAAGCGCTCATCGCGGAGCGCGAGCACGAGGCTCGAGATGCGTAATGCCCCAATCTCGCTGGTTCTGCTGGTGACAAGCCCGCTCGCCTAGGGGCTGGCCGCTGCCACGGTGGTCGCGGCTGCAACTTCGGGGCTGACGCGTGCCGTTCGTCGTGGGCCGGTCGTCTTGCGGCTGTGGCTGTGGCGGGCGGCGCTGGCGGCCTTCTGGGCGTTCCCCCTGGCCGCGATCTTGGCAGGGGTACTGCATGTCCCACCGGCGGTGCGCGTTGGTGCGCCTCGATTCTCCGGCCTCCGCCCGGCCGCCGATTCCGGGTCCCCGGTCCGCCGCGAAGTTCTGCCACCCAGGGGCGGCGCTGAAGTGCGCTCGGCAGCAGGCGAGGCACCGTCTGCGCGCGTCCCTGCGGGGCCTTTCGTGGCTGCCCGAACGACGGCCATCCCTCTCAGCGCGGCCCTGTCGGCGGTGTGGTTCGCGGGCGTCTGCTTGGGCGGGCTGTTCCTGCTGCGAGACTGGCGGATCGTGCGGCGACTGCGCCAGGGGGCCGACCTCCACGCTGCCTCGCTGCTTGGGGAACACGTTCGCCGTTGGCAGGCGCAGATGGGTCTGCGCGATGAAGCCCAGGTCGCGCTCTCCGGCGTGACCGGGGTTCCCCTGCTCCTGGGGGGGCGGCGGCCGGTCCTGTTGCTCCCGACCCACCTGGCCGACCCCGGGCACGAGCAGGCGCGCGACGCCGCGATCATCCACGAGCTGGCGCACTTGCGGCAAGGTGACACGTGGGCGTTGCCCCTGGCACGGCTCACGTGCGTGGTGCTGTGGTGGCACCCCTTGGCGTGGGTCGTGGCGGCGCACCTGCGAGCGACTGCGGAGGAGTTGTGTGATGACTGGGTGGTAGCGCTCACCGGGTCACCCGACGCCTACGCGAAGACGCTGGTTGAGTTTGCCGAGGCGGCCACGATGGCGCTTGCACCCGTTTCGTGCGTTCGGCGGGGCCGCGTGCTTGTGGAGCGTCTCCGTCGCATTCTGTCGCACACCGCTGCGCCGAATCTGCGGCTGGCGCGTCGACACCAGGTTGCTCTCGGCACGACGGCAGCAGGGGCGGTGCTTGCCGCCATTCTGCTGCGGCCCGCTGCCCAAGGCGAGCGCGAACGCCCGACCGTGGCCCCACAAGTGGGCGACGACACCCCGAGGCTCGCCAAAGTGACGCCGGCGGTCGTGGAGGAGCAGTCGCGCCCTCACCCGAAACCCGATCCCGCTGCCCTGAACCCGCCGCTCGTGGCCCGATCGGGGCCCTACCGAGCGACGCTCACGCACGTGGCGAGTGTGGCAACAAGCGACCCAACGGTCTTCGGCAGACGGGCTTTGCAGATGAGGTTCGCCCTGATTGACGGCGAGGGTCGCCTCGCCTCCGGTCTCCAGCCGGGGGGGGACGAACGAGCTTTGGACCAGGCTGGCAGGCCATTGGCGTTCGTTGTTGCCGGATGGCAGGACCAGGAGGGCTCGTTCACCTACCAGTTCGTGCACCCCGGCGTGGGAATTCGTTCCCTCCGTGAGGTCGCCGTGCAACTTGCCCGGCCAGCCGACTGGGGGTACCACCGGACCGAGGCGCTGCCCATTGCGTCCCTGCGCCAGCCGACGACCGTAACCGGGCCAGATTCGGCAAACCTCAACTATGCCCTGGAGCTCCTCGAGTCGCGCCGCGACCGTCTCCCGCTGTACTACCCGTCGGGCCACTACGGGCACGTCGGCAGTGGCGCACGCGAGTCCCGAGCAGCAGCCGAGAAGGAAGGCCCACCGCCCCCGGGCACCGCGTACGCCACGCTGCGCTTTCACGTTCTGCACGGCAAGTCCAACTGGCAGTTGACCAGTATGGAGGTCACCGGGCGAACCGGGGAGGTCGTCAAGGACTGGCGCTCGATCGAGCTGAACTGGCGCGCCAAGGAACGTGGGTACCTGGGGATCGGCACCGCGCCCCTGACGCCGGAGCGCCGGCAGAAGGCAGGAGTTGAGCGAGGCGCCTATGTCCTCACCGTGACAGAAGACAGCCCGGCACACCGCGCAGGCGTGAAGAGGGGCGACGTGGTTGTTGAGCTCAACGGCGAGGCAATCAGCGGCCGGACAGACTTGATCCCGTGCGACCGGACTCCTGGGGAGACTGTTCGGCTTGCCCTGGTTCGCGCCGGCAAGCGACGGACCATCTCGGTGCGGCTCGGCTCTCGTCCGCTTTGGGACGGGGTCAACCTCACCACCCTCCAAGCGGCGGAGAGCCGACTCGCAGGAGCGCTCCGTCGTGAGACGGAGACCCACGAGGAGGAGCAGCCCGCCTTCGCCGAATGGCATTGGCAAAGCCAGAAGCCGCTGCCGGAGAGCTTCACGCCCGACCGCGTGGTGTTCGTGTTCGCCCGGCTGCGCAAACCCGTCGAGACGTTCACGTTCACCTTCCGCGACGTTCCGGTGCCCCAGAATGCCCGTGCCGATCAAGCTCGGAACGCACGCCCGTGACACGGCAGTTAGCCGGTGGTGACTGGTTCCGCGACCGTCAGGTGTCTCATCTACAACAAGGAGACGCTGAACACCATGAACGCATGCAGCAGAACCATAGTCAGAGTCGGGTTGCCACTCCTCGTCGCCTGCACGTTCGCCCACTGCCAGCCGCCGGCCGATACGACGCTCGAAGGCAAAGTTGCCGGGCGCCTCAAGCAGCGCGACCGTGCGGGGGCGGTGAAGGTCGTGGTGGAGGCGCTTGAGAAGGACCCGCAGGGGGCAGTCGCTGCGGAGCTGCTCTCCATTGCCTTCGACTACTCCGTGATGATCGGGCAGGACGGAGTGTTGGAGGATGCGCTGATGGCGTGGGTGACGGCTCAGCCGAACAGCGCCATCGCGCGGTGCTGGATGGCGAAGGCGGCGGTCCATCGTGGCGGCAAGGGAGCCGCCCTTGAGCAGTGCCGGAAAGCCTTGGAGCTCGACCCGAACTGCCCCGACGCTCACTTCGGTTCGGCCACGGCGCTGGAGCTGCTGGGGCAGGCCGAGAAGGCGCAGGCCGAGTGGCGCAGGTTTCTGGAGTTGGAGCCGGACTCGGAGCGGGCGTGGTTGGTAAGGCACGGGTTGGTCGTTGTGGAGGCTCGCGTTCTCACCGCGGCCAAGACGGTGGACACGGAATGGGACCCCTCTTGGTCGCCGGACGGCAAGCAGATCGCCTACCGGAACGGCTGGGAGGGCGCCCTGAGTGTCGCCCGCGTCGACACCGGCGAGGTGCGTCCGCTGGCTGTCGTTGCGGAGAAGCTCGGCAGCGTGGACTGGTCGCCAGACGGGAAGTCGATCCTCTGCACAGGCGCCAGTGCCGACTGGAAGACGACACGCCTCTATCTCGTGGACGCGGTGGCCGGCGGCGCGGCGGCGCTCCTGCACGAGGTGTCGCCCTCCTACAACGCCCGGTGGGCGCCGGACGGGGCGCGGGTGATCTTTGATGCCGCCTCTCGCGCCGGACTCCGTGTGCTTACCGTCGGAGGCGCAGGTGAGAAACCGGTACCCGGCTACGCTGCGCTCCACAACTTCCACACCTATCCGAGCTTCAGCCCGGACGGCCAGAACGTCTGCACCTCGGGAGGCAAGCCTACCAATCGCGAGATCTTCCTGTGGCCCTTCGCGACCGGTTCGCCCCAAGTCCAGCTCACGAAGAACGGCGGCATGAACAACTTCCCCCTCGTGCGGCCGGACGGGAAGACCGTGCTGTTCGCCTCGCGGACGGAGGGCAAGCAGTTCCACTTGCGGGCCGCCTCCCTGGATGACCCCGGCCGCGACGTGCTGTGCCTGCGGTGCTTCTTCGGCGACGACTACGGCCCATCGGCAGAATGGTCGCCAGACGGCAAGCGCTTCGTCACCCCGCGACCGTTCAGCGGTCGGCTCTGGGTAGCTGCCCTCAACGGGCTGGACACGCGGCCCCTGAAGCTCACAGCCACGCAGCAAACGGGCGGCCTGCTGGTATCCCTCGCGAGCGCCTCAGCCGAGACGCAAACGGCCAACGTGAGGTACCAGCTCTTCGCCCCCAGTTCGGTACGCCTCGGCGACGGCGTCGTCGGCAGAGACGCGATGACGCTGAAGCCGGGGGAGGTAGTCGAATGCCCAGTCGCGCTGGAAGCGGTGAAGGCCGCTGGACCCTACACGGTGAAGTTGACGGCTGTGACGGAGCACGGCGAACGTGTGGTGGAGTTGGTAGACTACGCGGCGAAGTAGCCCGGGCGGCTGGTCGCTCGCCAACAGCTCCGCCGGAACAACGGCGGGAACAACGACGCTTGGCCGACCGTCCAAGCCCCCATGACCTGACCGGAGGAGATGCCGTGATGAGGAATCGCCGAATCCGCAGTACCTGCCTTGCGGTAGCGATGGTGGGGCTGCTCGGCCTGGGCGGGTGGCGCTTGGCGCAGCGCGGCACGGAGTCGCGGACTGAAGCGCTGGGGGCGGAGGAGCTGAGTACGGTCGCCCGCTTCGACAAGCCGTTCCCGCAGTGTTGGATGCACTGGCTCTTCGACGAGGAGCTCGTGCGCAAGTCGCGGGAGTCGGGTGGCGGGCACTCCACCGCCCGGAGCCCAGGTGATCTCCAGCTCGGCTTGACGCTGTGGCCGGGGCCCGAGGTCACGGCGGGCGAGGTGGTCATTGCGCGGTTTGGGGTCACGAACCCGGCCGAGACGCAGGCGATGTTCCCGTTCATCGGCAGCCTCGGGGAGGCGATCCACTTCGAGGTGACGGAGGCCCAAGGACGCCCCCGCGGTCGGGTCTACAGCCCGCCGCCGAGCCGGGCGGACGGCTTCGTTGAGAGCTTTCCTCCGGGTTGCACCAAGCAGTACGAGACCGTCGTCAACCACTGGTTCGACTTTGCGGACCCGGGGGAGTACGCGGTCGAGGCGAGGCTCGTGGTGGTAGATCGTTCCCACAGTGAGGAAGAGCCCGTCGTGCTGTCGTCGCAGAAGACGGCGCTGACTGTGTTGCCGCGCGAGGCGGTGCAGTTGGCGCGGCGATGCGAGCAGCTCTACCTCGCGCAGCGGCTGGGTGGGGCGAAGCAGACGCCGGTGGAACCGGCCGCCGGCAGCGGTTACCGCCCCAGCGAGGAAGCTTGCCGACAGGCGTTGTTGCACCTGACCGACGAAGTCGCGCTTCCTTACCTGCAGCTCATGCTGGGGGACTACCCCAGCTACCCCGACGCGGTGTCGGCCATTTCGTGCGTCGATAGCCCCAAGGTTCCGGCACTCCTTCAGCAGTTGGCAGCACGCGGTACCGAGGCGGTACGCGCACGAGCGAAGGAGTCGCTGGCGCGTCTGGGCGTGGCCGGCGGCGGAACGACGCAGACCAACCCGCCAGCGAAGCCGCCCGCCGATCCGCGCAAGCAAGCCCTGGCGAAGGCGCCAGCGATGAAGGTGTCGGCGCTCATAGAGCGCCTTTGCCAGCGCGACGGGCTTGCGCTGGTGGCCGCTCCCGAAGTCGCCGAGACGGACGCGCAAGTCCGGGTCGGTCCGGAGGCTCCCATTTGCGAGGTCGCAGCAGCGCTCAACGCCGCCGGGCTGCGTGCCTTCGACAGCGCTGGCGGACATGCTCTGGTCAGCCTCGGCCCGCCCGCCGCCGAGCCGGAGTTGCGCGACTCCGAGCGGCACCAACTCGCGTACCGACTGCTTCGCACAGTTACGCCCGCGCAGTTGGAGCAGCAGGGCAAAGGAGCGTTCAAAGGCTATATCGAGTCGCAGCACCTGACGAAGGGGCAGATCGCGACGGCCTACATGTTGCTTGGCTACCCCGCCGGCGGCAACCGGCCACGCCCGCCGCTCTCAAAGCTCGCCCTGGGCCTGTGGCGGATCAGCGGCGCTTCGGGAATCCGCAGTGCCGACGGCGAATCGCTGGTCGTGCACGTGGGCAACGCCGCGCCACCCGCCGAGCTGCTGTCGGCGCCGTTGGGCGGATCGGTGCTGTGGTGGTACTGGCCGCACGCGCTGTCCGACCAACTGAGTGCCGATCTCGTTTCGGTCGCCCCCGCCCAGACGTCGCTCCAAGCGGTCGCCAAACGGGCAACGCCTGCCGGGCAGATCGCCATCGACGACCTCGCCGTGAGCGCCGCCGCCGCGCCCCGATTCGTCGCCGCCCGGAGCGCACCAATTGGGCACTTCGTGTGGGCGCTGGAAATCGCGACAGGGCTTCAGGCGAAGGCGCCCGGCGAGGACGACCTGCCCCAATGGCGCTTCGTGACCGACCGCTACCCCACCCGCGCGGACCGCACCGACACGCTGCTTCGCCTGCCCGCCTTGGGCTGCGGCTCCCCCGCCGAAGCGCCGGCCGCCAAAGCGCTGCTGGCCAGGTTCGATGAGCCCTTGACCCCGGCAGTTGCCTACAACATGCGGGGCAGCCTGGCCCGCTCTACGTTGCTGTCGAGGGAGGATCATGAAATGAGAAGAGCACGACACACGGCCACACTGCTGCTGGGGTGGCTGGCGGCAACGGGTGCTGCCCAGCCGCAGCCGGGGCCGGACCCGCGGCGAGAGGCTGCCGACAAATTGGCGCACTACGCGCTGTTCGACGAAGCGGCGGAGGCGTATGCGGACCTGCTCAAGACCGACCCCAACGACTTCGGTGCCCGACTGGCGTTGGCTGAGGTGTACTACCGCGGCGGCTCCTTCGACGCCGCGGAGAAGGAGTGCCAGACCATCGCGCGAGCCGGTGATGACGCGCAGAAGGCGCTGGCGCAAGCCTGCCTGGGCGACGTGTACCGTAAGCAGGGCAAGCGCGACGAGGCGCGGCAGGCGTATGGGGCCGCCAAAGCGTTGGTCGGAGGCAAGACCGTGCTGGAGTACCAGGAAGCAGCGGCCCGGGTGCAGCGCGGGCTGGGCTTCCTCGACTGGGAGAAGGCGGAGTCGCAGAAGACTATCGTCTCGTTCCCGGCCGACTCCCCGGCGAAGAACAGCGCGGCCGGCACCGCTCGGTTCCTCGACAGCCGGGTCGCCGCCATCGAGAAGCTCTCCGGCAAGCCGTTCGCCGGCAAGCTGGAGGTCTACTACCTCTCGACGCCGGACCAGTGGAAGCGCCTCCTGGGTGACCGCGAGTGGCCCAACGCGCAGGAGAAGACAGAGTACGTCGTGGTCGGGCGCACCTTCTTCAACCTTATGCGCACGCTCTCGTTCTACCTGGGCAACGAGGACATGAAGGACCTCCCCAAGTCGACCTTCCTCGCGCACGGCTTCGCCGCCGCGTATTGCGGCAGCAGGACCTGGGGGCGCCGCATCCTGCAGCAGACCTCGGAAATGAAGAAGGCCAACCAGCTCCCGCCGCTGGGCGAACTGCTGAAGTCGACCGCCTCCGGCAACGCCACCTCGGCACTGGGCGCCTCCTTTGTCTGGTTTGTGGTGAACGCCTACGGGGAGGCCAAGTTCGTCGCCTTCTGGAAGGCGTTCAACGACGACGAAAACGCCCTAACAGCGATCTATGGGAAGTCCCTGGACGAGCAGTCACGCTGGCGGTACTACTGGAGCTACCAGTACGACCGAGGCGACCGGCAACTGCTCGACCAAGAGGAAGTGTGGCACACCTTGCGGCTGACCAACGCCGGCGGGATCCCGTGGACCACGGCCCCCGCCCTGACCGTCCAGAACGGCCGACCGTTGGGACAGGACGTGCTGTTCTACACCTCCCCCGGCGCGAAGACCCTTCTGAAGATCACCCGCGCCGTGGACGTCAAAGCGGAACAGGGCGAGACCGAGGTCGAGCGCCAGCGCGCGGCGCGCACCGGCTACGGCGGTGACTGGGACCTCATCACGGTCAAAGGCGAACTGCGGCTGTTCAACTACAAGGCGAAGGCGATCACGGTGCTTATCAAGAAGACGCTTTCCGGAGAGCTGCTGGACACCTCGCCAAAGCCCGACGTGGAGACCAGCGCCCAAGGCGTCTGGCGGGTCAACCCGAAGCAAGTGCTGACCTGGGAGCTGCCCGTGGAGGCCAGCGGGAAGGGATACGTGTCGTACAGGTACAAGGTGCACGCAAGACGATGAGGCGGGAGTGCAGTGGGCACGATCCGCGGGGAAAACGCCGGGGCACGACGGACTGAGCCCCCACCCGTGACCGAGCCGGCATCGTTGACGTGTCCTTCTCACTGGAGGTGCACGACATGCACAGCAAGCAGTACAGATCCGACGCAACCTCACCGTGGTGGACGCTCGCCGCGTTTCTGCTGCTGTCGCGACTCGCGACAGCACAACCCCCTGTCCAGCCGGAACCGATCGACCCCGCCAAGGGCGTCCGCGTCGTGCTTGGCGCCGAGAACGAGGAGCACGGTCTGCGGCAGATTGACTGGGAGCCTGAGCACAAGAGCCGCGTGGCGACCGTCGGTGGCAGAGAGTGCCGCGCTACCGACAAGGCGAACAAGCAGTACTACCTGGACTTCAACGTGGACGACCGGTACCTGTTCAATACCGATCATCCCGTGCAGGTGGCGGTGGAGTATTTCGACGAGGGCCGGAGCTTCTTGGTGCTGAAGTACGACTCCAACGACCCCACGGCGCCCGACCGGGGGCGGAGCAAGTTCTCGGAGTACGTCTACCGACAGAGTACCCGCGTCTGGAAGACCCACGTCTTCAGACTGCCGGATGCGCGGTTCGCGAACGCCGCCATCGGTGGCAACGACTTCGTCCTCACCTCGGAAGCCTACGTTGCCGGCCGAGACGACCTCTGCGTTGCTGCGATCTCGGTCCTCATTGGCGGGATGCAGATCTCGGTGAGCCCACCGGCGGTGTCGGCGGATGGTCAGACCTCGTGCCAGGTCGACGCACTGGTCACCGGACCGCTGGGTCCGGTGGAAGACGGCACGCAGGGAACGTTCGCCACCGATGCCGGCACTGTCACGCCGTCAGCGGAGGCACGCGGCGGCAAAGCGACAGCACGCTTCGTCGGTGCCGCGCAGCCGGGCGAGGCGACGATCACCGTTCGGTGTGGCGACGAGGCCGAGCGCGCGGTTGTCCCCATGCTGTCCGGAAGCGGCGAGGTGCTCGACGGGAAGCTGGTGGTGCTTTCGTTTGGCGATGCCAGCGGGGTGGCCGTCACGGCAACAACGCCGGGCACGACCCAAAGCTTCGCCGCGCCTGGCACGGAGGCGCGGGACGGTCGGCCGGCCGCTCGACTCGACTACCAGTTCACCGAGCCGCACGAAAAACGGCCGCAGATCCACATCCGCCGCCTCAAGCCGCTCCCCGGACTGCCGCGGAAGATCGGTCTCTGGGTGCACGGCGACAACTCCTGGACCCAGCTCCACGCCTGGCTGCTGGACGCGACCGGACAGGTCCACAACTACTGCCTGGGATACCTCAACTTCACCGGCTGGAAGCTGTTGGAGCAGCCCCTCGGCGCCCCACTGTGGCACACGGGCGGCAAAGACGACGGCGTGCTGCATCCACCCATCCGGTTCCTGGAGCTGCTCATCGCGCCGAACTACTCCATGCCCGAAGCCAAGAGGCGGGGCGCGATCCATCTGCAAGACCTCACCATGGACACGCTGGTCCCAGTGTCGGAGTCGCTGGTGGTCGAGGCCGCGCTGGCACCGCCGAAGGAAGCCCTCACCACAGGTGCCCCGATCGACTGCCGCGTGCGCGTGTGCAACTTGGCGCCGGAGCGGCGAGTGGCAAAGCTGCGGTGGCAGGTCCTCAACGAGGCGCAAACGGTGCTGACCGAAGAACAGGAGGAAGTCGAGATCGAGGGGCACGCCGCTGCGCCGGAGACGGTGCGGCTGCCGTTGCCAGGAGCGGGCAAGTACACGGCGAAGTTCGTCGGGGAGACCGAGGGGGTACGCGCCGAGGCTACGCTTGCGGTGGCTGTTCCGTAGAGTGGAGCTGGAGCTTACCCTACGCAGACACTGGTCAGAAACGCACCGCAGCAGCGCCCTTCTGCTGAGGAGCCCTGTTCTCCGAAGGGAAGGAACCGAGCGAGGCCCCGCTTTCTTTCACCGCGGTCGCCGTTGAAACAGGCGATGTCGTGGAGGTCCAGACGGGGTGGCGACGGGAGTAGCTGGCGGGACCACCGAGAACTGACGGCGGGTGGGCGTCCTACCGGTCAGCTCCGCGATTGGCTGTCCCAGGCTCTGCCTACGGGTTCCAGGAGGGGCTGGCCCTGTCCGCGTGGAATGGGTACGCCATGGAAGCACGAGTTGCTCTACAGCCGTCGTTGCTGGCCACGGTGGCCGCCCTCTGTGCCGCCCGGGCCGTCGCCGCTCCTGACCCGATCGCCGTCCTCAACCGCGGCATTGGCGGGCAGACCACGCGGGAGGGACTGGCGCGCTTCGAGCGAGACGCGCTGGCGGCCAAGCCGGACCACCTCCTTCTCTACTTCGGCATGAACGACTCCGCCAACTCGGGCAAGCTGGTGCCACTGGAGGAGTTCAGGAAGAACCTGCAGACGATGATTGACCGGGCGCGAGCGGGTGGGACCGAGCGCGTCGTGCTGGTGACGCTCAACCCGGTGGTTGCGGAGTACTGGGCGCTGCGGCACCCGACGCATCCCGGCAGGGACGACCTTGACGGGTACCAGCGCCCGTATGACGAAGCGATCCGCGCGGTGGCGAAGGGGAACGGGCTTCCACTTGCCGACCTGCGGCGGCTGGTGGAGGAGCACGGCGGGGCGACGAAGGAAGCCGATTCGTTGATCTGCAACGAAGCCAATGTGAAGGTGCGCGACGGGGTCCACCTCACCGAGGAAGGCTATCGGCTGCTGGCCGAGTTGTTCGAGCCAGTGCTACGAGGCAAGGTGAAGCCCGGGCAGACCGTGGTGTGTTTCGGCGACAGCTTGACGTACGGCTCCGGCGTGGCAGGTCAGGGCACAAGCGGCGGCCGCACTTACCCCGCGTGGCTGTGGCTTGGCCTCAACCGGATGATCGGCGCCACCGACCGCACGACGCCGCTGGAGCCGCTGGCGAAGGCGGAGGAAGGAATGTAGGTGAGGATCCCTCGATTCGGCGATGGCCGCGACTGGTTCTTCGAGAAACGCTTCGGGCTGTTCCTCCACTGGGGGCTATACGCAATCCCGGCGTGGCACGAGCAGCACTTGTACCGGCTCGGGCTGACCCGTGCCGAGTACGCGAAGCTGATCCACGAGTTCGACCCCGTCCGCTTCGACCCCGACCAGTGGCTCGACCTGGCCGAGGAGGCGGGGATGGAGTATGTGTGCTTCACCACGAAGCACATCGACGGGTTCTGCCTGTGGGACACTGCGCAGACCGACTACAACGTCATGAACACGCCGTACGCCAAAGACGTGCTGGCGATGCTGGCCGACGCCTGCCACCGGCGTGGCTTCCCGCTGTGCCTCTACTACTCCAAGGTGGACGAGCACCACCCCAACTTCCCCAATGCCGGCGGCCCGTATGAGCTGCCCGGACCTGAGGCGGGTGACGAGCCGGACCTCGAGAAGTACAAGGCGTTCGTGAAGGAGCAGGTCCGGGAGCTGTGCACCAACTACGGCGAGCTTGGGGGATTCTGGTGGGACGTGCAGGTGTTCGAGCACAGCGACCCGTCGTTCAACGAGTTGATCCGGTCGCTCCAGCCCAACGCCGTTATCAACGACCGCGGCTTCAGTGAGGGCGACTTCGATACGGCCGAGCGCGACTGGAGCAAGCCGGCCGACGAGTTGCTGGCCTTCGAGCGCCCCATGGAGGCTTGCCAGTCAGTCGGCATGGAGAGCTGGGGCTACAAAGAAGACGAAGACTACTACACCGTCCCCTACCTGCTGCAGAGCCTCGACAAGATCCTCGCCAAGGGCGGCAACTACCTGCTGAACGTGGGCCCGATGGCAGACGGCACGATCGCGCCGAAGCACGCCGAGCTGCTGCGCGCGGTGGGCAGGTGGTACCAGACCGTCAGGGAAGCCCTCGACGGAGCCGAGCCAGCGTCGCACCTGACGGACAGCCGCGAGGTGTTGCTGACTCGGAAGGGCGACGCGCTCTACGTGCATCTGTTCCGCACGCCGCGGGGCGACCGGGTGTTGCTCAACCCAATCGACGCGCTGCCCCGCAAGGCGACACTGCTCAACACCGGTGCCGAGGTGGAAGCCCGGGTCGACCTCGTGCCCAGCTTCCACCAGCAGAAGAAAGCCTACCTGCGCCTGCGCAACCTGCCGGTCGAAGACCTCGTCGGCACAGTGCCGGTGGTGAAGCTGGAGTTCGAGGAGAGCCGGTGAGGGCGACGCGGCAGCGCAGAGAAGGACGGCTGTCAGCTCAGGCTGCCGGCAGTCGCCTGCGCACCGGCGGGAAGTACAGGAACAGGTGGCTGACGCGGTCGCTCTCGCCCAGGTAGATTTCGCCCCACTCGCCGGTGCAGGCGGCGTCGAACTCGTAGCCGTGCCACACGCGGTCCATGCCGGAGTAGGGCGCTCCCAGGTCGATCAGTTCCCTGGGTTCCGGGTCGTAGCGGAAGAGGTGCCCCATGCCGTCGCAGTCGCCGGCGACGCCGTAGACGCGCCCATCGGCCCCGACGGTCATGCAGCGGACGCGGGGGGCGGCAACTGCCTTGCCGAGTGCCGTCACGGTGTCGGTGTCCGGGTCGAAGACGAATAGCACGCCATCGGCGGAGCCGCCGCCATAGATCAGCCCGGTCTGCTCGTCGAGCACTGCAGAGTCGAGGCGGTTGTAGTACGACCGACCGGCCACGGAGGGAATCCGCACGCCCAGTGGCGTGAGCCCGCTGTCGGGTCCCGTGAAGCACTCGCTAATTGGCTCGTACTTGAACAGCTCTCCCAGCGACTTGGCGCCGTAGACGTTGCCACTGTTGTCAAGCACCAGCGTGTGGGAGAAGGTGTTCGTCTCGTCGACCGGCCCGCGGCACGTAACGGTCCCGTCCTCGAGGTTGTGGACGAAGAACGTCCCCGTGAGCGTCGACAGCCCGTAGAGCCGCTCAAGCTGGTTGTCGAGGACCAGGCAAGCGATCCCCTCACCCTCCACCGGCGTCGCCAGTCGCTCGACGAACCCGTCCCCTTCCTTCGAGCGACGCGGGTACGCAAACAGGTAGCCGCTCGGCTCCGACTCGTCGGTCACCGACACGCCGCCGATGACACGACCGTCCGCGGTGGCCACCAGCGACCGCCGGACCTCCTTCGCGCCGGGAAGCACGCCCAGATCGACGACGCTATCCTGCCCCGGACCGGGGTAGTAGCAGAACAGGTGCGACCGTTTCCCCGAAGTGGCGCCGTAGATCAGCCCGCCCTTCGCGCGGCAGAGCGACGTGATGGCGCACTCGCCCGGCGGGATCGGCTCCGACAGGTTCTGGTGCCGCTGCAACGCCCGGGTCTGGACATGCCCTTCGCGGACGAACGTGCCGACTCCGTAGTCCCCCAGGTTCACCTTCTCAGGTCGCGTCGGCCAAGTGCGCTCACGAAGATGCTCAACGATGTTCATAGCTATTCACTCCGCAACCCCAAGTCCAAAATCCCAAATCCGAAATGGGCTCATCCCCACTGCTTGATGTCCTTCCACCGGAACCGCTTCTTGCTCGTCGTCACCCCGTCCGGCCGGTAGACGTACATCCGCGTCGGCGAATTGCCGGCGCCGGCGAAGTAGAGGTTGCCGTAGTAGTCCTGGGTGGCGCTGGCGATGGCGCCGGGCTGGTGGTCGCCGAACTTGATCGGGCCGAGCACTTCGCGCTCCTGCGTCTTCGGGTCGAACCGCAGCAGGTACTTGACGCGGGGCGTTTCCCAGGAGGCGGTCATGGTGAAGTAGAGCTTGCCGTCCGCCCCGAAAACCAGCCCGCGAACCTGCGTCGCCTCCAGGCTGCTGTCGGTCGGGAAGTCGGGCGGCCCCCACGCGCGGCCGTAGCTCTGCAGGCTGCCTTCCGGGCCGGCGTGCGGATCGAACTTCCAGAGGTATGACTCGTAGCCCCAGTCCGTCCCGTAGACGCACGACCAATCTGGCGACGGCACCACGTCGTAGGGGACGTTGTGGAAGCCGCGCCGGTGGGCCAGGTGCGGCGCCTGCGAGTGCAGCCGGACCAGGTCGTCGCTGCCCGGTGTGTGCTTCAGGAGGAAGCCGTAATCGTCGGTGGTGTAGACGTTGCCGTCGCGATCCAACCACACTGCCTGCGGGTTGATCTCGCCGAAGCGGCCAAGATCCGTGTACTCCCGTTTCGCCAAGTCATAGATGTAGAAGTGGTTCCGCGGCCAGGTGATGCCGTACAGCTTCTGCCGCTTCTCGTCGAACGCCAACGCCCGGCTGCCTTCCTTCTTCGGGCCGACGCCGAGGTCCTCAATCCCATTCGTCTTCGGGTCGTAGATGAACAGGTGCGAGCCGGGGAACCGCTTGACGGTGTCGTCCCAGCACGCCCACGGATTCCATGACGGGTCGCCCCACGGCGGCCCCGACGCGTGGGTTGCGCAGTACAGCTTGCCGTCGTCGCCCGGCAACAGACAGTAGTGGATCTTGGACTGCGTGGCGTGGCCATTGTCCGGCGGCTCGCCCACGGCGGGGCCGCACTCGACCAGGTACTCCAACTCGTCCGTCTCCGGGTGGTAGCGCAGCAGAAACACGCTCAGCCCGCCGAAGCTCTCCCCGCACGCACCGATGTAGAGGCGCCCATCTTTCCCGGTGGTCAATCCCCACGTCGAGTCATGGTGCGGCAGGTCGGAGTACACAATCATCTCCAACCGCCCGCCAACCACCGGAATGGTCTCGCGATGTGCCGCGCCGATTGCTTGTTGCATTAGCATTCCTCTTCCGTTCGTCCAATCAGGCCCGCTCGTAGATTGGCCGTTGTGGTGGCACATCCTGCCGGCGGAGAGAATTGATCGCGCGTGCCGAAGCAGCGACGGGCTCCCCGGCGATAGCGGGCTCTGTGCCACGGCCCGGTTTCGCATCTGCTATACTTGCCAAACAGACCCCTTTCCCCGAGTCTGTAGGAGTAACACGATGGTGGACCCAGGCGCTCTGGTTGAGTCCAGACTCTACCCGAGCCAGCAGGCGGTCGTGCGCGACGCCCTTCGCTCCCTTCTACACGAGAAGCCCCAACTGCGCGTCGAGCTCGCCCTCCGACGCTACGTAGCTGAGGATCTCTCGGTGGGGAAGACCGCACACCTGGCAGGTCTCAGCTTCGATCGCACGAAAGAGCTGCTGGTTCAGCGCGGCATCGAGCCCCGCCTCGGACCCGACACGGTTGAGGACGCTCGGGAGGAGATCGCCGCCCTGGAGCGGATGCTTGCGGAGCGCGAGCGCTGATGGAGGTCGTGGCCAACACCACCATCCTCTCCAACTTCGCCTCGGCCGGCCGGCTTGATGTCCTGCGCGAAGTGCTGGGGAAGCTGCACTTGCCGGCCGAAGTCTACGCCAAGATCCAGGAGGGCTTGCTGGCGGGCTACGAGTTCTACACGGGCATTGCGGCGCAGATCCACCCGTTCTCGCCGACCGGATGGCTCCGGTTGGTCTCCTTCGCTGGGGACGAGGAGTTGCGTCTGTTTGAGGAGCTGTCGGCAAACCTCGGTCGGGGCGAAGCCGCCTCCCTTGCCCTCGCCATGCACCGCGGCTGGGGCTTCCTCTCCGACGATGCCCGCGCCCGGAACGTCTCCCGCAATCACGGAGTGTCGCCCGCTGGCACGCTGGGCGTCCTGCTCAAGGCGGTGAAGACGGACGTACTCTCTGTGGCGCAAGCCAACGAGGTCTTGCACCAGATGATCGGCTCCGGTTACCGCTCGCCGTACGACAACCTCGCGGAGTTGCTGTAGGACAAGGGGAGATCAAGCGGTCCGCTCCAGCGACTTGTTCGAATCGCGCAGCGGCCTCGGGTACAGCCCCGAAGGGGATGACCAGTCACTGGAGTTGTCGGCCAACGATCGGGGTCAGCCGTCGCTGGCCGCGGAGCGGACAACGGTGGGCTGAGCCGAAGGGCCAGGTGTTGTCTCACTGTTTGTCTGGCGGCCCATCTGTTGGTGCGGGACCGTCCGCTGTGCGGATTCGGACTGCGGCAACTCTACCATCCTGGAACTCGATATGCAGCACCCAAGCACCCAATCGCGCGCTCCGAACTCCAGTGGCATGCCAATGAACCACTTCGTCGGCTCATCTGCACGCAGCCGGAGGTCGGGAGTCCGCAGTTGCCAGTACGCGGCCAGGACATCTGAGTGTGGTGCGCCGATCTTCACGCCGTCACGAACCGCGACAAGAGCCGCCCGATTCGGGGCGTTGGTGCGGCCAGTAGCGAAGACCGCGCCCGAGCGAAGAACCCAGAGGCAATAGCAAACGCCAACCGCAAGGATGGCGCCTGCTGCAATAGGAAAAGCCCGCTTCATGCGCATCGGTACGGTGCTCCGCCTAACGTCGACGCTCTCGCGCGGCGCAGCAGCGCCGTGCTGAGCAGTGTCTGGTCCTGCGTCCCATGTTCCCTAACTCTTTGGTCCGTAGTGCAGCTTTTCGCCGAGCCAGTTCACTTCGCGCCAGCGAAGCCTCTTGGCACAGATCCATGTGCATTCATCTTCTCTGGGCCTATCCGGCATCCAGCCTCCTTCGGGGGACCAGTAAATGGCCCGGTCTCGGACCAGAAGAGTGGCAGCATGGATGACGGAATCGTGGCTCTCTGGAGTGGGGACGAGGTTGAGCCGGGTCACTTCATCAAACAGCAGCTCAATAGCCGACGGGTTCTCGGCCTGGCGCTGAATCAGGAATCTGGTTCTGTTGTCCAGATTGCCGGCGCACGATATGGACAACTCCGGCGAGACCCAGTGGTCCGTCCATAGGTGCGCCTCTCGCAGGCAACCGTCATGGAAGTCCCCGAAGACCTCCATGGGGGCGTCAGCGTCGGCCTGAGTCTCGATGTCCTTCCAGTCCATCTTCCATTCTTCGCAGAACAGCGCGCTTTCCCCAGTATTGGCTCGCCCGCAGTGCCATACGCCGGTTGGCGAGCGAGTTGCGCCGGGAACGCAACGATAGCACAGCCCCGTCGCCCCGTCAGCGACCGCCCTCTCGCTCGCCGACCAGTCTCAACTCAGACTGGCTGCGCCACCGGCTCACCATCTCCCTCGCCGTCGTCCCCGGTCTGGTGCCTCCGGCGCGGGGTGGTGACGGGGAGGCTGTTGAAGAGTGCCCATTTGGACGAGGCGGCTGGGAAGGTGGCCAGGCCCTGGGTGCGGTAGGCGATGGTAAGGGCGGGCAGGCGGACAGCTTTCTCGCGGGGTCCATTGGTCTCCACGGGAGGGCACCCAGACGCGAGGGCACACCTCCGCGCGTTGCTGCACGTGGCGGGGGCGCTGAACACCCCCACCACGTCAGATTCACGGCCGTCGGTGCGGGGTGGGCGGTCAGCTCGTACTGCCGGCTTTGGGTTGCGCCGGTTCCGTCCCCGAACCGGCCGCTTCTCGAGCGGCTTCACCACCAGCCGTCAGCTCCACCGCCTTGTACCCGCCCTTGCCGGCGAAGTAGCCCATCAAGAGCAGGTAGCCGATCAGCATGATCACCGGGAAGATCGCCATGGTCGCCAGGGCGCCGTGCTTGGCTTTCTCCACGATCGCGTTGACCGTCGCCTGATCGGCGGCGGAGAGCTTGTCTGTCTTCTCCTGGTCGATGGCCGTGTAGCGGCCGACGATGCCGGTGGCTTCCTTCTCGACCTGCTGGCAGAGAGCGGGCTGCTCCTGCTGCAGATGGCGGGTCGCGGAGCTGTCCTGCAGCCAGCCGATGAACGGCATGCCCAGCACACCGACAGCCAGCATGCCCATGCCGCCGACGGCGTTGAGGGTCAGCGCGCCGCCGCGCGGACACTGCTCAGACACGATGCCCAGCATGGTCGGCCAGAAGAAGGTATTGCCCAGGGCGTAGACAGTGGCAACGACCAGGATCATGATGCCGGTGGCGCCGGACAGGAGAAGCAGCCCAACGGCGGCGATTGCCGCGCTGGCCGCAAGCAATCCCAGCGGCTTCAGCCGGTGGATGATGGGGCCCGCGCAGAAGCGCAGCAGCATCATGATGAAGGAGGTGTACACGAGCACAGTCACCGGCGGCAGGTGAATGGCGGGCATCGCCTTCTCCATGAGCGTGGTGATCCAGCCATCGGTGCCGAGCTCGGTAGTCGCCAAGGGCATCATGATGAGCATCAGCACGAACAGCATGGGGCTGCCCGGAGCGCCCTTGACCGTCATGGCGAACGCGCCGATGAGAATGGCGTCCAGCACCAGCTCCATGTAGATGGGCAGACCGAAGACAGTGGCAATCTGGCGCATGATGATCGGCACCACCAGCAGCGAAGCCAAGACGCCGAACTCCTGGAGCATTCCCATGTAGCTGACGCCGGCGGCAACCCGCTCCTGCACGGGCCACTTCTGCCCGAGCATCATGAGTCCGTAGATGAACGCCGGGATGAAGATCAGCCCGACTTTGACCCGCCAGTCCGCTCCGCCGAGTCCCATAGTGATCAATCCGGCCACCACGAGCCCGGCCGGCCAGCCCGCATGCAGCATGTTGAGCCACTTGGTCTTCTCTTTGCTGAACATGGTGGCGACGACGGGATTGGTGACCGCCTCCACCGTGCCGTTTCCCAGCGCCAGGATGAAACTGCCCACGTAGAGGACGGTGTAGCCGTGGCTGCCGACATTGGGGGCCACGAACGCAACGAGAATCCCGTACAGAATGTGGCTGGCGAAGGCGAAGACCATCGCCGTGCCGTAGCCGATCCTGTCGATGACCAAGCTGAACAGGATGATGCTTAGGGCGAACGGCCACACGCCGGCTCCGCCGATCTCGCCCATCTGGGTGCCGGTGAGGTTGAACTCCCTACCCCAGTCTCCCAACACTGCGAACCGGGTCACGAACGCGAATGACGTGGCTATGAGCGAAACAAAGCACGCCCAGAACAGGAACTTCTCGTTGACGCCGGAAGTCGCCGG
>Ga0100387_10000540_pt1 | contig 31201 bp, 36 predicted proteins | sample CryGeymeta201511_FD_81547 | JGI IMG/M metagenome (GOLD analysis project Ga0100387, IMG submission 81547) | Groundwater microbial communities from Crystal Geyser aquifers in Utah, USA - Crystal Geyser metaG 2015-11 | ecosystem: Environmental > Aquatic > Deep subsurface > Groundwater | place... | reverse complement strand
TTCGCGGAAAGTTTTAGCGCTTACCTTGTTTCTAAACTGCAAACAATTGTTAACATTAACGTATCATCGGTAGATCAAATCTATTATTCTGAATATGTCCTTTCGGTTTCAAACCCCGGCTGTCTTTATACTTTTGATATTAAGAATACCGATATCAAAGGTATACTCGAATTAAATACAGACCTTGCACTTACTCTTGTAGACCGGCTGCTTGGCGGCAACGGAACCGGTTCTAAACAAAATAAAGTTATTACGCCAATCGAACAAAAAGTGTTGCAGGTGATGGCTGAAAAAGTTATGCTTGACCTACGTAAAGCGTGGGCGGTTATAGATAATTATGATTTTAAGATAGAACATTTTGAATCGGATATAGATTTTGCGCAGATAACTTCGCAGAGTGAATCTGTCTTGCTTATCTCTTTTGAAATTTTCATTGGTGAACACTCATATTTGATGAATTTATGTTTCGCCACCTTTGCCTTCGATGCTCTGCTGTCGAAACTATCGTCGCAAAAATTGTCATCAATCCGCCCCGGAAAATATCAGGGAACCACAGCGCGGGAAATTCTTACATCGCATCTGCAGCAGACTTATTTGTCTGTAACCGTAGAATTTGGCAGAGGTTCTATGTCGATTCAGGAACTAATAGATCTGCAGGCAGGAGATATATTAAGGCTTGCAACAAAAATAAGCGACGACCCAATCGTAAAAGTTGATAGCCGGATTTTGTTTGAAGGGCGTCCGGGTGTTGTAAATAAGCATAAGGCAATTAAGGTAACACAAAAAGTTTTTAACAATAAAAAAGTATAGTATCGGTTATGCCGGTCCAGTAATTAGGAGCTAATATGGCAGATGAAAATATGACGAACTCAACAGACGACTCAAAAGTTTTAGGAGATGTTGCTGAGTTTCAAGAGTTTGATGAATCCTCAAAAAGAAACAGTTTTGGCGACGATAAACTTGAGATGTTAAAAGACCTTCAATTAAATGTTTATATTGAACTTGGCAGAACGCAGATGCAGATAAAGGATGTGCTCGAACTCGAACGCGGTTACGTGATTGAATTAGATAAATTAGCAAGCGAGCCTGTGGACATTTACGTGAACAACAAGAAAATTGCCGAAGGTGAAGTTGTAGTAATTGATAAACATTTTGGCATCCGCATAACAAACTTAAATGAACCCAACAGCCGTTTGAAAGGATTAATCTAATGGGCTTCTTTGATGTAGTTAAAGCATTGCTGCCGCTTCTGCTCATACTCGGAATCCTTTACGGCGCACTCTGGTATGTGCGAAAATATTCGTTTTCTATCGGCGGAAAAAAAACCGGCGGTTTGAATATTAAAGTACTTGGCACACAAATGTTAATGCCTAAAAAATTTATTTCGGTAGTTAAAATTCATGATAAAGTTTTAGTCCTCGGCGTAAGCGAAGGTTCTGTAAACTTGCTTAAAGAACTTGATCCTTCTGTAATTGATTCTGCGCCAGATGAAAATGACGAAGCTAAACCAAACTTCCGTGAACTTCTGAAAAAGAACCTTGGAATAAGATGAAAAAATTTTGGTTTGCCGGCTTATTAGTATTTGCCGTTCTCTTAATAACCGATATTACTCTAGCACAACAAACATCAACAAAACTACCTTTTCCTAAAATCGGTATTGATGTTGGTACCGCGGATTCTCCGGAAGATATTTCCGTTACACTTCAAATATTATTGTTGATGACTATATTGTCGCTTGCGCCGTCAATAGTAATAATGACGACATCTTATCTTCGTATAATAATTGTTTTTCATTTTCTAAAAACCGCGCTCGGCACGCAGTCAATGCCGCCCGGGCAGCTGCTTGCCGGAATTGCATTGTTCATAACATTTTTTGTAATGGCGCCAACCTGGAGCAAAGTGAATGATGAAGCATTAAAGCCTTTAATGGATGGGCAAATGCCTGTTGAAACCGCCTACGACAAGGGGATAGAACCTATCAGGCAGTTTATGTTTAAGAACGTTCGTGATGAGGACCTTGAATTATTCCTTGGTTTATCTTCGATGGAAAAACCTAAAAACCGGCAGGAGGTGCCGACTTATGTTCTTGTGCCGTCTTTTGCTTTGAGTGAATTAAGGGCGGGATTTATAATCGGCTTCTTTTTATTTATTCCTTTTCTAATGGTGGATATGATCGTCTCAAGTATACTTATGTCTATGGGAATGATGATGCTTCCGCCGATGCTTGTATCGCTGCCGTTTAAGATTTTATTGTTCATATTGGTGGACGGTTGGAATTTGGTAGTAGGTTCGCTTGTAAGGAGTTTTTTATAATGACCGAAGAATTAGTAATAGAAATTTTAAAGGAAGTTTTTTTTACCGTGTTTGTAATTCTTCTTCCGATACTCGGTGTTTCTCTTGTTATTGGTATCATCATATCAATATTTCAGGCTGCAACATCAATACAGGAAATGACGCTGACATTTGTCCCCAAAATATTAATTACCGCGCTTGCAATAATTTTTCTTTTGCCATGGATAATGGATAAAATGATTGCAATGACAAACAAAATGTTTACGATGTTTATAACCGTAATAAAATGACGGATATTCTTATCGTTGATTTTGTTGTTGTAATCTTCATTTTCCTCAGAGTTTTTTCTGCATTTATAGCCGCACCCATATTCGGGCACAATGCAATTCCCATTGTAATTAAAATTTCACTATCCATAGTTCTTTCCTATATCATTTTTTTAACAATTGACAGATCTGCATTTAACGTTCCGGTTAGTTTATGGTCGCTTACTGTTTACGGCGCAAAGGAAATAATAACAGGACTAACAATGGGCTTTATGCTTCACTTTGTTTTTTATGGAATTTCTTATGCAGGAACTTTAATAGGCTTTGATATGGGGCTTGTAATGGCGGAGATGTTCAACCCGATGGAAGAAACAAGCAACAACGTTATTGGCGAAGCTATTTATTTTGCTTCTGTTATAATTTTATTTCTAATAAACGGTCATCATTATATTATCCGCGGTTTGGTCTCATCCTTCGATTTGATCCCTCTCGGAAAATTTACGATAACAAACGCTACGCTGGAACTGTTAATCAACTATTCAGCCGGTGTGTTTGTTATTGCTGTTAAAATAGCTTCACCCATTCTCGTTTCATTTTTCCTTATTCACATTGCCGAAGGAATAACCGCAAGAGCGATTCCTCAGATGCAGATATTTTTTGTAACGCAGCCGCTTAAACTTGGCTTGGGTTTTGTTCTATTAGCTTCGATTACGCCAATTTATATCTATGTAATTAAAAATCTTCTAAAAGGTTACGAGGATAGTTTGTACAACTTAATAAAAGCGATGAGCAATTAATGGCAGAGAATTCTGACGGTCAGGAAAAAACTGAACAAGCGACCGGCAAGCGGCTGCAGGAAGCAAGAGACAAAGGACAGGTTGCTAAAAGTACTGAAATTAACTCACTTGCAATCTTTGTGACTGGTATGTTTCTTCTTTATCTATCTCAGCAGTTACTAAGCGGACAAATATCTAAACTCACCATATATATTTTTAGTTCTCTTGACACTCTCGAAATCAACACTGCGGTAATTAATGATTATGCACTCAGCGCTTATTTTTTCTTTGTCCTAACACTTGCGCCGGTACTCGGCGGTCTTGTTGTTATTGGACTAGTGGCTAGTATTGCACAGGTTGGCTTTAAGTTTTCTACAAAAGCTCTCGAACCGAAGTTCAGTAAGTTTAATGTTTTAAAAGGCATTAAAAATTTATTTTTCTCTTCCCGTTCGTTTGTTGAACTTGCGAAATCTATTTTCAAATTAACTGTGATCAGCTTATTCACATACATTGTTCTTGAAGAATTAATTACCGGCGCCTCTAAACTTGTTGATTATTCCGTTGATGAAACAGTAATCTTTATGATAGACGCGGCATATTCACTTATCTGGAAAATTGCAATTGTTTATGCTTTAATTGCTGCAAGTGATTTAATATTTCAGCGTAAAAAACATTATAAAGAAATGATGATGACCAAACAGGAGATAAAGGAAGAAGGAAAGCAAACAGAAGGCGACCCTCTTATTAAATCGAAAATAAGGGAAATTCAATATGCCGCTGCCCGAAACAGAATGATGAAAGACATCCCGACGGCTGATGTAGTTATAACAAACCCGACTCACTTTGCAGTAGCTTTAAAATATGAACCCGGCGCAAGTTCTGCTCCAAAGGTTGTTGCCAAAGGGATGGACTCTCTCGCTCAAAGAATTAAAAAAATTGCGATTGAAAATAATATTCCAATTCATGAAGATGTGGCGCTTGCGCATGCGCTTTACCGTGCTTGCGATGTGGGCGACGAGATTCCAACATCATTATTCAAAGCGGTGGCACAAATATTGGCATATATTTTCCAATTAAAGAATATGAAGAAAAAAAAGAGCATAGTATAAAGTGAAAATTTTCGGGAAGAATTCGGATATACTTCTGGCGTTCGGGCTTATCCTTATGCTCGGGCTTATGCTTATACCCCTTCCGCCTGTACTTCTCGATTTTTTACTTGCGGTTAACATCACTGCAGCGGTACTTATTCTTATTGTTTCCCTCTACATCGAATCACCTTTAGATATTTCTGTATTTCCCGGGCTGCTTCTAATTTTAACATTGTTCCGCCTTGCGCTAAATATGAGTTCAACACGTTTGATTCTTCTTGATGGTTACGCGGGGAAGGTAATCGAAACATTTGGCGCTTTCGTCGTGGGCGGAAATTATGTGGTTGGATTTTTAATTTTTTTAATTCTGGTCATTATCCAATTCATCGTTATAGTTAAAGGCTCGGGGAGAATTTCCGAAGTGGCTGCCCGTTTTACGCTTGATGCAATGCCGGGAAAACAGATGGCAATTGATGCTGACCTTAACACGGGTCTTATTACAGAGAGCGACGCTAAAACCCGCCGTTCAATGATTTCGCGCGAAGCAGAATTTTACGGCGCAATGGACGGCGCAAGTAAGTTCGTTAAAGGAGATGCAATTGCCGGACTACTGATCACCGGGATAAACATTATCGCCGGATTTATTATCGGCGTTGCTCAACGCGGTATGCCTTTTGCCGATGCGCTTCAAAGTTATACTATTTTAACCATTGGCGACGGACTTGTTTCTCAAATTCCGGCTTTGTTGATTTCTACGGCTGCAGGTTTGGTTGTTACAAGAAGCGCTGCCGGTACTGCGCTCGATATGCAAATGCGAACACAGCTTCTTGCAAACCCGAGAGTCCTCGGAACTGTTGCTGGCGCAGTGCTGTTGTTTGCCCTCGTCCCGGGAATGCCTTTTATGCCTTTCATAATTTTAAGCATTACACTCGGTATCGGTTCGTATGTAACAAGTAAAAAGAAAAAGCAGGCGGAATCATCTCTTGTTGTTGAGGAAACGCCCGAAGAACCATCAGAAGAAAAGGTTGAACAATACTTACAGGTTGACCCGATTGAAATTGAAATCGGTTATGGTTTAATTAGTTTGGTTGATGAAAAACAGGGCGGAAATTTATTTCAAAAAATTTCTTCAACAAGAAAATATATTGCATTAGAATATGGCGTGCTTGTTCCTCCGGTTAGAGTGAGAGATAATCTTCAACTCGATCCAAATGAATACTTGATAAAAATAAAAGGGAACATTGTAGCTAATTATGAAATTTACACCGATCGTTTTCTTGCTATGAATTCTGGAAATATCAGCGAACAATTGAGCGGCATTCCAACAAACGATCCCGCATTCAATCTGCCAAGCTACTGGCTCACTCAATCTGAAAAGGAAAAGGCAGAGGTTCTCGGTTTCACTGTTGTTGACGCTATTTCCGTTCTGTCTACTCACCTGCAGGAAACTTTAAAGAAAAATTTTGATAAAATACTTTCACGCCAGGCGGTCAAACAACTACTTGAAAATTTAAAGAAAGATTACTCCGCAGTTATTGAAGATATAAATGCAGAAGCATTGTCTCTCGGGACAATTCAAAAAGTGCTTCAAAATCTTTTACGGGAATTTATACCGATAAAAGACCTTGTGCAGATTCTCGAAGCGTTGATTGATTATTCTAAAGTAACTAAGAATGTTGATGTGCTGACCGAGTATGTCCGGCATTCCATCGGCGATACTATAGCGGCATTATACAAGGATTCAAATAACATCATCCGTGCGGTGGCTCTCGGTGAAAACATTGAAGGCATGATCACTCGTTCGCTTCAAAGCCAGAAAGAAGCTACAGGCACGCTTGGTTTGAGCCCGCACGTGCTTGGTGAGATGTACAAAAGTTTAACCGAGAATGCGGAAAAATTCAGGCTGCTTGGTTATCCTGCAGTACTCATTACTTCAGCTACAATTCGTCCATATTTCTTCAAGTTAATCAATTCAAGTTTTCCCGGTGTTGTAGTGCTATCCTACACTGAACTTCCTTCAAATGTTGAGATTGAATTCATTGATAAAATTGAGGTGGCAATTGCAAATTAAAAAATATATTGCTGCCACACTTAAAGAAGCATCTTTAATAATGAAAGAAGAACTTGGCGGCGATGCTGTTATTCTTGGAACAAGAATAATCGAAGGAGATGATCGTTTCAAGAAAAAGAGGATGTTTGAAATTACTGCAGGAATTGAGAACGGTTTAGATAAAGTAAGTGAATCAGGAAAAAGAGCTAAGTTAAGTACAGATAACAATTCCTCCGGCGATTATCTTGTAGAATTAAAAAACTTAAACGAAAAGATTTATAAAAATCCTTCATTTGCAAAAATAGGTGTAAAGGAAGAGTGCCCGGCTCAAACAAAAAAAAGCAGTACATCTTTAAATACAGAATTAAAAGAAATTGGTGAGACTCTGCAATTTCGAGAAATTCAAAAACCCGTAATAAATGCAATTGTTGAACGATTAAAAAAATATAAAAACTTTTTGACACGCGAAAATATTGACAGCTATCTAATCTCAAGTATAGCCACAATGATTCCAACTTATCAATTCGAACTTAAAAAACAAAAAGAACCAAAAGTGGTTTCACTCATCGGTCCTACAGGCGTTGGCAAAACAACTTGTATTGCAAAACTTGCTGTTATTTCTAAAATTCTTCATAACCTTGACATCGGATTAATATCAATCGATACTTACCGGCTTGGCGCATTAGACCAGCTTCGCATATTCAGCGAAATAAGCAACACAGATATGCTGGTTGCTTACGAACCGAAAGAGATGCCCGGGCTATTACAGAAGTTTAAAAAGAAAGATATAATTTTCATAGATACAGCAGGACGCAGCCAAAACAACGCCAATCATTTAAAAGAAACAAAATTGTTTTTAACGGCTGGCGGCGTAACCGAAACGCATCTCGTTTTAAGTACCACAAGTTCTACGCGCAACTTGGTTGATGTTGCGCAAAAATTTAAAATGTTTAATTATAAATCAGTATTGTTTACTAAAGTTGATGAAGCTGTTTCGTACGGCAGTATGTTAAACCTCGTTTTTACTTACGACATCCCGATAATGTTTTTAACAAATGGGCAGGTAATTCCGGATGATATTATTTCCGCCGATTCCGAATTTATTGCAAGCATGATTTATAAAGGGAAGATGACGAAATGATAGGACAGGCGGAGCGGATTCTTGAATTAAAAAGATTAAAAGGAGCGGATTTATTTCCTTCCGGAGGTAAAGTTTTTGCTTTTACATCCGGTAAAGGAGGAACGGGTAAAACATTTCTATCTCTTAACGTTGCTTATAGTCTCGTAAAAAAAAACAAAAAAGTATTAGTCGTTGATTTGGATGCGAACTTTTCTAACGGAAGCATAATGTTGAATATGTTTGCTTCAAAAACCATTTATAAATTTTACACCGGGCATTCACTTTTAAACGAACTTATTACCGAAGTAGAACCCGGATTCCATTTTATTTTTGGCGACTCCGGCAAAACCGATTATCCTTCTCCCGGTATTGAAATGATAAAATATTTCTACTCGCAGTTGCGTAATCTTCAGGACAAATATGATTTTATTTTTATAGATACCGGAGTAGGCGCTGCTGATGATACGCTTTCATTTCTTTTGCGGGCAGATGTAAATATAATTGTTACTACTCCCGAACCCACTGCTGTGATGGATGCGTACGTTATGTTAAAACTTCTAAAACAGAAAGGCTACGGGGGGAAAAAATATCTTCTTGTAAATCGGTGCCTTACGCCCAATGATGTCATGCAAACCCACAACAACTTCAACACAGCGGCAAAACATTTTTTAAACGACTATGCAGAGCTGCTTGGCAGCGTTGATTCCCACGAAGCAGTTAGCCAATCAATAATAAATCAAGAACTTCTTGTTAAACATTTTCCCGAAGGAAAAACAGCTTTGCAAATTTCTAATTTAAGCAGCAGTTTAATTGAAATTGCCCAGATGGCTAATATTCGGCAAACGCTGTAATTCACCTCTTCGATTATCTTCTAAAATACAACTAAAAAGCAACTTCATTCACAATTTAATTGCGCTTCTTTCTGGTATAGTCTTTGCCTTTTTAAACAAAAAGAAAGAAGACAATCATGAACAAAATAATATTACAATTTGGGCTGTTGGTGTTTTTTCTTGCCGTCATATTCTTCAGTCAGCGGGGAATACCACTTCAAGATATACTTCTGAAATCGTTTTTAATTTTTATAGTGCTAACGGTTATGCTAAGTATTGCCGCAATTGTGTTCATGAAATCAATCAATAAATCTTCATTAGACAAAAGTAAAGAATTAACCGAGAACTTAACCGGAAGCAGCAAATGATGGATACAATAGATCTTTGGAATGCGTTTAAAAACGCGCCAACAGCGGATTTAAAAAAAGAAATAATGACTACCTATACTAATTTGGTGCATTATGTTATTCACAAATCCAAATTTATTAATCTTGATATATTAGACACGCGCGACTATTTCCAGTTTGGCGTTGAAGGATTAAGTGAAGCAATCGATCGTTTCGATCCTGAATACGGAACTAAGTTTGAAACATATGCTATTCAAAGAATCAGAGGAAAAATTCTCGATGAACTGCGCAAAGTGCAAATTAAACCGCGCATAAAAAGCGGAGGTCAATTTTCGGATCCATACTATTCAAACGTATCGTTAAATCAACCGGTTGACGATGAAGATGGTTACATGCTTTATGAAGTTTTGCCCAGCGAAGCAGAAGAGCCTTTAGAAATAACAGAAAGAAATGAAGCTAAAGAATTTTTAATGAGGGCAATTAAAGGGCTGGAAGAGCGCGATAGAATGATACTTACGCTTTACTATTTCGAAAATCTTAATTATAAGGAGATTGCTCATCTTTTAAATATAACCGTATCCCGTGTTTCTCAAATCCATTCAAGAATTATATCATCACTAAAAACAAAACTCGTATGCCTTCAGGATTAATAATGACCGAAACTGATTCTAAAAAGAATGTTTACAAAAACTATCTTCAGAATATCCGAAACCTTCCCTCTATGCCTTTGGTGATGGTGGAAGTTTCCAAGTTGTTAACTAACCCTATGACAAGCGCAACCGATCTGGGCAGGCTTATCGGGAAAGATCAGGGATTAGTAGCTAAAATTTTAACCGTTGCAAATTCGCCGTTGTACGGACTTCCGAGGCGTGTTTCCACAGTAGAATTCGCTATTGTAATCCTCGGTTTTGATCAGATAAAAAACATTGTTATAGCTCTTTCAATGATCGAAGCGTTTCAAAGCACAAGTGATGAATTCTGGAACCGCGATGAGTACTGGCGCCATTCGCTTCTAACAGCTACTGCTTCAAAAAAGATAGCTGATGAGTTAGGTTATCCCCGTTCCGGTGAAGCTTTCACTGCCGGGCTGCTGCACGACCTTGGCATATCGGTAATGCAGCGTTATCTAAATAACGAATTTAAAATTATTAGCAGAATAGTAAGCGAAACAGGAATTAGTTACCTCGCTGCCGAAGAAGAGACTCTTGGTTTAACACATCAGGATGTTGGAAGATTTTTAACCGATAAATGGAATTTACCGCAAACGCTCGGAGATGCAATTTTATACCATCATCAGCCTTCTAATTCGGAACAAAACAGAGTGCTCTCTTCAATTGTTCACCTTGCTGATTTTATGACGCAGGTTCTTCAAACCGGTACTTTTAGATGGGATGAAAATTATAAGTTCGATGAAAATGTTCTCCACATACTAAATATGGGGGACGCATCATCACTTCAAAAGTTTATTGAAAGCTATGAAGAACTTTTTATTAAACATATGGAGATATTTAAATAGTGGAAGAACTAATTTTTAATATTGCCGAAAGACAGGGTAAGAGAGAAAAAACAGAACTTGTTCTGATGAATATTTATAACCTGCCCCCGATACCCAAAATTATGCAGGAAACAATTCAACTTCTCGATAATAAAAATACACGCACTGTAGATATTACAAAAGTAATTAGTAAAGATCAGAGCCTTGTCTCTAAAATTTTAACAATTGCTAATTCACCTCTATACGGGCTTCAGCGTAAAGTATCGTCAATCGATTTTGCAATTCTTGTTCTCGGTTTTAGTGAAATAAGAAATATCATTTCCGTTCTCTCAATGATGGAATCATTTAAAAATAAAACCGATAATTATCTCGATCAAAAACAATTATGGCTTCATTCCTTCCTGACGGGAAGCGCATGCAAACGTATTGCGGACGACCTGCAAACCGGCAACGGCGGTGAAGCTTTTATTTCCGGTTTTCTTCACGATATGGGAATTTCAGTTATGCACCGATTCTTCCATTCTAATTTTGTGCAGGTAGTTAATCTCGTTAATAACGAAGGATTATCTTATCAGGATGCAGAGTTTGAAATCTTCGGGCTTGATCATCAACAAGTTGGGTACTTCCTCGTAGACCGCTGGAATTTTCCTAAAACTTTGACCGCTGCAATTCTACACCATCACGCTCCCGAGAACAGCGGAGATAATTTGGATCTCACATCCGTTGTTCATTTGGGCGATTTTATGACAAGGCAACTTGATGCAGGCGTATTTGAATGGGATAAAGATTTAGTATTAAATGAAGCAGCTTTAAAAAATCTCGGTTTTCAATCTGAAGAAGCAGCGGTTAAGTATATAGCCGGTTATAAAGAAATGTTCGAATCACAAAAAGAAGCGGCAAGGTTTTTAAGTTGAAACTGATAAAAGAAAATACTTTCGGTTACGAAACTCTTTATGAAACTTTGCAGTATTTGCCCGGGTCGAAGAAGAAAACGGGACGATCTACCGCATTAATTAGCACAAGCAGTGCCGACAGAGGCAACCTGCTCGAGAAATATTCGCACGCATTTCAAAATCTGGCTTCTCTCGAACGGCAGCTAAAAAAGTTTACTACCACTGAAGAAGTAATGGGGCTTTTCTCCAATTCTTTAAAAAGAGTTTTAACATTAAAAGAAGCTGCAATTTTTTATTTCGATGAATCAGGCGCTATTCTTACACCGGTTGTCAAAACAACGGCTCCGGTTTCTACCCACTTTATAAATACTGCCAATAAAGCAGGAATTTTAGATTGGATTTTCGATTCCGGACGACCAACAGTTGTGCCGGAATTTGATAATTTTAAAGCATCCGGAGCAAGACTTAGTTATTTATTAATTCCTATTATTGATGACAAAAAGAAAAAAGGCATCCTTTCAATTTTAACCCCTCAGCCTGCATTTGCAGTTAACAGTATTGAAGATCAGTTGATTGAAATAATGTTGTCGCTGGTGTTTGCAAAATTGGAGAGTTTTCGTAGAAGGGAAGAAATGCAATCTGCTTACAACGAGCTTCAGGTTTATCAATCAAAACTTTCTAACGATTTTAAGCTTTCTGCGATAGGAGAACTCACCACAGGGATACTTGAAGATATACTTTCTCCTTTACAGGTAATAATGAGTTATACCGATTTTTTAAGCAATGACACTAATGTTGACGATAAAATTTCTGCTGCGATCAAATCTCAGGTTAAAAAAGTTGAAGCAGTTGTGGAAAGGCTTGTAAAGTTTGCAAGCCTCGAAGATGGAAAATTTAAACTTCAACCGTGCAACTTAAATAGATTGATACAAGAATATCATAAAGTAATTGCTACTACGCTTCGCAATGATAATTACGAATGTATTATAGATTTTGAAAACGACATTCCTTCTATCCTTAGCAGTCCAAATTACATTTATCAACTGCTTACAAATTTATTCGGGCTGATCAAGTCATCTAAATCAGGCGGCGGTATTTTAATTCAGACAAAATATGTTAATGAAAAAGTGCTTGTAAAAATTATAACAACCGATCATAATCCAATGTTAAATAACAGCGCCGCAAAAGGTAAAGAAGATATTAACTTACAAATAATCAGTAATCTTATGCGCAAACACGAAGGATATGTACAAACCGATTCCAGCCCTAAAGCAGGTTCGGTGGTTGTCTTATCATTCCCCTTAAAAAGAAAAATAAGAGGATGAAAAATATTACCGCAATATCATGTATGCTAATTGTAATTTTTTCGACAGATGTTTCCCCGAAGACTGACACTCTATTTGTTGAGAATATTATCAACTTGCAGGTGATGGAAACCAGACAAAAAAAACATGATGAGCTGCTCGGTAATAAAATTGAAAACAAGCTGCATGCAGAAGCGAAAAGCACAACCGGCAGCAATAAGGAAAAAGAAGCCGCAGAATCATCAAGCAGCTTAACTACAAAAATTACAATACTTGCTTCTGCTTCGGCGGGACTTTTTCTTTTCGTTTTTGTTAGAAGAAAAAAACTAACCGGAAGTGATGACACAAAAAAACTTAAGGAAAATATTAAGATGATTCGCCAAGAAAAAGTGTTCCGCCTGAATGATACTAAAATGAAAAAGACCCGCATCTTAATTGCAAATGAAGGTTTGCATTTTAACAATAATAACGTTTCGCAGGTTGCCAGGAAGTTTCATATCTCTAAAGGCGAACTGCAGCTTGCTGCCCGCTTAATGCAAAAAGCGCCGAACACAATTAACAATAAATTTTTCGCTTGAAGGAGGAAAAAAATGATTAAAGGAATTTATCTCGCAGGACGAAGCTTAAATACACGCACTAAAAATATGGACATCATAGCGAACAACCTTGCTAACATAAGTACTACCGGTTACAAGCGCGAAGTGCCGTTTTCCGAAATTCTTACGGAGGAAGGGAAAATAACTATTCGCAAGTTTACGGATTATAAACAGGGCGAGCTATTACCAACTTCAAATCCCTTTGATCTTGGCGTGTTTGGAAACGGCGCTTTCGTAGTTCAAACAGACAGAGGCGAAGAGTTAACACGTGACGGACGTTTTAAAATTGACGACGAAGGGTCTCTTGTAACTAACGACGGAAATAAAGTTATGGGAAAAAACGGCGAAATTAATATTAGCGATTTAATGCTCGGACAGGATCAAACAATTTCAGTTACCAGCCTGGGCGAAATTAAAGTTGGTAAAAACGTTGTTGATACTTTATTGATGGCAAAGTTAGACGGCAGCCGCGAGTATAAAAGAACAAGCGGTTCTAATTTTACACCAGCCTATGGCGAGTTTGATTATGCTAACGAAGAAGAGTATCAAATTACACAGGGTTATCTCGAAGAATCAAATATAAATCCTATAATTGAAATGGAAGCGATGATACAAATTAATCACGATTATGGTTCTTCGCATAAAGTAATTAACATACTCGATCAAAGCTTAGAAAAAGCTAACGAGATGGGAAGAGTTTAAATAAGGAGTTAAATTATGCCAACAAGAGCGTTACGTACTGCTGCTTCCGGAATGTATGCACAGCAGTTGAACATCGAAGTTATTGCAAATAACATTGCAAACGTTAATACAACCGGCTTTAAAAAGAACAAAGCCGAGTTTCAGGATTTAATGTACCAGGAAGTAATTGTTAATCCTCTTTCTAGTTCTACCCCCGGTTCTACCGATGCATCGGTAAATAAAATTCAAATCGGCAACGGTGTTCAGCCGTCCTCTACACAAAAAATTTATAGACAGGGAGATGTTGTTGAAACCCGTAATCAGCTTGACATTGCAATACAGGGAGAAGGATTTTTACAAATTCAAAAACCCGACGGTTCTTTCGTTTACACGCGGGATGGATCTCTTAAAGTAAACAGCGAAGGAAAACTTATTACCGCCTCCGGATATAAAATTGATCCCGAAGTTTCTCTCGATGAAAACACGATGGGCGTTATTATTAGCCGCGACGGATACATTGAAATTGAAGAATTAAAAGGCGATAAAGTATCGGTCGGGCAGGTGGAGTTAGTTCGCTTTATGAATCCGGCAGGATTAAAAGCGCTTGGAGATAATCTCTATGCGGAAACGGAAGCTTCGGGTAAACCGATTCTTGGAACTGCAGGCAGCGATGGCTTCGGTGAAGTAGTACAGGGATTTCTCGAAGCATCAAACGTGGATATTGTAGAAGAAATGATTGCGATGATAACCGCTCAGCGGGCTTATGAAATGAATTCTAAAACAGTAAAAACTGTGGAAGAAATGATGAGCATGGCTAACAATCTTAAAAGAGGTTAATTAGAATGATTTCTCTTTTTCTTTCCGTAATTGTCTTTTTTGCTCCCGGTAAAAACATAAAAGATGAAGTCGGTAAATACTTGAAAGAAAAACTTTCCAATTACGAAAGCTTTGAGTTTGAAATTGTAAAAGCCCCGGAAAATTATATTTCAATTGAAATAATTAACCGCGGACTCGACCTTCGTGGAAACATAGTTCATCTGCCTGTAAAAATAATTGAAGCTCGCGGCAAGAGCAGCATGACCTATTTGTCCATAAAGCTAAAATTATTTCGCATCATACTTGTTGCGGTTAAATCTATAAATAAAAGCGAAATGCTGAACCCGTCTTGTTTTGACTTACAGAAAACTGATGTTTCAGGATTAAGAGGAACGCCTGTTAATACTATAGAAGGCATTGAATTGTATCGGGCAAAAAGTTTAATCAATCCGGGAGCAGTGCTGACCGAAGAATATATAGAGGCTATGCCTATAATTTTAAGCGGCGGAAAAGTTAATGCTCACTCTATCTCCGGAAATGTAGTTGTTTCAATTGAAGCCTTTGCCCGGCAGGATGGAGCCGAAGGCGATGTTATAAGAATTATTACGAAAGAAAAAAAAATATTTAAAGCGCGGGTTATTGATGGACTTAATGTGCAAATTTTAGAGTAAAAGTTATGAAAAAATTATTTGTTTTATTCGTTTTGTTTTCCGCTGCTGCTGCCCCACAGGACATGAGGATGAATTCTTTTTCGTCTTTGTTTTCTGATCAAAAAGCAACACGCATTGGCGATGCAATTACAATTTTAGTTATTGAATCTTCTCAGGCTTCAAACAATGCAGAAACTTCAGCAGGAAGACAAAGCGAATTCGGCTTTAATGCCGGAGGAGAGTTTAATGGAAAAGGTCTTCCAAAAGTGGATGTTGGAGTAAGTTCGGGAAATGATTTTAAGGGTTCCGGCTCAACAAGAACAACGGGAATGGTTCGTACAAAAATAAGCGCAACCGTAGACTCTGTGCTGGGCAATGGCAATATGGTTATTAAAGGCAGCCGAAAAATAGTAATCAACGGTGAAGAGCAAACTCTCTACATAAAAGGGATTGTTAGAACCGCTGATATTATGGCAGATAACTCAGTGCTTTCTTACAACATTTCCGAAGCAGAAATAATTTTTGAAGGAAGCGGAGTTATAGATAACGTGCAAAAGCCAGGCTGGTTAACTAAATTCTTTCACTGGGTATTTTAGGTGTTAAGATGAAAAAACAACTTTTAGTTTTATTGATTATTTTATTCTTCTTTTCAACTTTGTCTGCCCAGAGGATAAAAGATATAGCTTACATGACTGGCGATAACTCCGAGCAAATAATTGGATATGGATTAGTGGTTGGTTTAGCGGGCACTGGCGATAGTCACCGTTCATCGTTTACTATTCAATCTATAACTAGTATGCTTAAGAGGTTTGGTATAACTGTTCCGCAAAATGATTTAAAGACAAAAAATGTTGCCGCCGTAATGGTTACTACAACATTAAATTCAAATCTCAAATCGGGCGCAAAGTTTGACGTAATCGTTTCTTCAATGGGTGATGCCTCAAGTCTTCAGGGTGGAACTTTATTAATGACGCCGCTTTCCGGTTTAAGCGGCGCTGTGTACGGTTTTGCCCAGGGTCCAATTTCCGTAGGCGGTTATGATTTTAATACGTCTTCAGGCGGAAGGGTTGGAAGAAACCACACGCTTGCAGGGCGCGTTCCCCGTGGCGGGATTTTAAAAATCCCAATTGACTCCGATGGAATTGGCACTGAGGGGTTAAGCATATTTCTTCGCGAACCCGACTTAACAACCGCAAGTAATGTTGCCGCTGCAATAAACAGCGCCTTCGGGGAAAGCACAGCTCTGGCTTTTGACGCAGCTGAAATAACTGTAAAAATTCCAACCGACAAAAGCAGCAACGTTGTTGGCTTTCTTGCAGAACTTGAAGCGCTAACTGTTGCAGTTGATAACTCGGCAAAAGTTGTTCTTAATGAACGCACCGGAACAGTTGTGGCTGGTGCAAATGTTAGAATAAGCGCTGTAACTATTTCTCACGGAAGTCTTAATATAAATATCAACTCATTCCCGGTGATATCGCAGCCTAATTCTTTTAGCAATGGACAGACGACGGTGTTTAATAATCTTATTCCCAGGGCAACTCAGGATTCTTCAAGCGCAATAGCAATTGAGGGAGCATCGAACGTGCAGGAAGTTGCCGCCGCGCTTAATTCGTTAAAAGTATCGCCAAAAGATATTATTGCAATTTTTCAAGCGCTTAAAGAAGCAGGCGCTTTAGTAGGAGAACTGGTTATAATCTAATGGACGGAATAAAATTAAAAATAACAGACTCGCAAAAGCATTTTAAGACTGCTCCGCAGATAGAAAACGCAGCGCATTATTCGGACGAGCAGAAACTTAAAATATCTAAAGCATCAAAAGAATTTGAAAGCATGTTAACATCTATGATGTTAAAAAGTATGAACGAAACTAACGGCGGCTTCTTTGGCGAAGAAGGTTATGGCGGCGATTATTTTAATTCTGTATTCGAGAACGAAATAGCAAAAAAAATGTCAGAAGGAAACGGACTTGGAATAGCAGATATTCTTTATAAAAAAATTACCGGCGAACAATTAAACAAGCTGCCCGCAAAAGATTTTTTCCCCGGCATTCAATCGGAAAAAATTATTGTTAAAAATGCAGACATCCATTCGCCGGCAACAAAGCCAAGTATGCAGTCGGTAAATAGGTTAAACCGGTTTGATGATATTATTGATGCCGCATCGGAAAAGTATGGCGTAGATAAAAATATTATTAAATCTGTTATACTCACCGAATCCGCGGGCAATGAAAAAGCCATATCTACTGCTAAGGCAAAGGGCTTGATGCAGCTTATCGATTCAACGGCAAAAGATATGGGCGTAAATAATGTATGGAATCCGAAAGAGAACATCTTCGGAGGAACTAAATATTTATCACAAATGCTTCGACAATATAACGGAGACTTGAAGCTTGCGTTGGCTTCGTACAATGCAGGTCCCGGAAATGTTGATAAGTATAACGGCGTTCCTCCATTCGAAGAGACTCAAAATTATTTGGTTAGAGTAATGGGTTATCTTAAACATTTTGAGAGTATGTAATGGAAGTAAATGAGTTAAAACAATCGTTGATCGAACAGAAGGCAAATCTTCAGTTTTTCCTCGAGACGCTGATCAAGCAGCGCAGAGCAATTATTGAGAACAACGTTCAATTGCTCGAAGAATCAGTAGCAGCGGAAGAGCGGCTTCTTTCAAGAATTCATAATCTTGAACAGTCTTCCAAAGAAGCCATTAAGACTTTGGTAAGAACTTATGGCTTAAAAGTTCAAAACTATAGTTTATCAATGTTATTAAAGGCGGCGGCTGCAAAATCGGAAATTAAACTTGATGATTTGTTAGAGCTAAAAGAGGACATTCAAATACTTGTGAATGAAATAAGCCGGGCGAATGAACACAATAGAATACTTGTAAACCATGCAAGAAGTTTTGTGCGCGAAACTATTAACGCTCTTGTTAATGATAAAAACGCTCCGCTTCTTGACAGAAAGTTTTAGTTATGGGCATAAGCAGAGTATTTGATTTATCGCGCAGAAGTTTAGCAACGTACCAGCGTGCGCTCGATGTAACTTCGCATAATATTGCTAATGCTGCTAATCCAAATTTTACGCGGCAGCGCATAAATTTTGTTGCCGAAAAACCGGAGCTTCAATCAGGATTTGTTTGGGGCACAGGCGTAAAAATGGACCAACTGCAGCGTGTAAGAAACACACTTGCCGACACACAATTGCGCTCTACAATGCCTCGTTTTTATGATAATCAAAGCAAGAGCGCAATGCTCGGACAAATTGAAGCTGTACTTACCGAACCTTCGGAACTTGGCGTTTCTACTTTGATGAATTCATTCTTTAACTCATGGAGCGAACTTGCAGTATCTCCTAATTCCGCTCCATTAAGAAGTGATGTTATTCAAACAGCACAGCGGCTTGCAACCAAAGTGGCGAATATTCATTCCGAACTTGATCAGATGAGATCCGATATTTTGAATGAGTATAAAACAAAAGTGAATGCGTTAAATCATCATCTGAAAGATTTACAGAGTTTGAACTCTCAGATAGTGGAATTCAAAGCTATCGGAAATTCTGCCGGCGATCTTGAAGACCAGCGCGACGCAATCATCGATGAAATATCAAAACTTGCAAATGTAAATATTCAAAGAGATAAAGCAGGCAGCATCAATTTATCAATCGGCGGCATATATGCAGCTGATAGTTCAAATTATGTGGGGTTTCAAGTCGGCACAAAAAATGGTAAACTTTCTATTGTAGCTCCCGACGGGACTATGCCAACATCACTTAACAGCGGCGAACTAAATGCGCTTAGCACAGTTTATACAGATAAAATTCCCGGATACTTAGAAAAACTTGATGTTGTAATTTCAAAAATGATGACCGAAGTTAACACGCTTCACTCGTCGGCTTATACTCTTGGTGAAAATCCGTTGTCCGGAATAAACTTTTTTGAAGATTATTCCGGAGGCGAATTAAAAATAAACAGCCGAATAGTTAATGACCCCAATATGATTGCCGTTTCTGCAGATGGTTCGGCAGGGAACGGCAACATTGCAGTTTCTTTGTCCGAACTGGGCACAAAAAAAATACTAAACGGAACAACACTTGCGGAAAATTATCAATCGTTAATAAGCGAACTTGGGCATGATAAAATATCTGCAGACGAAACAGCCGCTTCCAACGAATTTGTGCTTCAGCAGCTCGAAGCACAAAAAGTATCATACTCCGGAGTATCTATTGATGAAGAAATGACAAATGTAATTCGTTTTCAACGCTCTTATGATGCGGCTGCAAAATTAATAAAAGTTGCAGACGAAATGCTGCAAACATTAATACAAATGGTGTAGAATTATGCGTATATCAGACTCGATGTTAAGTTCAAGTTATCTTCAAAATATAAACCGCTCAAGGGAAAGAATAGAATCTCTTCAGCGCAAAATTGCTACGGGCAATAGAATCGAAAAACCTAGTGACTCGCCGGTTGGCGCTTCGCGAATTATGCGTTTATCTAACCAGATAAGCCGCAGCGATACTTACTTAAATAATATTGCAAACAGTCTCGATTTTTTGAATGATACAACAATCTCACTCGAATCTCTGCAAAACGAAACCCTCGGCATTTCAGAAAAACTTGTGCAGGTTACAAACGATTCTAACGCCGGCAACTTCGATTCCTTTGCAGACCAGATTGACCTTACGCTTAAAAATATGCTTAATCTTGCAAATACAGAATCGCAAGGTAAATTTATTTTTGGAGGAACCGATTTTTCTGCACAGCCTTTCGGAACTACTTCTGACGGATTATCAATTGAAGTGAAGGCGAAAGACTTGAGCGGTGAAAATTTTGTTAAGACGGCTCCGAACATCACTCAAAAAATAAATATAAACGGCGCAGAAATTTTCTCAACTGCAGTTAAACAATTGGGTAACCTGGATGTTAATGCTGCTGTTGGAGATGTTGTAAGCGCTTCTTCGCAAATTTATAATGCAGAAGGAAGTCAGTTTAATTTAAATACAACTTATACAAAAACTGCGGCAAATACATATTCGTTAAGTTATGATATTATTGACGGCGGCGGAGCTTCGGTTTTTGCCGCTGCGCCGGCAGTTAAAACATTGGTCTTTAACAGCGCCAATGGAAGTTTAGAATCTGTGAACGGTCAAACTGATTTTACGTTCAACATAAAAAGCAGCGGCAGCAAGATAGATTTTAATTTTGAACTTACTTCATTAAGCCAACAAAATGCGGTTTCAGCAGTTTCTTTTTCGGCAAATCAAAAAATGGATATTTTTAACACGCTTATTGCTATAAGAGATAATTTACGCAACGGCATTAAACCTACTATCGATCAAACTGATGCGGTGAGAGATTTTAATAGCCGTTTGCTCGATAAAATAACGGAAGCAGGAAATATCATCCGGCAAATGACCGATCTTGAAGAGATGCACAAAAATCAAAAACTATATTCTGAAGAGTTAATTGCCAAAGAGAAAGAAGTTGACATCCCGCAGGCTATTATTGATTTGCAAAATGAAGATTATCACTTGCAGATGGCTTATAAAGTTTCTGCAATGATTTTACCTAAATCGTTATTGAACTACTTATGAAAAAATTAGGCGCCGTAAACGGATTAATACTCGGGCTTGTTTCCATATTCGGAGCTTTTATGCTCGAAGGAGGATCGTTTAAAGCAATTTTTTTACTGCCTGCTTTAGTTATAGTGTTTGGCGGAACATTTGCGGCAACAATTATCGGTTTCGGATTCGACAAATTTAAGAACATATTTTCACTTGCCAGGCTGGCTTATTTTCCGAGGGAATATAATTTAACATTCCTTATTAATTCTTTCGTTAATTTTTCGATAATAAGTAGAAAGGAAGGGCTCCTTGCTATCGAGAAGGATCTCGGAACGCTGGAGTACTTGTTTCCTAAAAAGCTGATTCGTTATGTGATTGATGGTACGGATGCCGATTCACTTGAAAATTTGGCGATGCTTGAAATTAAGGCAATGCAGCAAAGACATTTTTCGAACATTTTTATTTTTAATAAGATGGGCGGATATGCTCCAACAATGGGCATTATCGGAACGGTGATGGGTTTAATTATGACCCTTGCTAATGCCGGCGGTGACCCAAGCCTGCTTATTAAAAGTATCGCAACGGCATTTATCGCAACGCTATGGGGCGTTTTCAGCGCTAATATTTTGTGGTTACCTATAGGCGATAGATTAAAAAAATGTCACTCGGAAGAAAAACACATGATGGAGATATCCTTAGAGGGAGTACTGGCTTTGCAGAGTGGGGAGATCCCTTCGATAGTAAAAGCCAGACTCATAAGTATGCTGGCGCAAAAAGAACAGGCAGAAATACTAAACGCTCCGAAGTAGATGAATCTCCATTTGCTGAGGAAGGCGATAAAGATAGGTATTTAATTACTTACGCCGATCTGATAACGCTGCTGCTCGGGTTGTTTATTATACTTTATGCAATTTCGAATATCGACGTTAAGAAATATGAAAAAATGATGACCGCTGTGGGAGATTTTTTTGGCAGCCCTAAAGTAGTTGATTTGCAGACGGAAATTATGAAAGACATGAGCGCCCCTGCAGGAACTCTTAAAGATGAACTGGAAAGACTGATATATGAAAACAATTATGCCGCGTCAATAAAACTTGAAGAGAACGATAGAGGAATTACAATTCATATTATGGAAAACATCCTCTTTCCTTCAGGCAGCGCAGATTTAGCTTTCGGCTCAATCTCTGTTCTTGGAAAACTTGCGGCAATAATTAAAACGCTGCCTAACGATATACGAATTGAAGGACATACAGATAATATTCCTATCAAGTCTTCAGTGTATCCTTCAAATTGGCATCTATCGGTAGCAAGGGCGTTGAACACTGCATATAATTTAATTGAAATAGAAAAAGTTCCGGCGGATAAAGTTTCTATTGTTGGGTACGCTGAATATCAACCGATACAACCAAATGAAACTCCGGAAGGAAGATCGTTAAATAGAAGAGTAGATATAGTAATAATTAAAAAAGCGAAATAATTATGAGAATCGTTACAAAACAATTTGGTGAAATAGAATTCCAGGAAGAAAACACTGTTAAGTTTTCTTCAGGCTTATTCGGTTTCGAACAATTGAAAAAATTTCTTTTGATTAAAACAGACGAAGAGCTATTTTACTGGCTAAATTCAATTGATGAACCGGAGATTGTTTTTCCGCTCATTGGGCTGCGGGTAATTGAAGAAGACTATCCCGCAACAGAAAATTTTGAGACTTTCGGCATCGTTACTTTGAATTCCGATCCTCTTAAAATTTCGGTTAACATGAAGGCGCCGGTTTATATCAATCAAAATGAAAAAACCGGATTTCAAAAAATTATAGACAGCGAAAAGTATAACGTACATTATAATCTTTTCGTAGAATAGAGAAGGTTTGCATGCTTGTTCTAACCAGAAAAACAGATGAAGAAATAATTATAAATGGAAATATCCGGGTAAAAATTGTTGCCGTGTCCGAAGGAAAAGTTAAAATCGGAATATCAGCGCCAAGCAGCGTGGAAATTTTGCGCGGCGAAATTTATGAGACCGTTAAAAACAGCGCTCTCGAAGCTTCACAGCAAAGTACGCAGACAGTAAAGGATATCTCTAAACTTAAAATCCACAAACTTGAAAAATAGATTTTACGTAAAATGAATAGCGAAAAAAAAATAACAGTTTTGGTTGTGGACGATTCGGATATAATCCGTAATTCACTTCGTAATTTTTTCCAGGATTATAATTTTGAAGTTATTACCTGCCACGACGGACTCGAAGGTATTCAGAAAACCAAAGAGTACCGCCCCAGCCTTATCTTCCTTGATTTAATGATGCCCAATTTTGACGGCGTAAAAATGCTGCAGGTAATAAAAGTTTTGGATGAATTAAAAAACATTCCTGTAATAGTTATTAGCGCCAACACAAACCGAAGCAATGTTTTAGCCGCCATAGAAGCCGGCGCCGAAAGGGTTATATCCAAACCGCTGCAGAAGGACGTTATAATTAAACATGTAAATGAAATACTCGGCAATGAGTTTTTATCGAAAATAAAAAAAGGCAAATCTTTTTCTGAAGACGAGAGCAAAGAGATGTTAAAACAACTCGTAAAGTTTTTCTTAAACGGTTTCCCGGCAAAGAAAAAACTTATTGATGATGCACTGGCATCCCAAAAGAAAGATTTGCTTAAACATGCCGTTCACGAACTCCGTGGAGAAGGCGGCTCAATCGGCTATATGGAATTAAGTAAAATTGCCGGCGAACTTGAAGATCATTTGGCAGGCTCTGAAATAGATTGGATTTTTGTAACTGCCGGCTGCAAAAAAATATTCGAAATAGTGGCTCAAATATCAACAGAAAATTCTGTGGTTGAAAAGTAAATGTTTGTAATTATAGGACTTGCTGTTGTTGCTTTATCAGTGGTTACCGGTTTTTTAATGGGCGGCGGAAATCTCGTCCTGCTTTTGCAATGGGCAGAATTTGTTACAATCGGTGGAGCGGCTATCGGAAGCGTACTAATTGCATCGCCGCTTACAACGTTAAAAAAAATTTCCGCTGCTTTGCCAAAGATGATCGGCTCTCACAGTTATAGCAAGCAGGACTATCTCGAACTTCTGAAATCATTCAACGATCTATTCCTTGTGGCTCAGCGCGATGGACTTCTTGCAATTGAAAAACATGTTGAAAATCCTGAAGAGAGCGAAATACTCGGCGCAAACGAAAAGTTTATTAAAAACGAACAGACAAAAACATTCTTTTGTGATACTATAAAAATAATGCTTACCGGCGGCGTGCCTCCGCATGAATTGGAAGCATTGATGGAGATAGAAATTGAAACTTTTGAAGGGGAAGAAAAACCGGCAAGTCTTGCATTAGCAAAAGTTGGAGATTCTCTTCCGGGGCTCGGAATTGTTGCCGCAGTGCTTGGTATTATTGTTACAATGGGCTCTATTAATGACGGCGCTGAAGCTGTAGGTCATCACGTAGCAGCCGCGCTTGTTGGAACTTTCCTCGGTGTACTTTTAGCCTACGGTTTTGTAAATCCTCTTGCTTCTAATATGGAGCATATGATTGAAAGTAAAGTACGTTTTATGCAAACGATAAAATCATGCATAATTGCTTATGCAAAAGGCAATCCGCCTATTATTGCTGTTGAAGTTGCACGAAGAACAATTTTTTCGGATGCGCGTCCTTCTTTTAGCGAACTTGAAAATTTCATCAGAGGAAAAGTATAAATGGCTGATGAAAATGGTTCCCCCGTAATTATAATCAAAAAAGTTAAAAAAGGGGAAGGACACCACGGCGGAGCCTGGAAAGTTGCTTATGCAGATTTTGTTACTGCTATGATGGCGTTGTTTATTGTTCTTTGGGTATTAAGCCAGGATGATGCAACGAAGGAAGCAGTATCGAGATATTTTAAAGATCCCATCGGATTTTCGGCGATGGGTAAAAATATTCTTCCCGGTGTTTCAAAGTTAAATGAAGCCGATGGCACAGCGGAAGCTATGCGGGAACTTGAAAAAGAAAATTTAAAAAATATGGGGGACAAAATCTTAGCCGAAATGTCGAGCAATCCAGAATTCAAAGAGATGATGGACCAAATAGAGATTGAGTTTATTGACGAGGGGATGCGAATTGAAATAATTGATTCGGCTGATAATATTTTTTTTGAAATTGGAACAGCTTTTTTAAAGCCAAGCGCTCAGGTACTTTTGAGAAAAATGGGGGATCAGTTTGCGCGTCTGCCCAATAAAATAATTATTGAAGGGCATACGGATGCACGCCCATTTTTAAATAAAGGATCTGCTTATTCCAATTTTGCTTTGAGTTCCGAGAGAGCAAATTCGGCAAGACAGGCTTTAGTTTCGGGGCAGTTGACGGAAGAACATATTGAAGAAGTGCGTGGCTATGCCGACAGAAAGTTGAAAGATAAAACCGAACCTTACAGTGTGGTTAACAGAAGAATTAGTATAATCGTAAAATACAGTAAGTAGAAAAAAAAATGGAAAAAAGTGTAATAATTGTCGAAGACGATCCTTTTTCACAGGATTTTTACAAATTTATTTTTCGTAAAGCCGGTATAAGTCACCAAATAATTGAAGACGGTGATCTTTTAATATCTACACTGCGGACTGAAAGAATCGGGCTGATTATTATGGATATCAACCTAAAGAATACTTATCTTAACGGCGAAAAAACTGACGGAGTTCGGTTATCTAAATTAATTAAAGAAGATGCAGACTTGCATACAATCCCGGTTATTTTAGTAACGGCATATTCTTCTAACTCAAGCGATAATAAATTCCTTGAGGAGAGCCATGCAGAAGATTATATTACAAAACCGATTTTAGATTTTAACGCCTTAATCAGTAAGGTTAACAGCTATATAATGAATTGATGGAAAAGTATAAAGTACTAATTGTTGAAGATGAAAAGGATACAAGTTTTATACTCGATAAACTTTTAACAAAAAACGGGTATGAAGTTGTAATTGCGCATAACGGACAGGAAGCGCTCGAATTATTAAAAAACTTTATGCCCCGTGTTATTCTTGCCGACTGGACCATGCCTGTTATGGATGGGCTGGAATTGTGCAACATTTTAAAAGCAGATGAAAAGTATAAGCTAATTTATTTTATAATGTTAACCGCACGTGCTTCGCTTAAAGATCGAATTACCGGGCTTGACGTTGGCGCAGATGATTTTCTTGTTAAACCAATTGAAAACCAGGAACTGCTTGCACGTATCCGGACAGGCATACGCATCCATAACCTTCAAAATGAACTAAAAAATATTGAGCATGATAAAGCCATAATTGAAATGGCTTGCACAATAGGTCATAAAATAAATAATCCTTTAAGCAGTTTGATTATGTCAGTTCAAAACTTGCAGGAAGAACTTGACAGTAAGAAAAAAGCTGAATTCAAAGAAGATTTGATTGTGATTAAAGAATCAATCGAAAGAATAAAAGTATTAGCAAACGACCTTACCCACCTCCAAAATCCGGAAATGACAGATTACACCGGGGCCAATAAAATGTTAAAATTAGATTAATCTCTAACACGCCTAAATATTTGCCGAAATATTTCGATAATAAGTTGAGGTATTACATATGCTCGGCAAAATTATTAACATATCGACAAATCCCGATTTAAGGCAGCCGCGTAAATCGCACGGCTTTGGTAAATTTTTTGCCGGCGGATATTCACATTCTACTGATGTGCACGATTCGGTTACGCTTTCACCTGCTCTGTTATATCTGAATGAAATAAAATGGCAGTTGAAAGTAATCAATCATTCTTCAAATGAAAAATTGATGGTTGTTTTTATTGCAGCCGGACTTGAATTCAGCACAACCATTGATATGCTGGACATCAGCTACATTGACCGATTAAATTATGATGTGTTAAAAGAACGTGAGCACAACGGAGAAAAAACAAAAGCGCTTGCTCATTTTTCTGCCAAAGTAAATTACCATGGTTTTGATGAATTTGAGAATGTCATAGAATTTAAAGGATTTAAAATATTTTTTGACAGGCTATTTTTGCTCGATATGAACTGCGAATTAAACGCATCCGAAAGCAAAGCAATAGATAATCTTCTTGATGGAATTAACGATAGAATCTGCGATGAATTCGATTATATAAATAGCGGAATATTAACTTTTATTGAAAAACTGAAGGGTATTAAACTTCCCCGGTTAGCTTTTGTGACCGAGCAAGGGAATTTAGTTACCCTATTAAAGATTAAAACATCAAATGCTGAAATACTTAAACCTGAACGAACTGTTACCCAAAGAATACTCTAACAACAGCCAAAACGGTGAATTTGCCGACGGTATGACAGATGCAAGTCCACTTGTGATTGTTGACCCATCGTGTAAAATCATCTATGGTAATCGATCGTTTAAAAAGAATTTTAACCTTGAAGAAGGGGATAATTTTGTAACTCTAAAATCGGAGCCGAATCTTGTTTACACAGTAATTGCATTTGCAAAAAGCGAATATGAAAATTTACGGTTTGATTTAAATGTTACAATTATTAACGGCAAGACGAGCAAAAATAATTATTATGTTGATATATCGCGCATAAGCATACAGGGCGTTGAATATTTTTCTCTTTATTTTACTTCACTCGAAATAAACCATAAGCTGGAAGACCAGGTTAACAATCTTCATTTTGCTCTTGAATACGGAAAGATTCCTGTAATGATTTTAAACGATGACGGGAGGATTAGTTATTGTTCAAAATCGTTTGAAAAAATACTCAGCAAAAACATAGACGAACTATTTAACCGGAGCATTAGCGAGGTAATTGCGCGTTATCTGCCCAAGGAAGATTTACTAAAATTCCAGGAATCCATCGTGGAAGTTCGCCCCTGGTCGAAATCGATTATCTGCATAGAAGAGTGGGGTACGCCAAGTTACCGCGATCTGCAGTTAAGTCCGGTTAAACTTGAAAGCAGCGATAAAGTAAATTTTATTTTAACCGCAACCGACATTACAAACTATATTCTTAAAAATTTAATAATTAAAAAATCCGAAGAGAGATTAAAATCTCTTATAAATAATATTTCGGACCATCTATTGATTATTAAGTATGAGCGGGATAGTTATTTATTTGAAACAGCGAATGAAAATTTTTGCAAATCGTTTTCAGTTGACAGAGTTGGAGCCCACTGTAAAAATCTTGCTATGGTTCTTAAACCCAATCTGTTTAATAAATTAATCGAAGTATTTAGCCGGCTTGAATCGGAAAAGCAGTTTTATTTTGATTGCGAAGTTGAAAATAATGAACTGCGGCATTTCGGCGTCAAGGTAAGCTTTATAGATGAAAAGCCTGATAACCAGCGCTATTATATAATCAGCTTCAAAGACATAACAGACCAGATACTCTACCAGCAGCAGTTAAAAAAAGCATTTGAAAAAGAAAATCATTTAAACAGATTAAAGACAAATTTCCTCGAAAACATGTCACACGAGATCCGCACCCCCTTCAATGCTATTATGGGTTATACGGAAATTATTGATGAGTGTCTTAGCACGGAGGATTATCATTCAATAAAAGAAATTTCTTATTCGGTTAAAGATGTTCTTCAAAGAATATTAAATCTTTTCAATAATATCGTTGATGTTTCGCAGGCGGAGGCGCACGATCTCGAAGTAAATAAATCGAGTACAGATATAAACGGAGTGATAAAAAGTATTCTTAAAAAGAAACTTCACGAATCCGAAAAAAAACACGTTTTGCTAAATGCAGAATTTATGGAACCCGAATTGAGAGCCGATACAGATGACGTCAAGCTTGAAAAAATTCTTAATGCATTGATAGATAATTCTGTAAAATATACAGACCGGGGAAGCATTACTGTTAGTTCGCTAAAGATAGAAGACGAAATTAAAATAATTATTTCCGATACCGGGTACGGGATGGATGCTACTCATATTTACAGGCTGCTTGAACCATTTGCTCAGGAAGAAGAAGGTTACACACGCAATTATCAGGGCGCCGGTTTGGGTCTTACAATAGCTTATCGGTTTACACAGGCACTTGGCGGCAGCTTTGATATTAAAAGCGAAAAAGGGAAAGGGACTACAATTACTTTAACTTTTCCCGTATAAAATAAAAACGAACAAATAGTAAAAAAAAGGAAGTTGAACTACATTAACAGTTCTTTTACTTTTTCAAAAATATTATTAACATCAACATCAAAACGTTCGTTCGTTTTTCTGACCTTCAACTCCACTTTATTTTCTTTAAGTTTTTTTTCGCCTACGACTATTTGAAGCGGCATGCCGAGAAGATCGGCGTCATTAAATTTGAAGCCAGCCTGCGCTTCACGATCGTCGTACAAAACTTCCAAACCTTCTTCTATTAATTTTGAGTATATGCTTTCGGCATTTTTAACAACATCCTCTTTCTTCATATTCAGCGCAATCAAGTGAACATCAAAAGGCGCAAGGGTTTTATTCCACACAATCCCTTTATCGTCATGATTTTGTTCAATGAAACAGGCAACAACTCTATCAACGCCTATGCCGTAACTGCCCATTATAATTGGATGAGCCTCGCCATTTTCATCAAGAAAATTCGCGCCCATTGCTTCGGAATATTTTGTGCCGAGTTTAAATATATGTCCGAGTTCAATTGCGCTAAACACTGCAAGATTACTGCCGCATCGTGTACAGCCCTCACCAGATTGAACGGAACGCAAATCATAATATTCTATTGAAGGAACGTCCCGGAGCAGATCAATTCCGCCGAAGTGATAATCAGTTTTATTTGCGCCGCTGAATAAGTTGTTTGCATCTTTCAATCTGAGGTCAGCTACAATCCTGTGCTTGAAACCAATCGGACCTATTGAACCTGCTTCTGCTCCGCTAATTTCAACAAGCTCTTCCGGATGAGCCGGGCGAACATTTCCGCTTAGAATAGATTCAAGTTTAGTTTCGTTTACTTCTTCATTACCAAGCATTAATACGAGAACAGGTTTGCCGTCATTAATTACTACACGAGACTTAGCAGTTTGAGTTTCGTCTATGTTTAAGAATCCGCAAAGTTCATCAATAGATTTAATATTGGGTGTATAAATTTCTTTCACATCGCTGCTTACCTCGTCCCGCTTTTTAACATCAATACGGGAGGCGGCAACTTCTATGTTTGCAGCATAGCCGCAGTTTTCGCAATAGCCTACTGTATCTTCGCCCGCATCTGATTGAACCATAAATTCTTCAGAACCTGTTCCGCCCATTGCCCCGCTGGAGGCGCCCACCACAAAATATTTTATACCGCATCGGTCGAATATTTTTCTGTATGCTTTATCATGAAGTCCGTACGATTGGTCTAAGTTTTCATAACTTGTATCGAAAGAGTAAGCGTCCTTCATCAAAAATTGACGTCCGCGAATAACGCCGCTTCTCGGGCGGGGTTCGTTTCTGAACTTGGTTTGTATTTGATACCAAATTTGCGGCATATCTTTGTAAGATTTCATCACGTTGCGGGCGTGATATGTCATTATTTCTTCATGCGTAGGGGCGAGAACGTAATCTCTATTTTTAATCTGAAATAAAATATCACCGAATGCTTCAACGCGTCCTGTTTCTTCCCAAATTTCCCGCGGGCTAAGCCCGGGCAGATGAAATTCCTGTCCGCCGATTGCGTCCATTTCTTCACGAATAATTTCGGAAACTTTTTTTATTACTCTGTAACCGAGCGGCAAAAAAGAATATATACCCGCCGATAGCATTCTAACCATGCCCGTGCGGAGCATTAAAACGTGGCTTGCAACAACTGCATCGTTCGGCACTTCTTTTAACGTTGGGACGAAATACTTACTTAACTTCATAAAATCAACTTAATTTTTCTGCTTTGTTTTTACAAAATGAATGCAAAAATAAAGATTTGGCTATGTTAATCAAAGGATTAAATTGTGCTTGGATCATTGATAGACGAAGAAACGAAACTTCCATTTTGGTTGGAGCTAAATAACGTTCTAAGCAAACAAAAAGTTCAGTGGCAATTTTTTATAGCGGCTGATGGCGGTTAGGCGTTTGTTATGCTTTTTGGTTTTCCTCCTTTTATTATCAACCATATTGCAAGTCCAAGCTCTCCAAGTGCCATAGGTAGAGCAAGTATATTGTTCAATGTTTCAGTAAATTCTGATAATTGAGGAAGGGTTAATTTTAAAATATGGACAACAACATAAGAAATCCCTGCAATTAGTGTCAAAATCCAAAGTACTTTGGGGATATTTCTATGAACTTTCATAAGTATTCCTACGGCTAATAAATGTAAGCCAAATACAATCAGCCCAAGAGTCCATACAGTTTTAAATGAATTAAAATTACTACCTAAAATTCTAAAACAAAAATCAGGAAAAGTGGCATAAGTTGTTTATTTTTGCAGTGTTTAAAAAAAATAATCAACAAACAAACGCCACTTTTCTGATGAGTAAAAATAAGCAAAAAATC
>Ga0100387_10000536_pt1 | contig 31338 bp, 30 predicted proteins | sample CryGeymeta201511_FD_81547 | JGI IMG/M metagenome (GOLD analysis project Ga0100387, IMG submission 81547) | Groundwater microbial communities from Crystal Geyser aquifers in Utah, USA - Crystal Geyser metaG 2015-11 | ecosystem: Environmental > Aquatic > Deep subsurface > Groundwater | place... | reverse complement strand
GAAACACGGAATCACGCCCGCCACGATCCGCAAGAATGTCGAGGACATGCTGCAAGGGCTCTACAAGAGCGACGTGGACATGGCCAGCGTCACCGCAAGGGTGGCCAAGCCGCAGGCCGGGGCCAACCTCGCCGCCGTGCTCGACGGGCTGCGCACCGACATGCGCAAGGCCGCCGAGAATCTGGAATTCGAAGAAGCGGCGCGGTTGCGCGATGAGGTGAAACGTCTGCAAGCGGTCGATCTCATGATCTCCGACGACCCGCTCGCCCGGCAATCCGCCGTCGAGGCGGCGAGCGCCGAGGCGGTCAAGGGGCAGGGACGCTCGACAGCCGGACGGCCGGGGCAAAGGGGCGGAAAGGGACGGCGGAAAAAAGGCTAGCGCCACTGCCCTGCGTTTCTTATGTTCAACTCATGGATGAACGGCTGCAAAATCTGATGGAACGGGCAGAGACCTGTCTCGACGCGCCTTCGCGCGCGACGCTGGCGGAAATCGTGGATGGCTTCATCGCCACCCATACCGGCCCGCAGGATTTCACCCCGCAAGAGCTTGCGCATCTGCGCCGCATCGACGCCGAACCCTTCGTGCCGGCCGATGCCGAGAAGGTGGCCGCCCTCTTCGCCCGGCGTGACTGATCCGCTCTGGTCGGCCCGCGCGTTGGCCAGCCTGACCGCGCAGGACGACTATCTGCGCCCCCTCAACCCCACCGCAGCCGATGCCGTGCTATCCGAGATTGAACACCTCGCAGCACTGATCGTGGAATTCCCCCAAATGGGCCGCCGCATCGACGGCACCGGCCTGCGCTACCACGTGACCGGGCGTTATCGCTATCGGGTGATTTACAGGATGAGAGGGCGGTGGGTGGAAATCGTCGAGGTCTTGCATCCGAGACGGGAGTGATCCCGGACATCCTCGCGCCGAGAGCTGCGTACAAAAACCGCGTCCACCCTGCACAGCCTGCACGCATCAAACACCGCAACTGCGGCCAAACGGACAGGTTGAAGCGCGCGCGCGTTTTCGTCCCGCCCATTTCCTGCGCATCACCGCCCGAATGACAGGCAGCACCATCCGAAACGACAGGAGATCTTCGCCAACCGCCTAAAAAATGCCGCATTTGCTTAACCTTAGGTCAAGTATTCTTATGCATTTGCCGCATAGCAGCATTGCTCACGCGGGGTATTGTGCAAGTGCAGCAAACGGCTATCTTTAACTCAACAAATGCGAAACGAAACCCGTAACGCCTCGAAACGAACAAATATGTAAGGTTTGAGAAATGTTGTATGTAGATGAAATCCGCCGCTCGGCAATCCAGGTTCTTGGCGACGACGTCAGCGCCGCCGCCTATGCCGCAACGCAGCGTGTTGTAAATTACCGCCTCTATCGCCGCACGGTGCGTGAACTTTCGCAACTGAGCGCGCATGATCTGCAAGATCTGGGTTTGCATCGCAGCGAAATCTGCCGCGTTGCTGAAGAAACAGTTTACGGCCGCCAGTCGTAATCACGAGATCAGGTGCTCCGCTCCTCCTCCCTGGGGCATCTGTTACGGTCAAGGGCCTCTCTCCTCCTCCCTGGGGCCCGAGATCGTCGAAGTGGGATCCTCTTGATCCCTACCATTTGCGAAAGGCCCTCTCCTCCTCCCTGGGCCGGACGTACAAGAAACGGCGGCGCCTCTCCTCCTCCCTGGCGTCGCCGTTTTTTTTGGAATGCGCAGCGCCAAGTGCATCCGCACCTGCCTCGAACGAGGCGTGACCCCGAGTATTTTCAGAACGATGAACTGCAGAGGCTTGACGGCCGAGGCATGGGTTTGCAATTACGCCTTAACGATGGTGTAATTTGCAAAACTGGGGACGGGCAGTGCAGTGGCAATACAGAAACTCTATGCCGGGGCAAAGTTACGAGAGACCAGACAGCGTCTTGCACTGACGCAAAAGGATTTTGCGGCAAAGCTGGGCGTGTCTCTGCCCTATCTCAACCAGATGGAAAACAACAACCGCCCCGTCAGCACGACGGTAGTGCTGGCGCTGGCGCAGGAATTCGGCTTTGATGTCACGGAGTTGTCCACTGGCGACGCGGAACGCATGGTCTCGGACATGCGTGAGGCGCTGGCCGATCCGCTCTTTGGCGACGATCTCCCGCCTCTGGCGGATTTGCGCCTGACCGCGTCGAACGCACCGGCGCTCGCCCGGGCCTTTCTGGAATTGCACAGCGCCTATCGGCAGACCCATGAACGGCTGGCCTCTCTGGATGAAGCCCTCGGGCGCGAGGATGCGCGCAGCCAGTCAAGCCCCTGGGACGAGGTGCGCGACTTCTTTCATTACTGCGACAATTACATAGATGCCGTCGATCGCGCAGCGGAGCGTTTTGCCGAAAGTGACGGCCAGTCAGGCGCACAGGCGCATGCCATCGAACGGCTCTCGGCCATGGGATTATCTGTCATCGAGGAAGATACGCCCAAGCTGCGGCACTACGACCGCAAGACAGGGGTTTTGACCTTGTCGTCGCGCGCCGCCCCCGAAACGCGCCGCTTTCAGCTCTTGCTGCAACTCGCGCTTCTGACACAGGACAAGTTGCTCGAAGCGACGCTGGATTTTGCTCGGTTTCAGACCGAGACCGCGCGCGCGATTGCCAAGATCGGCCTTGCCAATTATTTTGCGGGCGCGGCGCTCATGCCCTATGGCCGTTTTCTGGCAGCGGCACAGGAGGTCCGGCACGACCTTGAGGTGCTCGCCAATCGCTTTGGGGCGTCGATCGAGCAGGTTTGTCACCGGCTCTCAACGCTGCAACGCCCCGGGGCAAAGGGTATTCCTTTTTTCTTCGTCCGGGTCGATCAGGCGGGCACGATCACCAAGCGGCACTCGGCCACGCGGCTTCAGTTTGCCCGTTTTGGCGGGGCCTGTCCCTTGTGGAATGTGCACCGCGCCTTCGAGACGCCAGGGCGCTTTCTGCGACAATTGGCCGAAACACCGGACGGGGTGCGCTATATCAGCCTCGCGCGCGATGTCAGCAAGTCGGGGGGGAGTTTTGGCGCGCCGGTCCGGCGGTTCGCAATCGCCTTGGGTTGCGAGGTCAAGCACGCTGGCGATCTGGTCTATGCCGATGATCTCGACCTGCGTCATGCGCGCGCCTTCGAGCCAATCGGAATTTCCTGCCGGATCTGCGAGCGGGCAGACTGCCACCAACGCTCTGTCCCGCCACTGGAGCGCCGTTTGCAGGTGACGCTCGACGAACGCGGGGTGCTGCCCTATGAGGTCGGTTAGCCGACCGAAGCCTGCAAATCGAAGATCGGCAGGAGGATCGCCAGCACGATCACCAGCACCAACCCGCCGACGACCATCATCAAGAGTGGATCGATCAGGGCGGAGACGCGCTTGCGTTCGTTCGTGAGCCAGGTTTCGACCAGCACGGCGGCACGTTCGGTCATCCGGCCAAGACGCGCGGATTTTTCGCCTGCGTCGATCAGTTGGCGGCAAACCGGAGGAATCAGGGTCATCCGGCTGAGGCCCTGGCTCAGACTTTCGCCCGATCGCACCGCCTCGGCAAGTTCGAGCGCCTCGTCGCGAAACCGGCGAATGACGAGCACATCACTGGCTGAAGAGACCGCATCGACCACGGTCTGACGGCTGGAAATGACCAACGCCAACGTGCGCAGATACTGCGCCGCAGCCGACAGGCGCATGAGCCGACCGATCACCGGAAGCCGGAGCCCCATGCCATGCCAGCGGTCGCGCACCGAGGGCACCCGCAAGGAAGCTACGAGACCGAATGTTCCCGCAAGAATCCCAATGCCAAGCGCAATCCAGTGCGCCTCGATCCAGTTGCTGATCCCCATCATGACTTGGGTCAGGCGAGGCAATTCACGCCCTGTGACCGCGAACATCGCCGCGATTTCGGGCGCAACATTGACCATCAGGATACCGCAGACCAGCAAAGAGACAGCCGCGACAAAAGCCGGATAAATCAATGCGGTCGCCAATTGTGCGCGGTCCGCTCCAACGCTTTCGAGATAATCCGCCAGCCCGTCGAACACCGCCGCCACGTCGCCCGAGGTCTCGCCCGCGCGCACGGCGGCGATGAAAAAGCGCGGAAAACCCGCCTGCGCCATCTCGAGGGCGACGGACAGCGGCTGACCATCCATCAGCGCCGCCTTGGCCTCGGCCGCCGCCGCCTCTATGGCGGGCGAGGTATCCGACGACCGGATGGTTTCCAATGCCACCTCGGCGCTGAGATCCGAAGACAAGAGCACCGCCATCTGCCGGGTAAATACCGCGCGCATATCGGCATTGAGCCGGGTTCGGCGCCCGATCGAAAACGCGAATCGAGCCCGCTCACGCTTGGCAGTGATTTCTTCGGCAAAGAGCCCCTGCCCGCGCAAAAGATCGGCTGCCTGTCCTTCGCTCTCGGCAACAAGCGTGCCGCGGCGGCGTGCCCCCTGAGCAGTAAAAGCCGTGTAGCTGAACGCCCTCAAAGTGCGTCTCCAACCACCCGAAGGGACTCTGCAAGGCTGGTCCTGCCCGCTGCCACCTGATAGAGCGCCTGACCAAAGAGCGTCTGGTCGGGAGCCATGGCGAGGCGCTTCATCTCGATTTCGGACTGGCCTTTGTCGATGGCTGCGCGGAGCGCTTCAGACACTTCGAGGATCTCGAAAACACCAACACGGCCCGCATAGCCGGTGCCATTGCATTTCTCGCAGCCCACGGCATGGTGGATTTCATCGGGCACGGCCAGACCGGTTGCGCTGAAGTGCGCAGCCTCGGCCGGGCTGGGTGGGGCCGCCCTGCGGCAGGTGGTGCAGAGCTTGCGCAGAAGGCGTTGCGCGATCACGCCGCGCAGGGTGGCGGCAATCAGAAAATCGTCCAGCCCGAGATCGCGCAGGCGCACCACGGCGCCAACCGAGCCATTGGCATGAAGCGAGGAAAACACCAGATGCCCGGTGAGCGAGGCCTGCGCGGCGACGCTGGCCGTTTCCTGATCGCGGATCTCGCCGACGAGAATGATGTCTGGATCCTGCCGCAGCGCCGCGCGCAGACCGGCGGCAAAGGTCATGCCGATCTCGGCGTTGATCTGGCTCTGGCTGATGCCGGGGAGGTCGTATTCGATCGGATCCTCGGCGGTCAGGATATTGCGCACCTCGTCATTGGCCAGTTGCAGCAGGGAATAGAGCGTCGTGGTCTTGCCCGATCCCGTCGGACCGGTGGCCAGAATGATCCCGTTGGGCCGTTCCGCCATCCGTTCCAGAACCGCCACCTGATCGGGGCGCAGCCCGAGATCCGCCAGCGGCATCAGCCCTGCGGAACGATCGAGCACCCGCATCACCACCCGCTCACCATAATTGCCCGGCAGGGTGGAGACCCGCACATCGATCGCGCGCCCACCCAAACGCAGCGCGATATGACCATCCTGCGGCAGCCGCGTTTCAGAAATATCGAGCCCCGCCATGACCTTGAGCCGAGACACCACACGACGCACCGGCACATCCTGACGGTCGAGCACCGATTGCAGCATCCCGTCAACCCGCATTCGCGCGCGCAGACCCGTCTCGTTCGGCTCCACATGCAGGTCAGATGCCCCGGCCCGCACCGCGCGCCGCAGGAGTTGATTGACCAGCTGGATCACCGGCGCCTCTTCGCCATCTTCAAGCAGGTCGCGCGGTCCGTGGCCCTTGCCGATGCCATCCTCGAGGTCAAAGGCGACATCCTCGCTAGCCGAATCTGTGCTGCTGCCGTCCTGATAGAGGGCCGCCAACTGCGCCTCGAACGCCTCCGCAGCAAGCCGTTCGAGCTTGAGCGGCTTACCAGCCCGGCGGCGCGCCTCACGTAACCCGAGGATGCTGGCAGATGGGCCAGCAAACAGCCGGTCTCCCGCCACCAGCACTTGCTGATCCCGGGCAAGGCTGAAGGGCAAGAGCGGCGCTGTCATGTTTATTGGTCCGCGAACTGCAACCGCGTGGGCAGAGGCGGAAATCTCCGGGTTCGTGCGCCGCTGTCGATGAACCCCGCGTCAAAGGGCTGATTGAGATTGGCACCGTCGAACGAAAAGCTGGAATTGGGCACGCGCGGATAGGTGCCATCATCGGCCGGGGCGATGAATTCAGCGGCGCGTTTGGCCTCGCGCGCGGCGCGACGCGTCGCCTCGCGCGCCTCGGAATCGCTCGACAGAATACGCGGACGCAGCATGACCAGCAGAATACGTTGGTTCTGCGAGGTCGAGCGGCCCTTGAAAAGCCGCCCCAGAAGGGGCAATTCGCTGAGACCGGGCACGCGTTGATTGACCGAGCCCGACCCATCCTCCAAGAGACCGCCCAGCATGATCACATGCCCGTCACGCACAAGGACATTGGTCGAGAGTTCCCGCTTGGCGGTGATTTCGCCACCCGCAGCAGAGGAGGTTTTGGTCAGGTTCGACACTTCCTGACGCAGCGCGAGACGCACGGTATTGTCCCGGGTGATCTGCGGCGTCACCGTCAGCGTGAGGCCCACATCCTGTCGTTGGATGGTCTGAAACGGCTGGTTTGGCACGGCGCTGTCGCCCACGGTGGAAAAACTGCCCGTCACGAAGGGCACGTTCTGTGCCACGATGATTTCCGCCTCACGGTTGTTGAGGGTCAGGATCGAGGGCGTCGACAGGAGTTTGGTCGAGCTCTTTGATGCCAGAGCGGCCACGAACCCGCCGAAGCCGCTATCGTCAAAGGCGGCGATGCTGCCACCGGTGCCGCCTCCCAGAGGAGGGTTGCCCGCCAGCACCGTGTTGACAAGACTGGTCAGGGTCGGACGGCCCTGCAGAGCGAATTCAACGCCCCCCACTGTGGCATCCTCGATCACCCCGCCGAATTGAAACGACAGGTCGGAAAAGCTGTCGACCGACAACTCGAAGATCACCGCCTCGATCAGCACCTGCGAGGGGCGTTGATCAAGGCCACGAATGGTCCCGACAATCGCATTGATCCGGTCTGCGGGTGCGGTAATGATCAATGCGTTTTGCTGCTCTTCGGCAACGATAGTGATTTCCCCATTGCCAGTTACTGCCCCATCAGCCGATGTCGTCTGCGCAGAAAAACTCTGCCGGATCACATCGGCAAGATCTGACGCCGACGCGTAATTGAGATGCACGACCTGCGTGGAAAAGCTGCGTTGCGGCTTATCCAACTCATCGACGACCCGACGCACGCGGTCGCGAAATTCGGGGGTGCCTGAAACGATGAGGGCGTTGGATCGGGCGTCGGCAGACAGGCTGGAGCCAGCAGGTGTAATCGCCAAAGTATTGATTACAGACAGCATTTCAGACGCCTTGCCGTTGTAGAGCGGAATGGTTTCGATGGAATTCCGGCTGGGCGTGTCAAGCCGATCCACCAATTGCACGATGCGCTGAAAATTCTCGCGCCGGTCCGACAGGATCATCAACCCGGAATCAGGAACCGTAGAGAGCACCGCCTCGGGCGGCAGGAGCGGGCGGATGACCTCGGCAACCTCGGCCACGGGACTGTTGCGCACCACAATGACGCGGGTCTCGAAATCTCCGCCAAGCCGCGCCCGCGCCTCGCCCGGAGCAAGCTCTCGGGCAACGTCAATGGGCACGATCCGATCCGCCTCCGAGCCTTCGACAATGGTCAGGCGGTTGAGTTCCAAGACGTTGAGAAAAATCTCGTAGATGGCGGATGGCGACACCTGATTGGGCGCGACCACTGTCACATTCCCCTGAACCCGGTCGTCCAGGATGAAGTTGCGCCCCGTCGCTTGTGCCACGATCTGAACGAAATCACGCAAACTGGCATCGCGCAGATCAAGCGATACCTGAGCCATCCCCGGCAGGCTCTGGGCTATCCACACAAATCCGGCAAGAGCCAGAAGTCTAAAAAAATGCATCAGCAAAATCCAAGCTGCCCATGAAGGTGATTGACTGCCGTTATCGTTGCCTGCCTCGGGCCGGTTATCCGACTGATTTTTCTTCGTTGTCTTTCACTATAGCGTGATTTTGGTGCCGATTCCAATTAAAAGACCTCACCTCCATCTGGCTGTGCGCAATGCATCCGATCAATAGGCAACACATTGGGAACTTTAAGCAATAATCTTCTGAATGGATTGGTTGGAAAACACGCTGGCGTGATAGTGTTCGCCAAATGAACCGGGCGGGATCGATGAATGCGCATTTTCATATTCATTAACTTTCTTTTGGCGTCCACGATGATTCTAGGATTGGCGGCCTGCGAGCCGGAAATGATCAGCTCAGGTAACGATTTTCAGCGTAAATACAGCACCGCGCGACGGGCGCTCGAGGCCGGGAACTACGATAGCGCGATCAGAAGTTACGAGGCGCTCATTCCCAATTCCGGACCGCTCGAACCGCGTCTTAGGCTGGAATATGCACATGCCCTTCTGCGCGCCGGCCGATTTGATGAGGCAACGCAAGTTGCCAATTCTCTGGCCGCAGGGTCATCGGGCAGCGCGCGGGCTGCTGCGCTCGCCGTGAGTGGAACGGCTCAGCACGAAAGTGCCCTTGTTGACATACGCGGCGGCACTGCGGGGGCCTCAACCGTCACCCTGCTGCGGGCCGCCGATGCCGCGCTATCGGAAATGCTGGTGCTTGATGCTGGGATGGATCCGCTCGGCACAATGGCCAGCCGCCGGTCGGAAATTGCTCAGGATCTGAAACGGCTTGGCGCGGTGAACTGATCGGATCACTGCGAGGTGACGGGACTGGCCCCCGAGATCCACTCGGGCAGGATGCCAGGCAAGGCACTCCGAACGTCCTCAAAGCGCGGATCCGTCGCAAGAGCCAGTCCGACACCGATGAACACGCCGGCCGCGATCAGGAAAACCTGCCTCATTCGACCGGCACCAGACGCACGTCTGCCTCAACCACGTCCGCACGCGCACCGCGCTCAAAGCTGAAGCCAGCCAGATCATAGCCCCAGAGGTCATTTTGCGCGGTCAACCATTCAACAAGATGGGTGAAACGCACAGCGTCAAAGCGCAAGGTAATCCCGCCATCCGCAGCGTTGGCCAATTCGGTCGCGACCTCGCGCAAGCCCGCCTCTCGCAGGCTCGCCTCTATGCCACTGATACCGATCGGCGTGGTGGTGCGCGCCATCTGCGGCGTGTTGGCATTGCGGGTCATCGTGGCGTAAAGGATCGCTTGCTCCGCCACCCACAATTCGGTCGAACGCGCCTCTGCCAAGGCGACGCGTGCCGCGTCGCGACGTTCGGCCAGTGGCCGTCCCACGCCATAGATCACGCCGAGGGGCAGGACAACAAGCGCAAGCAGCGCGATCAAGAGTCGTTCCCGGCGGCTCAGTCCGACGAGATACATCGCAAGACGATCCATGACCGCGTTCATTGGTTACGTCCTTTCTGTCTGACGGCCATGGCCAGAACGGCCTCGACCCCGCCGCCGTCACGGGTGACAGATTGGGCCAGGTGTGGTTCCGTCCCGACAGTGCGCAGCGCAGCCACCAAGGCATCGAGAGCTGCGAAATCAGCAATCTGCAAGTCGATCACCAATCCGGCACCTGGTTGATAGCTGATCCGAGTTATGGTCGTTTCATGGGCCTGAAGAACCTCCCCTGCCCGCCGCAGAACATCAAGCGGACGCGCCTCGGTCTCTGTTTCAGTGCTTGCGCTGCGGGCGCGGTCGATCACCTGGCTGACCTGCGCGCGGATATCGAGAATAGGTCCGGTCGGGATCACTACTTCGCGCAGAATCCGCTCCGAGTTTTGGCGATAGGTGAGAGCCTGGGTGCGCAACTCCGTGACTTCGAGGAGCGCGGCCGTGACCCAACCCAAACATCCAGTCAGGCCCATCGCTATCGGCAGGCTCAATCCGCGCAGGGTGCGGCGCATCGCGGCGCGCTCGGCATCGGGATCACGGCCAAGGTCAAGCGAGAGCTCACCGTGGGCAAAGCGCTCGGGCGGTGTCACGCCATGGACAGAGAGACCGGCGGGATCGAGGCACACCGCCAAGGACTGCGCCGCCAGCCACGCGTCAAGATCAGGGGAGAGCGGTCCGTGCCGCAGCACTGCACGGGGCGGCACCTTGGTCAATGCGCCTTGCAACAGAGCCAAGGCCAAGTCAGGCTCCGCAGTAAATCCATCGTCCAAACCCAGCCGTGCGCGGATCCCCTGCCCGGAAACGTCGATCACCCAGAGATCGCGTGATGCGGGAAGCGTCAGGTAATCGGGCAGGATCGCCTGACACAAAGGGCCTGCCGAGGCGACTTTATGCGCCCAGTCCCGGCGTGCCTGACGATCTACAACCAGCATGGCCCGCCAGCGATCGGCCGCATCCCCCAAAGATGCAGGCCGTGCATCGATCCCGCTATCGGACCCGCCATAGGCGTCGCGCAACTGCCGTCGCGCCACCCGGTCGCGCGCCTGCCCGGTCAGGGTGGCCGGAAGTTCGAGCGGAACCAGCGGCGCCTCTGTCCCCGGCACGCTCGCCACGAAGCCCACCGCCGGAAACGCGACCTCCCGATCAAGGTCATGCACAACGAGAGACGCGACGGTGTTGCGCGCAGTGCGCGTTCTGTGAAAGATCATAGCGGCGCCGCCCGGCGAGATCGGATTTCGGTCGCCCCGGTCAGCTCTGAGCGTTCGATGACCAGGATCCGACTTTGAACACGACCGTCAAGCGACAGGTCGAATCGCGCCTCGAACCAGTCTGTTGCGGTGGACAGGCCACCGCTTGGAACAAGCGCCTGAGCGATGACAAGGGGATGCAGCAGACTTTCGGCACGGGCCTTGAAATCGGCCAGCGTGGCGAAAGGCAACCTCCCACGCTCCGCAATCAGCCGCGCGATGCCCGCAGGATTTGCCGTGGCAAATAACGCGCCAAGGACTTCTCCCGAAGCGGTATTGACATTCAGCGGCATGTCCGGCGGAAGGGCCGCAACAAAGGGCACCAGACGGACAAAATGAGCCTCTGTCATGCCGCGCACAAGACGCAGTTCGTCAACCGTTTCCAATGGTTCACCGGGCGGTCGCAGCGGCACGGCCCGAGTCGCATATTCCTCAGGCAGAACCGGTCCTCGCGCCTGCATGAAACCGGCAACCTCCGGCCCCAACGCGACCGGCAGGCCAAGGGTGCGCAACAAGCGCTCAAAGGACTGTGCGGCAGCCAGATCGCCGGCATCGCCAAGGCTGTTGATATTGAAACGGCCTTGCAGGTCAATGATCCGACCACTTAGCTCTGCGCGGTCGATAGTGGCCTGAAACCCTTCGAGGGCCCAGCCTTCGAGCAGGTGATCAAGCCCCTGCTCCCGCTCCCAATCTGCCCGCAAGACAGGGTTGATCAGCCATTCAGCGGCATCGAGATGCAGGGCGGCTTGTTCACTGATCAACAGATCCTCGACCCGCGCGCGGCTCGTCTCTGCGCGCAGCATGAGCCCGGTGGCAACGGCTGATATCGCCGCAACCAGGATCAACGCATTCAGAAGAGCCACACCGCGATCCGTGCTCATGGATAGGCCACCACTATCCGTAGGGGTCCGTAGGTATCGGATTCGATCATCACCTCAATTGCCTTGGGCAGGGCGGGGCGCTGCACGCCGTCGGGAACTCCCCATTCAGAGACCCATCCCTCCTCGCCTCCGGCATAGGCGCGCACGCGAAATCCGGCAATAGCGTCAAACATCATCGTCGCCGGTGCAAGCGCGAGATCCGAGGCTGGGCGCAGCACTGGCCAGACCTGGCGGAGCAGACGTCCGCGTTCCCGGTCAAGCCGCCAGATCACCCGCGTCTGCCCGGCCAGTTGTGCCTCCGGCAGGACCGGCCGACCAAAGGTGGACAGAGCAAACCATCCCTCGCCCGCGCTCTGATCGACAAAGGCCGGATCAGGATCGATTGCGTCGGGTGGCCAGAACGGCAAGTCGGCCGCCGATTTCAGATCAGATCGCAGCAGGGTCAGCCCGCGCAAGAGTGCCGCAGCCCGGTCATCAGCCGCACCAAGCCTGTCGCGGGCGCGCATCATGCCGCTCAGCGATTGCAAACCCATCACGGCCACCAACGCAAAGATCGACAGCACGGCCACCAACTCAAGCAGCGTCACCCCCCGATCCCGAACCGGCAAAACTGTGGTCATGGCAGCACCTCGGTTTGGGCGATCACCACGATCCGTCCACCCGGTTGACCTTCACTACGGGCGAGGATCGTCGCCTCGGTAAAGCCTGCGCGTGTCGTTTCCTCTGAAATCTCAAGGTGCCACTCATACGGACCATATTCCACCCGCCGATCAAGGGACACCGCCGCGCGTGCGCCCAACAGACGATATTCCTCTGCCCGATTCAGCGCCACCTCAAGGGCCATGAACCGGGCAGCTTCCCCCCCCAGAGCGCGGCTCGCATGATCCACACTGCGCAAGGCAGCAAGCGTTCCAATCGAGAGCACAAAGACCGCGATGACCAGTTCCAGAAGGGTGACGCCACGAGTTCTATCGCCCTCCATCATCACTCTGCCTCACAAATCAGTCCCGAAAATCCGGCCGAGCGGCAATGTCTCACTGTCCCGTTGCCGATGAATGCGACATCGAATGGCGTTACCTGACCATCAGGCAAAAAGAACAGATCAGGCGTGCGATCTCGCCAAAGATCGCGTGGAAGTATCGGACCACTCGCGCCTTCAAATCTGGCTTGCCCACGGAATTTTTGTGCCCTTCCAGATGGTTGCCATGTTGTCCTTCCGTTTTCCTGACCGGCGGGCGACAAGGTTTGCCAACCATCTTCGACGATCGACACAGCCTGCGGCGCACGTCCCAGAATGGCGGAATCGCGCAGCCTGTCATAGGCAGCGGCAAAGCGCGCCATGTCCGCCTCTCCAGCGCTTCGGCTCGTCACCGAGAAGGTGGCCGTAACCGACAGGACCGCAATCACCGCCACGACGACGACCATCTCGAGCAAGGTGAACCCTCGATCGGCGGAGGTCGTCATTCGCCCCATGATCCGATATCCGCATCCATGCCCGAACCGCCGGACACGCCATCCGCGCCAAGTGTGAAAATGTCGAACTCGTCATGCACCCCCGGCTGGAGATACTGATACTCGTTGCCCCAGGGGTCCACTGGCAGGCGATCAATATAGCCGTTTTGCGCATAGTTTTGGGGCACTGGAGCAAGGGTGGGCGCGGCCACCAGCGACCGCAGTCCCTGTTCGGTACTCGGATAGCGAAAGTTGTCCAACTTGTAGAGCTTGACCGCGCCCGACAGCACCGCAAGATCGGATTTGACACGCGCCACACGGGCCTGATCCGGACGGTCGATGATGCGCGGCATGATGACCAGTGCGAGAATGGACATGATGACCACAACGACCATCAATTCAAGAAGCGAGAAGCCGGCGTCATCAGGCCGTGCGGTCTGACGGCGCAGCGCGGTCGAGTTATTGATTTTCATGGTAAATTCAGTCCATAAAACCTATATATTATAATCGTGAGCATAGCCCATGGGGGCGCGCCTGACAATCATCGCCTGCGATCGGCGGTGCATTTTCCTCCTGAGGATTCGCTATGACCGAAACCAGCCTGCTCGCCGTTTTTCTGATCCTGTGCGGCGCGGTTGCAGGTTCGTTTCTGGCAGCTTGGGCGGATCGGTTGCCAAGGGCTGAGAGCATTGTTCATCCGCCATCGCGGTGCCGGACGTGCGACACCCGGATCGGCTGGCACGATCTTGTCCCGGTCGCCTCCTGGCTGTGGTTGGGTGGCAGATGTCGGACCTGCGGCGCGGAAATCCCTCGTCGTCTGTTTTACGCCGAGATCGGCGGCATGGGACTGGCAATCCTGGCAGTATGGGGGGCGCAATCACCATGGCACATGGTGTTGGGTGCGTTTTGGCTCTGGCTGTTGATGGGGCTGATGATGTGCGATCTCGCGGCCCTGCGCCTGCCAGACGCGCTGACTGGGCTGCTGTTTCTGACAGGGCTGGGGCTGGCATGGGAAGATCCGTTGCGGTCGGTAGGTGACGGTGTGATCGGCGCGGCCCTCGGCGCCGGCGCTTTCTGGCTAATCCGGATTTGCTATCGACTGCTGCGCAAACGAGAGGGGCTGGGCTTGGGCGATGTCAAACTTATGGCGGGGATCGGCGCAGGTCTGGGCGTCATGCCACTGCCGATCGTCGCCCTGATCGGCGCGACTTCGGCGCTGATCTGGTCGGGCCTTACGTCATGGCAAAGCGGCCATCAGCCGGATGCCGCCCTCGAAGTTCCCTTCGGCGCCCATCTCGCAGGCGCGTCTGCCCTGCTTTGGCTCATTCTCTGAAAAGCGCGGGCGGCAAGTTTCCCCACCGCCCACTACGCACCCTGAGGCCCATTACTCAAAACCTAGGGTACGATCCAATCACTGACAACACGAATACCCGCTCGACTTTCAGGATCGAGTTCGGCGATATACGCCCCCTTGGAAGCAAATCGTTGGCCAGGGCCAAGGGCAAGTTCGGGATGCGTGCCAGGATTAAGTTCATTCTCCGCCTCATGTTCAATGATTTCAATTACATAATCTCTATAAAAATCATTTATTGCGTGCATGAGGCCGAATTCGATCATGGTAAGTGCATAAAAAGTTTGCAGTTGAATCCGGGGATGTGTGACCTCCAGCCGCCGGGTATGCATCCAGCCACGAATCCGGTATTTGCGCGGGTGATAGGAGTCGGGCCTGTCATAGGGCCAGACCAGACGCGCGCGCTCGATCAGGGTCGAAGGGAGCGCCGCAACCGCCGCATCCTTGGTTGCAGAAGGCAAGTAGAGATGCGCCGCTGATGGTGACATAGAGACCAGAATCTCGACCGCCTCCTCGACATCCTGCGGCCAGATCACCAGCGTCTCGGCATTGGCATGCGCCGCAAGCGCCGCGCGCAAACCATCTGCGCCGTCATAGGAAACGCTCGTGATCTCCGTGTCCGGCAGCACCATCGCCATGGTCTTGGCAAAGGCAGTTGCAGGCCGGGTGCCTTGCGCTCCGGCACCATGGATCTGCACGATCCGGGCGGGTGGGCTTGGTTGATCACCGAGATGAAGAGCGAGCGCTTCGGCCTCAAGCACGAGACCGCGGTTGAAAAATACCGAGTAACCATAGCGTCCATCACCCGGCGTCGGCAATTCGGCATTCGGGAAAATGCAGGGTAGGCGCTTGTCATCGCAGAATTTTCCGATCTCGTCCCACGGCCCCGGAACGAGCCCGCTCAAGGTGGCAAAGACCGGCTGCTCGGCATATTTTGCCTCAAGCTGCGCGCGCCATGTCTCGGGCGGGCCCTGCAATTGCCAGACATGCAGACGCCAGTAACGATAAGCAGAGATGAAATTCGAGCGATAATTCGGCGAAAAGGTGGGATTGCGCGTATCGCCCTCGGTATCCTTGTTCATCCATTCGAAAAACAGGTTGAGCGTGCGCAGCATCGCATCCGCCTCGCCCGGATCGGCATCAGGACCAATGACCGTGGCAAAGTGAATCTCCCTTTCGGTCACGCCGGGGTCGATTTCTGCCGACAATGTCTTGAGAAACGCCGACAGGTTCGACACATCCGTCGGCGTCAACTCATAGCGCGGCATGATCGGATCAAATTCGTGGCCTGCCGCATCAACCCCGTCGCGCAGCGCGCGCGCGAGCAGGACATCATCGTAGGCCGGACGCATGCGCGGCGCGCGCACCCGCGCCCAGAATCCCGGTGGCTGAACCTCCTGATAGAGATCCTTGAAAATCCGGTTGCGGTTCAACGTTTTCTTGTTGAACAGCACCTCTCCGATGATCGGCGGCACGTAGTTGCCGCCCTCCGAGGTTCCAAATCCGCTGGGGCGGTGGCAGTTCACACAGGAAAACTGCGCACCGGTGATCTTCACATCACCCTGGGTCACGCCTCGCACGGGTTGACCATCCGCGCCGATCCCTTCCCAGTAGAGTTTGCGTCCGAGTTCCACATCGCCCGCCTGCCCGGCCAAGGCCCAAAGGGGCACCGCGAGCAGCATGGTGGCCAGAAGGCCACGCAGCAGAATGTGATAGATCGCGCGAAGACGCATTCAGTTCACCTCGGGTCGAACGAGAGCCGCGTATTCCTCGGCCAGTTCCTCGGACCCCAGCAATCCCTCCAACCGCAGCCAGGGCGCATCCTTCGCCTTGCGCAGAAAGGTCAGCGGACGGTGATACATCTTGTTCTCGCCCTTGTAGATGGCATCAAAGGCGCGCACGACGGTAAAGATGTCGTCGAATTGCCCGGTCAGCATGACCCAGTTGTCGCGCGCACCGTGCAATTGGGCATAATCGCGCAGACGCGCGGGGGTGTCATATTCGGGGTCGATCGAGATCGAGACCATGAGATAGTGATCGTCGATCGCCGCGAGGCTCTCCTGGGTCTGGCCGAAGGTGGCGCTCATCACCGGACAGATCGTGGCGCAACTGGTAAAGATGAAGTTGAGCAGCACGGGTCCGTCAAAATCCATCAACTCGGCAAAGTTGACCTTCTGTCCGAACTGGTTGCGCAAGGTGATGTCTGGGGCAGGATAATCGTTCAGACTGCGCTTGTATTGAAATCCATCCGGGCGCATCGCGGCCTCGGCGGTATTCTCGGCGTCCATGCCAAGGTGATCGGGCATACGATGTTCGGCAGCATTGTGGTCATGACCCATGCTGTGGTCATGGCTTTCAACCTCTTGGGAGGCGCCATGGCTCACGGAATGATCGTGGCTCTCGGGGACGACCGCATGATTGTGACCCTGAGCCTGCCCGGTGCCATCGCTCGTTTGATCCGCCGAGGCAGCCCCCGACACCGCAAAGGCGGCAAACGTCAGGGCAACGGCACACATGGATCTGGCGCGGCGGGCGGTTGTCTTTATGGTCATTCTGGTCTCCCTCATAAAGGCAGGAACTGGAAATGAGAACGGGACCGCCGACTTGCGCCGCCGGTCCCTTTGTCTTGGGTTAGTGGATCGACCAGACGGCCGTATCGTGATGCAGAGCGTCGAACTGATACATCCGGATACGGGCCGACGGCTCGTAGCTGAACTCCACCTCGAGATGATGTTCACCGACGCCATCCACGTTGACGTAGTTGGACATTTCCTGCTGCATTCCCCCCCAGGCGTTGAGGAAGGGATTATGCCCGTGTCCGTTGTCCGCGACCTGCCAGACAGAGGCGCTGACCGGTGTGGGTGATTGCTGTTCGGGACGTGTCGCGGGGGGAACCGGGATCGGCCCCTGTCCTGCGACATGGATCCAGAAGTAGTTGCGCCCGAAGGTAAAGAGTGGCCCGGCCCCCCCGATCGGCAGCGTGTTGTGGAAGGTATTTTCCCAGCCCCGCAAACCGCCGAAATCCACCAGCACATAGGCATGGACGTAGTAGTCGCCATTCAGGAGTTGAACATTGACCTTGTCCCCCCGCTTGTCGAAAACACCGGAGTCCATCCGCACCTGCGAACTCCCGTCATGGCCCTTGAGCTGGCCGTACATGGTGTTGTTCAGAAAGACGAGGGAGACGTCTGCATCCTCGGCCATTTCATAGCCGGTGGGCAGCTTCTTGCGGTTGCCCCAGTCATAGAAGGCCTGACGAATCAAGCCCATCTGCGCCTGGATGGTTGAGCCGTTCAGCCCACCGAAATAGCCACCGTATCTGCGGTTGGTATTCATGTTCGCCATTTCGCGGAACATCCGCCACATCCGTTTTGCCGGGGCTGTGTCGCCAATCATGTCGATCGCGGCCAGCTTGGTCGCTTCGCTTTCACGCGGGTTCTGACCGAACACGGCGATCTCCGCAGAGTTGCGGGGCATCCCGTTGCGCAGTGGCACCAGCATGTTCTCTGTGACCTGCACACGCGGGGGATGGTTCCGCCAGCCCCAGTGATAGCTGAGGTTCCAGAAGCGGGCCGGCGGCATCTTCATGTTGAGCGTGTATTCAAGGCCCTCCTCCATCGGAAAGAAGGTCTGGTCAATGCCGATATTCGGCGCCCGCGGAAAGGCGGTGCCACCCGCCGTCATGTCAGGCCCACCCTTGTCGGTGAAATCGAACTCTTTCCAGTCGTCGAAGAACATCGCGTAGGGAGCGAAGTCCTCGTGGCCGCGGTTGAGGATCTTGACGATATACTTGATCGTCCATTCCTCATCATTGACGACCGTCGGATCGACATAGGCGGTGTCGGATTCGATGTGACTGTCATACCAGAGTTGGTTAATCGTCACCGATTTGGTCACCGGATCGACCGGTTTCGTCTTCAGCCCGCCGAGATAGTGCAGCAGCGGAAATCCCTCGTATTCACGATCACGGAAACGACCGCTCAGCTCATTGCCCTCGATGATATCCACCGCAGACCGGGCCAGTTGCCGCAAACTCGCCGCATCGACCCGGCGCGGATAGTTGTAGCAGTGTTTGCGGGCCCGAAAACGCCGGCAGATCCGGTGCGGCTCGGACATCGCCTCGATCTGATCCATGATCCAGTCAAGATCATCGGTCGGCGAGGTCTTGTCGATCGTCCGCGTCACCGGATCGTCATGCAGGTTGAAGGGATGGTCCGGCGTCGAGGGCAAGGTGTTGGGAATGTCGTTGCCCCGGCACGTCTTGGCGTTCTCGTAGACCGTTGGCAGCAAGTTGGTCGGATTTGGCCCAAAGCTGTTGGCTTCTGGAAACACCGCATAGCCGTCAGCAGTCTTGAGATAGGTTCGGGTGGCAGGCGTGATCACTTGGCCGTTGCTGTCGACGACGGCATTGGTGATGCGGCTTTCGAAGGGCACGCGCGGCTGCTGACCGCCGGTGGTATGGCCCTGAACGCAGAACATGTTCAGGTCGAAGGGGGTCTGCGCCCAGGCAGGCGCCCCTCCCAGCGTAGCGGCGGCAGGCAATGCCATCACCGCGGCCTGTTTCAAGGATTTACGAAACATTTTCATTGTCTCCGATTCAAAATACTGTTCTGGTGCCCCGGTTGACCGGAGCCCGGCATCAGACTTCGCGGTTGTGGTTGCGCGGATCTTGCAGATCAAACACGCGCGGACCAGCCCGACGCAGCTTTTCGCCCGGTTTGGGGACTTCCTGCGGCATGACCCAGGTGACACGGTTGGCGGCATCGTCGGGCCGGATGTCATAGGGAAAACTTCCCCACAGACCCGCGCTGCCATTGCCGTAAAACACCACATCTACGACGCGCTTGCCGGGCAATGTCGCATGGCTCATGCGATACATCCGAAAGGCGAGGTCGGCGCAGTGTTGCGGCGTCCCGGTCAGGAAATGCCAGCCCTCCGGCGCATTCAACTCGCGCGCATAGGCCTGCATCCTTTCCGGCGTGTCATTCGTCGGATCGCGGGTGATCGAATAGACGAACACATCGCGTCCCACCTTGTCGCCCAACTCCTTGACGACCTTGGACATGCTGCGGGTAATCGGCAGATGCGCCTCATCCGCGAGACTCATGAAATGCAGCATCACGACCTTGTTCTCGATGAACCCCTCGTAGAAGGACATCCCGAGACCGTCCTGATTGACCATCATCACATTGGGAAACGAATCCCGCAGCGAAGGGTCGATGACCCCACCGCTGTTGATGGGGTTGCACAGGATGGGATTGCTGTTCGGCCCGGCCGCCGCGACGCTTCGGCGTGCCGCCTCGCGTGCCTCGGCCGCCGCAGCTGCGGCCCGTTCCTTGGAACTGCCCGGCGTGGTGTAGAACCCTGCCGTCAGCCCGGCAGCCGCCGCGATGGGCAGGCTCGCCATGAATTGACGTCTGTTTGTCATGTCTTTTCCTCTCTCTTTCAGAGAATTCCTGGATGGATACCTGCTCAGTCACCCTGACCCGGCTCGACGATGTCCCAACGGATCATCATCGCGTGGTCCTCGTGGACGACGTTGTGGCAGTGCATCACATGCTTGCCGAAGAAATCCCGCCAGCGACTGTAAAAGGTCACTTCATCCCCTGGCCCGAGCGAGACCACGTCCTTGCGCGAACGCTCCACAGCACTTGGCGGGCGTCCGTTGACTTCGAGGATCTGGAACTCTTCAAAGTGGGTGTGAACGGGGTGTGCCCAGGCGTTGCCCTCGTTGCGGAAGGTCCAGATCTCGGCAGAACCCTGCTCGATCTTGGCATCCACGCGGTTGGGATCCATCAGGCGTCCATTCACCGTCCAGAGACCGTTGTCATAGTCGAAGACGAACAGGCGCTTGCGACGCACCTCCGACATATTGATCTTCGGCAGATCGCGCAGCCGCGCTGGCACCCGCGACGGATCCCTCTTCTTGCGGCCCTTCGCACGGAATTCAAGCACCGGCATCATGTTGCCGCCCTCCAGCGTGTAACCGGTCGGACCGGCGCCATCGCCGCGGATTTCCAGGTTGTTCCAGATCTGGATCTTGTCGCCGTCCTTGTACTTCGAGAAATCGACGATCACGTCGAAACGGTTGGCGACCCAGAGATTGATCTCGGGCTCTATGACCGGAGCCTCAAGCAAGTTGCCGTCATTGGACAGGATGATCCAATCGTCAAAGTAAGGAGCGTCGCCATTGGCCGGAACCACCTTGAGCACAAGACGATAGAGCCGCGACGGACCGCCATTAAGGAAGCGGAAGCGATACTTGCGGCGATCCACATCAAGATAGGGCTGGATGATCCTGTTCACCGTGATCTTGTCGCCGGTCATACCCTGCGTGGTGTATTGCAGGCGGTTTGAGTCGAAGGTATCGGGGGTGCCTTGCGAGTTGCCGACATCTACCGGCGACGGGCGTACCTCCGGGTTGGGAATGTCGCCATCCGCCTGAAAGAAGTCCCAGATCACCTGGCCGTTGGCCTGGAACATGACATCGTGCAGGACCAGCGGAATGTCATACTTGCCCGAGGGCAGGCGGAAGGCGCGCGGATTGCGATCCCGCTCGTTGTTGGAATCGCGCTCGTCAAAGATGAGATAGAAACCCGAGAAGCCCGCATAGACGTTGGTCGCGGTGAAATCGAGGCGGTGATCGTGATACCAGAGGGTATTCATGATCTCCGGGTTGTCGTATTTCCACTTCTTCGGCGATCCTGCCGGGAAGTTGGCGTAGTGGTGATCCCAGAATTCGCCGGGATTGAAGAAGTCCTGCGGGATCCCGTCCGACTCGGACGCGGTATGGCCATTGTGCAGGTGGATGGTTGACGAGGGCAGCGCGAAGGTCACATTGCCGGCACCCACGGTGGGCAGCAGGTTGTTGCGGCGCAGGAATACCGGCTCGCCGTATTTGGCGTGATAGGTCTCGCCCGGCGTGATGCCATTGAAACCCCAGTGCCAAGACCCCACATCAGGATCGCCGTCACGGCCCACGACGCCGGGCGTGCCATCACCATAAGGGGGCTGCCAGTGGTATTTCCACCGGAATTCGGTCATCATCTCTTCGTAGTGTTTCTTCGGCGGAAAGTCGTCGAACCGCTGATGGCGTTCGGGCTCGATCGGCGGGTCGAAGGAGGCGGGCGAAACCGGTTGGGCAATCGGCATGATGTTGAGCGGTGCGGTGAAGGGTTCGACCGGCGGGCTCGATTGCACGACGATACTGGGTTGGAATGTGTCGGGAAAAACCAGCCCGGTTTGCGGCAGCCCACCTGCGGCACTGTCAGGCCATTGTTCGATCTCGACCGCGCCAGCCTGCGATGCCACAACCGTGGCGCCCGCAGCTCCAAGGCCGAGCTTTAATGCGTCTCTTCGTTTCATGCTTTGTCCTCCAGCAGATAAAGCTTGCGAATATTACCGTCGCCATGCTCCAGACATGACGCGCTCACCCCCGCGCCAGACATGCCGCAGGAAAGAAGGGCAAGAGCCCCTATGTCAGGCGACCAGAAAGGCGCCAGATATGTGTTTCGAGCCGAAGCTCGACGATTTGGGATGGCAGGCCGGTAGGGGTGAGTAATGTTTGGCCCGTGCGGATCAGTGACCCACAAATTCTAAAAATTTAAGAGAGCGTTAGTTCCTTTTTCTCCGCGATTTCGCGCGTAGTGTTGACGTTTAAATTGCCGGGCGCGCCAAAACAGCGCACCCTGCCACACCAACTCAACACAAAAGATTGTTCAAAACAACGATAACATTTTCGTGATACCCGGAAATGTCGTGAAAAAGGCGGAAAGGGACTCATGTTTGTTATTTAAGCAATTGATAATATGGAATATATTTCATTGTATCTTAAGCAAAAACAATCGGAATTCAGATCTCAAATCGCGTTCACATGTCAATGACATGCCCCTCTCTGAACGATGATCGGTCTGTTTTCGAGGGCTCCGTTCTCTTCACGCTCGCAAAGACGTGACTGTTCCGACCCAGATTGCGCCTTTGCGTGCTCGGCAAGACTCAGCCGATCCGTTCTCGTGCCGGGCTCAGCCCCGCCCTGTAATACGGACCGTGATCGTTCGACGTTGACCGGCGCGCAGGATTTCTACCGCGAACTCGTCAGATCCAGCGAGGATGTCCTGCGCATTAGCCAGCGTCTCCGGGTCTGACACGGAGTAGCCATTGACGCGCAGCACCATGTCCCCGCGCTTGAGCCCGATCAGATCGTAGATCTGCCCTTCACGAACCCAGAGGATTTCCGGAAAGGTTTCTCCTTGTCCGCCATTCGGGGCAACAAGGCGCACACTGCCAGCACGGCCCAGCACCCGACGCAGATCGCGACCGGAGAAAACGCTCGCCGGCAATTCGGCCTCGTCCACCTCGATGCTTCCGTTGCTCACGATCCGGGCAAGCATTTCGGTTGCTGTCTCTTCAAAGGCAATCTGCACCTTCGTGCCGTCGCGGTCGATCCAGACACCGTCGGGCGCGATGTCAAGGACGATCTCGCCCCCGACGAGACGATCACCGGCCCGAATGAGCCGATCTCCATCAGAGGCGCCCATGATTGCCCAACCGCTCTCACCTCCGGCCACCAGTCCGATCAGACGATATCGCTCCGCCTGTTTCGGCGGTGTCGGCGCCTTTGGGGGGTCTGGCACATAGGGATCGAACACGGCAGGCCAACCGTCGGGCAGGTCCTTCGGCGCGTTCGTCTCGACCGCCGCAAGCGCCGCATTGATCTGGACCGGGGCCGGAGCGGGCGCGCCCTTCTGGGCTAGCGTCAGCACCAGTTGACTGGCTCCAAAGCCCAATCCGATTGCAGCCACAAAAGTCAGGAGCCCAAGTCCCTGCATGACCTCAACCCCGGCCCTGAAGCGCGCAGATGGCATGTTCTGAAATCATTGGCACGCGATGGCTCCTCTGGTCTGACGCGGCAGTCCTTCAAAGCGGAATTTGAGCGCCTTTGATCATAGACTGCGACACACATCTCGGCAACACGCTCTATGCCGACAAGTCCATCGACGGCACAACGAGTGGCAACTGCCAATCGACCGGATCTGTGCATTCGTCGCGCGGCCGCGCGAGAAGAACCTGCGCATAGAAATGTCCCGTCGTCTCGATCCCCTCCACCCGATGTCCCGCAGCGCGCGCATTGGCCATTGCGCGCGCTTGCTCGTCAGCACTTTCGAACCGTCGATGCACGAAGGGCGGGATAGGCAGCACTTCGAGCACCATGTCATGCGCGCGCAACACGGCTGCTGCCTCAGAACGTTCGTTGCCACGGATGGGCGAGGTCATCAGCCAAGGCTTGCGCGGGCCACTCGCCGTCAACAACCGATCAAGCGCGCGCGGCATGAGTTGCGCGACAGAGCCGCATTCGACAATCATGTCGCAGCGCGCCAGTTCCGCGGCCAGAGCGTCAGAAGTTGGCCCCGTCTCGAGATCCTCGACAAAGCCTGCATCAAACAGCCCAACCGCCAGACCGTAAGCCACCGCATTGGGCATGATATCGAGGCCGGTGAAATGGAGGGGCAGATCCGCTCGGCGCAGACCGGCCAGCCAGTCGCGATCCCAGGCGATAACCTCTGCGGTCGTGGCACTGTCGAACCTTGGTTCGCGGTAGCGCTCGAACACCTTTGCCAGGCTCAGATCCCGCCCCATCAGAGCGGTGACGATGCCATAGCTGCTGGCAAAGTCGAGAATCCGGGCGCCCGTCAGGCCACGCAAGCGCATCAACTCGTTCAGCCCGGCGCGAAACGCTGCCACGGCATGATGCTGGTTGCGATAGCCAAGCGCGTCCATCATGCGGAAATAGCCTCGGCAATCAGGTCGATCATAGGTGTCATCGAAGATCGTCACAAAACGCTCGCTCGATGGCTCTGAACTTTGGGTCATCTTTGCAAAGGAGTCCTCTCGTTACCCGGTCGGATCGACCATTTGTCTCTTGAGCAGCTTGCGACAAAGCCGGGATTTTACAACACCGTTCTGGCAGATTTTCACAATCAGGCACGGAACTGTGACGGCAAAAACCATTCTGAAACAATGTTACTTACGCCTGACCGCAACGTGAATATCTGTGCGCGCACGTCACTTGAAAGACCGGCAGGTGAAGCGCACCTTTCGAGGGCGCCTTCGTTCTTCGTGTGAGGATCCCCCATGAGCCACGTCAGCACCCAAGCCGTTCCCGATGCCTCGAAGGTCATGCTCGGTGCAACCCTCGCCTGGGTGGCAGTGCTGATCTATGCGTCGTCCAACTCGATCGTCTCGTTGCTGGCCGAGATCGGATCGAACAACCGCGTCATGGGCCGCAATGTCATCACCTATTGCAACCTGCTCTTTGTTGGCTCTCTGATGTCTATGATCCCGATGACGATCATGTTCTGGCGCGACTGGACCTGGGAAAACCTGCGCGCTCTGGGGCGCAAGCATTGGGTGATCCTGACGGCTTCGGCTTTTTTTTCGTCGGCGCTGACGCCCGGCCTCTTTTTCTACGCGCTGGAAAACACCACCGTCACCAATGTCGTGCTGATGGGTCGGATCGAGCCGCCACTCTTTCTCATCGCCGCCTGGGCCCTGCTGCGCGAGGAGTTCGAGCCGTGGTCCTTTCTCGCCGGTCTGGTGGCCCTGGTCGGGGCCGTGGTCATGATCCTGATGAACACCGACGACAACAGCTTTACCCTTGGCAAGGGAGAGATCGGCGCGCTGCTGGCGACACTGTCCTACATCGCCTCGACCTTGATCGCCCGCACCGGATTGCGCGGCATTCCGATGGGGATCTTTGCAATCTACCGGACGGCGGTGGGCACGACCTTTTATTTTTTCCTCGCCATCTATCTCTTTGGTCGCCACCATTTTCAGGATGTCTTTCATCCCTTGGTCTGGCAATGGGTATGGATCTACGCGCTCATCGTGGTGATCGGTGGACAGTTTGCCTGGGCGCTCGGGCTGAAATACGCGCGCTCGGGGGATGTGTCGCTCGCCACGTCGTTCTCGCCGCTGGCCGCGATCCTGATCGCGATGATCCTGCTCGGAGAGGATCCGGGTCCAGGCCTTCTGCCCGGCGGGGCGATCATCCTCGCGGCGGTCGGTATCGGCCAATATGGCCGGATGCGCCGGCGGCATCACGAGGATTGTGTGTTCCAGCAGCAGGCCCGCGACCGTGCGCTGGAACATGAGGGCGAGGTGAACTTCAAAGGGGCCTGATCCGGGACAGTTCGGCCCTGACGCAATCGCAAAGCACCATCGGATCAGGGGATCAGGCTTTGAAAGACTTCGGTCCTCCCGCAATCCGCCTGCCCCTTCCCGCTCAGGCGCGCCAAGGCCGCCGCCTTGATCGCCCGCGCCGGGCCGATATCAAACGCGATGTCGGGCGCAAGGCCCCCCCCCCCCTCAGGCGGCATCGCCAACAGATCGACAGACTGTCCCTCGCCCGCGACGCCCAGGACCCGCGCGCGCGCGGTCAGCGCAGGGGCGCTGAGCACGATACGCCCGGTGGCATTGCCATGCGGCGCAAAGTCGTTCGCCTCGCCAAGCGGCCGCACCCGCGCCGTGGGATAGGGGGCCAAAACCTCGCGCAGGATCCCCGCCTCTGGCGCGGTCGTCTCCCCGAGATAGACCGTCACCCGGCCGCCTGCCGAGGATTTCGTCACCAACACCCCGAGCGCGTGGCGAATGACCTTCTCGGCCGTCTCTGAGAGAACCACGATCTCCTCGGTAATCCGGGCCGCCTGACGGCTCAGGAAAAAGCGCAGGATCTCCTCGGCCATGCGGTTGTAATGCCCGACATCGCGCGAATCGTGCACGATCCGCCCGATATCGACCTCGACGACGTCATGGCCTGCCGCATGCACCCGCAGCATCACATCGAGATCGACCGCGTAATCGCCGATCAGGGCCTCATGTGCGATCAGCGATCTGTCAAAGAGATAAATCCCGCTGTTCGGCACCGTCAAATGGCCAAGGCCCGGAAACATCAGCCGCAGCGCGGGTTTGACCAGCAGCCTTGTCATTGGCATGTTGTCCTTGGGATCCTGCCAGGCCCCCTTGACCAGCCCCACGCCCGGCCCGCGCGCGGCGGTCATGCGGGCAAAGAGCCCGGTCTCGAACCGGCCCAGATCGGCATCGACCTTCATCACCCAGCCATGCGTTGCGGCAGCGATCCCGGCGCGCACCGCATATCCCATCCCCGGCCGCGGCTCTGCAACCACGCGCGCCCCTGCCGCACGCGCCACGGCGGCCGTGGCATCGGATGAGGCATTGTCGATCACCACGATCTCGGCCACATCCGCCATGGCGGACAAGACCGTGACCACTTGGCCTATGGTCTGCACCTCGTTTCGCGCGGGGATGATGACAGTGACCGGATCGGTCATGCTCGCTCCTTTGACGCCTTGGACGACGACATTGCTGTTGAAGAATAATAAGACCGACGCGAGATCACAACGGGACATCATCTCACGTCAGGCCACCATGGCTAGAGGTCGGGCCTGCGGCTCTGTCCGCCTTGGCCTCAAAAGGCGAGCGTCGCGTTGACCGCCCGCCCCCAGGCGGCAATCTTTTCCTGCCGCAGAGGCTCCGGCATGGCAGGCATAAACTGCCGCTCAAGCGCCCAGGTGGCGGCAAATTCGTCCTGCCCCGGATAGAGACCGATCTGCATCCCCGCGAGCCAGGCCGCGCCAAGGGCCGTCGTTTCCAACACGTCTGGACGGTCCACCGGCGCGTTGATGATATCCGACAGAAACTGCATCGCCCAATCAGAGGCGCTCATGCCGCCATCGACCCGGAGAACAGCGTCGGCCCCCTGCCCGGCCCAATCGTCGCGCATCGCCTGAAGCAGGTCCCGGGTCTGAAAGCCGACACTCTCCAAAGCGGCACGCGCAAGTTCGGCAGGTCCGGTATTACGCGTGAGCCCAAAGATCGCCCCCCGGCAATCGGGTCTCCAATAGGGCGCGCCGAGACCGGTAAAGGCCGGCACGAGAACGACGGTTTGCTCCGGATCGGCGCTCTCTGCCAAAGGCTGAGTTTCGCGCGCCTCGCGGATGATCCGGAGTCCGTCCCGCAGCCATTGCACCACCGCCCCCGCGACAAAGATCGACCCCTCAAGGGCATAGGTGGGCTTGCCCTTCAACTGATAGGCAATCGTGGTCAAGAGCCGGTTCTGTGACACCACCGGCGTGTCGCCGGTGTTCAGGAGCGCGAAACAACCCGTGCCATAGGTTGATTTTAGCATACCCGGCTTGAAACAGGCCTGGCCCACGGTGGCCGCCTGCTGATCGCCTGCCACGCCCCGAATGGGGATCTCGCGACCAAAAAGATCGGCGCGGACATGGCCGAAATCGGCGGCGCTGTCGCGGACCTCCGGCAGCATCTGCATGGGGATGTCCATGAGATCGCAGATGGTCCGGCTCCAGCGTCCCTTGCGGATGTCATAAAGCAGCGTGCGCGCGGCGTTGGTGGCATCTGTTGCATGCACCTTGCCGCCTGTCAGCTTCCAGATCAGATAACTGTCCACCGTGCCAAACAGCAGATCGCCCCTGGCCGCCCTGGCCCGTGCGCCCTCGACATTCTCCAGGATCCAGCGCAGTTTCGTGGCCGAGAAATAAGGATCAAGCAAGAGCCCGGTGCGCGCGCGCACCATCGGCTCATGTCCCGCCGCGCGCAACGCGGCGCAATAGTCGGCGGTGCGCCGGTCCTGCCAGACGATGGCGTGATGGATCGCCTGCCCGCTGTTTCGATCCCAGACAAGCGTCGTCTCGCGCTGATTGGTGATGCCGATGGCGGCAATGTCGGCGACGTTCAGGCCGGCCTTTTCGATCACTGCGCGGCAGGTGCCTGCGGTGCTGGACCACAGATCGTTGGCATCATGCTCAACCCAGCCGGAGTGCGGAAAATGCTGGGCAAACTCTTTCTGTGCGACCGCCACCACCCGCATCTGCGGGTCAAAGAGGATCGCACGGCTCGATGTCGTGCCCTGATCTATGGCGAGGATGTGGTTCATGGACCGGTCCGATGTCGTGAGATGTCATCGCCCGGCGGGGCCGGGCGATGACGATGGGTGGTGCTTACTGCCAGGATTTGATCAGCTCGTCATAGGCAATGGTGACGGGCGTCTCGTCCTCGTTTTCAAGCTTGGCCTTTGGGGCGCCGGGCTGTGCCAGCCAATAGGCCTCGTCCTGCGGCTCGTTCATCTTGGGTCCGATATCGCCCTGAACGCCTGCGCGTTCAAGCCGTTCGAGCACCTTCTCCTGATCCGCGCAGAGCCCGTTGAGCGCCTCCTGCGGGGTCTTGGCCCCCGACATCGCATCACCGATATTCTGCCACCAGAGCTGGGCCAGTTTCGGATAATCCGGCACATTGGTCCCGGTGGGCGACCACTGGACACGAGCGGGCGAGCGATAGAACTCGACCAGACCGCCGAGCTTGTCGGCGCGTTCGGTAAAGCTGTCATGCTGGATCGTCGACTCGCGGATGAAGGTCAGGCCGACATGGCTTTTCTTCACGTCCACGGTTTTCGAGGTGATGAACTGGGCATAGAGCCAGGCCGCCTTGGCGCGATCGACCGGCGTGGATTTCATCAGCGTCCAGCTGCCTGCATCCTGATAGCCCACCTTCATGCCGTCCTCCCAATAGACACCATGCGGGCTGGGGGCCATGCGCCATTTGGGGGTTCCGTCCGCGTTCATCACCGGCAGGTCGGGTTTCACCGAAGCCGCGGTAAAGGCAGTATACCAGAACATCTGCTGCGCGACATTGCCCTGCGCCGGGATCGGGCCCGCCTCGGAAAAGGTCATGCCCGCCGCCGAGGGGGGCGAGTATTTTTGCAGCCACTCGATCGCCTTGGTCACGGCATAGACCGCAGCCGGGCCATTCGTCGCCCCGCCTCGCGCCACGCAGGAGCCGACCGGCTGGCTGTTCTCGTTCACCCGGATGCCCCATTCATCGACCGGCAGGCCGTTGGGTTCGCCCTTGTCGCCCATACCGGCCATGGACATCCACGCGTCCGTGTAACGCCAGCCAAGGCTGGGGTCCTTCTTGCCATAGTCCATGTTGCCAAAGACTTCGCCCTCGACGCCGAGATGGCTCAGATCGCGCCCGGTAAAGAATTCGGCGATGTCCTCATAGGCCGACCAATTGACCGGCACGCCCAGGTCGTAGCCATACTTGGCCTTGAAATCCGCCTTGTTCTTGTCGTCGTTGAACCAGTCATAGCGGAACCAGTAGAGGTTGGCGAATTGCTGATCGGGCAGTTGATAGACCTTGCCATCCGGCCCGGTGGTGAACGAAAGGCCGACGAAATCCTGCATATCGAGGCCCGGATTGGTCACATCCGCACCCTCGCCCGCCATCCAGTCGGTGAGGTTGCGCGCCTGCTGATAGCGCCAGTGGGTGCCGATGAGGTCGCTATCGTTGATATAGCCGTCATAGATGTTCTCGCCCGACTGCATCTGGGTTTGCAGCTTCTCCACCACGTCCCCCTCGCCAATGAGGTCATGCGTGACCTTGATCCCGGTGATCGCGGTAAAGGCCGGGGCGAGCACCTTGGATTCGTAGCTATGCGTGTCGATGGTCTCTGAGACGACCTTGATCTCCATGCCCGCAAAGGGCTGAGCGGCATCGATGAACCATTGCAGTTCGGCCTCTTGCTCGGCGCGGCTGAGCGACGACAGATCGCCGATCTCCGTATCCAGAAACGCCTTCGCGGCGTTCATGTCCGCGAAGGCGGGCGAGGCCAAAAGGCCCAGCGACACCAGCGCGGTGGTTGTTTTCATTCGCAAGTTCATGGTTTTCCTCCCTATGAGAACTTCGTTCGTGAGTGATCCCGATCTAGACCCAGCGAAACACCGCCGCGGCATAGATCAGGCAGAGGATCAGCGCATAAGGCTGGTGTGCGCCGACAAGTCCGAGCCAGGCCAGATTGAGAAAGGCCGAGCCCAGTAGCGTGATGAAAAGCCGATCGCCGCGCGTCGTCTCGATCCGCAGGATTCCGACACGCGGAGTTTCGGGGAATCTTATGGCGAGGATCGTGAAGGTGATGAGCAACACCGCGATGACCCCGAAGAAGATCGCGGTGGGCCATGTCCAAGCCATCCATGCCATTTTGTCCCCCTCAGACGCGGCCAAGGGCAAAGCCCTTGGCGATGTAGTTGCGCACGAAATAGATCACGAGTGCCCCCGGCAGAATCGTCAGCACACCCGCCGCCGCCAGCACGCCCCAGTCCAGACCGCTCGCCGACACCGTGCGGGCCATCGTCGCCGCCATCGGCTTCGCGTCCCCGCTCGTCAGCGTGCGCGACAAGAGCAGTTCCCCCCATGAAAACATGAAGCAGAAGAACGCGGCGACGCCGACACCCGACGCGATCAGCGGCATGAAGATCTTGACGAAGAACCGCCCGAAGGAATAGCCGTCAATATAGGCGGTCTCGTCGATCTCCTTTGGCACACCGCGCATGAACCCCTCGAGGATCCACACCGCCAGCGGCACGTTGAACAGCGTATGCGCCAGCGCCACGGCGATATGCGTGTCGAAAAGGCCAACCGAGGAATAAAGCTGAAAGAACGGCAGCGCAAAGACGGCCGGCGGCGCCATGCGGTTGGTCAGCAGCCAGAAGAAAAGATGCTTGTCACCCATGAAGTGATAGCGACTGAACGCATAGGCCGCCGGCAGCGCCACGGTAATCGACAGAACCGTGTTCATCGTCACGTAGAGGATCGAATTGACATAGCCCATATACCAACTGGCATCGGTCAGGATCGTCGCATAATTGGCGAATGTCAGGTTCTGCGGCCAGAGCGAGAAGATGCCCAAAATCTCGTCATTGGTCTTGAGGCTCATGTTCACCAGCCAATAGATCGGCAGCATCAGGAATGCGAGGTAAAGCACCATCACCAGATTGACGCGCGGCAGGCGGCGGGCGGCGTGGCGGGCGGCGGTGAAATCGGCCATCACTTGCCCTCCCGTCTGTCAAGATTGGTCATCACCGTGTAGAATACCCAGCTCACCAGCAGGATCACCAGGAAATACATGATCGAAAAGGCCGCCGCCGGGCCAAGATCAAATTGCCCGAGCGCCATCTTCACCAGATCGATCGACAAGAACGTCGTGGCATTGCCCGG
>Ga0100387_10000531_pt1 | contig 31494 bp, 32 predicted proteins | sample CryGeymeta201511_FD_81547 | JGI IMG/M metagenome (GOLD analysis project Ga0100387, IMG submission 81547) | Groundwater microbial communities from Crystal Geyser aquifers in Utah, USA - Crystal Geyser metaG 2015-11 | ecosystem: Environmental > Aquatic > Deep subsurface > Groundwater | place... | reverse complement strand
TCGTTAACGATTTCAAAACAAAAGGACGTTACGAAGTAACGTTCAATGCAGATGCTCTTGCCAGCGGTTTGTACATTTACGAAATAACAAGCGGCGATTATAAGGCTTCTAAGAAGATGACACTGATAAAATAAATTTAATAACAATTCTAATTATACTTTAGGCTTGCGTCTCTGCGGGAAACATCCCTTCTCGCGAAGACGCCAAGCCGCAAGCGAAAAGAAAAGTATAAGACACAAAAACACCCGCAATTAATTAATCTTCAATATATTTTGCACAATTGGTTTTACACCGCCGAAGAAAAACTCCACTGCAATTACCATTACAATTACCCCATTATGCGCATCAATATTTTATTGCCGCTTTCACCGGGGAATTTTATTATCCGCCGCGCGCTTAATAAGAAAAGGAGAGTTATAAGCAACACTAGTGCGATGGCAAATACAAGAATTAACTTCTGCATCATCAATGGCGAATCGTTCATCATAACAATTGCAGCAGTTATAGCGCCGGGACCGCTAATTATTGGAATTGCAAGCGGAGTTATTGCAACATCTTTTGCAAATTCTTTTACTGTTTCGTTATCTGCTTTTGTTCTTACAAATCTAGCCTGAAGCATATCGTAACCAGCCATAAAAAATATTATGCCGCCGACAACCTTTAAACTGTTCACTGAAATTTGAAAAAAAGTAAAAATAAATCCGCCGGTAAAAGCGAACAAAAGCAGCGTCATCAAAGCTATGAACACGGCTTTATATGCAACATTCCGCGCATCCTTTTCACTCATAGCCGCCGTTAAACCGGTATACACCGGTATAACACCAATTAGATTAACCATCGTAAAAACGGATATGAAAGCCAGCAATCCAAATTGAAATAAACCGTCCATCGTTTTTCCTTTGCGAAACCTAAAGCAGCTCTTTTAATTTTTCATCGAGCAATTTTTTTGCTTCCTCAACATGCTTTTCTTCGGTGCGAATACCGGAAATTGCAAGACGAATAACAAACTTACCGTTCAGTTTTGTGTGCGATAAAAATATTTTTCCCGTTTTATTGATGTTGTTCATCAACTCTTCATTTAATATATCAAGTTCATCATCACTTTTATTTTGAATTACTGCACGGAAACATGTAACACCCAACGGCGCGGCCGCCATCTGCCGGAAGTGTGAATGAGAATTTATCCATCCCGAAAAATCCCGCGTTAGTTTTAAATGATAGCGCAGCCTATCAATTATCCCGTCAACGCCAAAATAGCGGATGATGAACCATAGCTTAAGCGAGCGAAAACGCCTGCCAAGCTGCACGCCGTAATCCATATAACTTTCAACTTTATTTTGTTCGGCTGTATTCAAATATTCGGCGACAAGGCTAAATGCCCGTTTTAAAACTTCCGGCTTTCGTGTGTAGAAAGCGCTTAAGTCAATCGGTGTAAACATCCATTTATGAGGATTAACAACAATAGAATCGGCGTGTTCAACTCCGTTTAAAATGTATCTCATCTCCGGCACTATTGCCGCAGTACCGCCGTACGCTGCATCAACATGAAGCCAGATATTTTCGGCAGTGCATATCTTCGCAATTTTTTCAACCGGATCAATGCTCGTTGTCGAGGTTGTTCCTACTGTTGCAACAACACAAAAAGGAAGCCAGCCTTTCTGCTTATCTTCTTCAATGGCATTTTGAAGTTCGGCGGGAATCATTTTGAACTCATCATCAACAGAAATTTTTCTAACACCTTCCAAACCGATGCCGAGCGTCAACGCTCCTTTTTCAACGGATGAATGAGCCTGCTCGGAACAATATAATCTCATGCGGGGTGATTGACTGCCAGTCATTCCCTTTCCTCGGAGTTCGTATTTTTCACCGGCTTCTTCACGCGCGGCGGCGATTGCATGCATAGTGCTTACGGAGGCTGTATCGTAAATTATTCCCCAAAAGTCTTCCGGCAGTTTTAACATTTGCCTTAACCAGTTCATCATCACTTGTTCAAGTTCTGTGGAGGATGGGCAGGTTCGCCATATCATCCCATTTGCATTAAATGCGGCGGTTAACATTTCGGCAAGTATTCCAGGTCCGCTTGATGTAGAATTAAAGTACGCCATAAACCCGGGGTGATTCCAATGCGTCATACCAGGCATGATAATTTTGTTGATGTCGCTAAAAATTTTTGCCAACTCTTCCCCTTTTTGCGGAGGTTGTTCGGGCAAATGTTTTTTTACCTCGCCAGGTTTTATTTGAGAGAGCACCGGAAATTTTTCAATGTCATTCAAATAATCTGAAATCCAATCGACCATTTGATGACCGTAACGGCGAAAGTCATCAACGGGCATATCGCCGAATTTACTATCGTTTTTTAATTCCATTTTCATCTTTCATTCAGTGCAGTTCAGTGTGAAATGATTACATTATCAAAAATAAGAAGATATTTAATAATTATGGGTTTGCCGGCAAAATTTTTGCATTATTCTATTAAAAATTATTGCTATTTGTTTATTATTTTATGGCATCAACTTTGTAAATGTTTTATATTCGTGTTGAAAATTTTGAATTAATGATTAATTATAGAAAGGTGCTACGATGCGCAAATTAATATTCGTCCTTCTTGCCGTGTTTCTAATTGTTGGTGTTTCCCTGGCGGAAGGTAAAAAATACGGCAAAGGTGTAACGCTAAAAGAAAAAACAAAAATTTCCGATATATTCGCAAACCCTGAAGAATTTACAGGTAAGAAAGTATTAGTAGAAGGAATGATAGTGGATGTGTGCAGCAAACGCGGCTGCTGGATGGAAATTGCAAGTGATAAAGAGTTTGAAAAAATTAAAATAAAAGTTGAAGACGGCGAAATAGTATTTCCTTTAGAAGAGAAAGGTAAAACGGCTCTTGTTGAAGGAACAATTGAAAAAATTGAAATGACTAAGGAACAAGCTATCGAACGCGCAAAACATCATGCTGAAGAAGTAGGTCAGAAGTTTGATCCTGCATCAGTAACGGGACCGGAAGTATTTTATCAAATACGCGGACTTGGCGCTGTTATTAAATAATAATTTTCAAAATTAATTTTTACATGCGGGGATGGCTTTTAGTCATCCCTTTTTTAATAACAGGAAGAAACAATGAAATGGCGTAAGTGGATCAGAATTTTACACAGAGATATTGGTTATCTTGCAACTGGTTTAACTGTAATTTATGCAATATCCGGCGTTGCTGTTAACCATGTTGATGAATGGAATCCTAATTACAGTATCGAAAGAAGTACAATAAAACTCGATTCAATTCCTTCGCTCGAAAAAGAAGCGATGATAAAATATATATTAAATGAAATTGGCGAGACGGGAAAAATTAAAAACAGTTTCCGCCCTGCACCTGATAAACTTGACATCTTCGTCGAAGGAAATACAATATCGGTAAATTACACAACAAAGGAAGTTTCTCAGGAAAAAATGGCAAGCAGAACCGTTATTAGAGAGTCAAATTTTCTTCATCTAAATGCTCCTAAAAAAGTGTGGACGTACGTTGCTGATGTGTTTGCAGTTGCGCTTGCGTTCCTTGCAATTTCAGGTTTATTTATGATCAAAGGGAAAAATGGAATTACCGGGCGGGGCGCATGGATGACCGCGCTGGGCATACTTCTTCCTATAATATTTTTAATTATTTATTATTATTAATGAATGGATCCTCAAATAAATAAATTTTTCTACCCTACTTCCATCTGTATTGCAGGTGCGTCAACAAAAGAAAAAAGCATTGGCTACGAACTCCTTAAAACAATTAAGCAGTTTGGCTATACTGGAAAAATTTTTCCCGTCAACCCTAAGGCAAATGAAGTGCTTGATTACAAATGCTATAAATCTATTGATGACATAAAAGTGTCAATTGATCTGGCAATAGTTGTTGTGCCGAAAAAATTTGTTGAAGTTACAGTAGAACAGCTGTTAAAGAAGAATGTAAAATCGATTATTTTAATTACTGCCGGCTTTAGAGAAATTGGCAAAGAAGGGGAAGAAATTGAAAACCGCATTCTTCAAAAAGTAAAAGAGAGCGGCGCAAGATTAGTGGGTCCAAATTGTATGGGCATAATTACAACTTTTGAAGAGATAAAACTTAACGCAACTTTTGTAGCCGAAAAACCCGAAACAGGTACCACTGCGTTTCTTTCACAAAGCGGAGCCATCGGCGCAGCGATATTAAATTCTTTGAGGGAAACGGATATTCGCTTCGGGCATTTTATAAGCGTTGGTAATAAAGCAGACATAAATGAAAACGACCTGCTTGAATTTTGGGAAAGCGATGATAAAATAAAAATATTAACTTTTTACCTCGAAAGTTTTATCAACGGCGAAGAGTTTATAAAACCTTTTATTGAAAATAAAATTACCAAGCCTGTAATTGTATTAAAGGCAGGAAGAACAGCAGGAGGAATAAAAGCCGCATCCTCGCATACCGGAGCGCTTGCAAGCGATGATAAAATAGTCGACGCAGTTTTAAAACAATTTGGTATTCTCCGCGCCGATTCGTTAAACGAATTATTTAATACCGCTAAGGGGTTTGAGAACTTTCCACTTCCTACAGGGAATAATATTGCAGTAATAACCAATGCCGGAGGTCCGGCAATACTTGCGGTGGATGCTCTTGAGTTTGAAGGGTTAAAGCTTGCTGTGTTTTCTGACGACACGAAAAAGAAACTTAAGGAAATTATTCATCCGGAAGGAAGCGCAAATAATCCGGTTGATTTGCTGCCGGGAGGCAGCGCCGAACAATTTAAAATCGTTAATGAAATTGTTGCTGGCGATGAAAATGTGGATGCGGTTGTTTCTGTTTTTGTTGAACCTGTTATGGTGCCGGCTTTTCCGGTTGTTGAAAATATAAATTCCATTCAATCATCAAAGCCAATATTACAAGTAGTATTCCCTCTGCCTGAATTTTGGGAAGAGTACAGACATAATTCAAAATATAATTATCCATTGTTCCATAATCCCGAAGATCCTGCCGTCGTAATTTCCAACATGCTAAAATTTACAAATAAGAAAAGTAATGCGGGTAGATTAACTCTAACTGACAAGAAGAATATATTAACAGGAGAAGGATTTATAAATCAAGAGAAAGTGAATCAGCTTTGCGATGAGTATAATTTACCGGTTGTTCAATGGAAAATTTATTCTGAAGAAGAAATCAATTCTGCCGAATTTGAATTCCCTATTGTAGTAAAAGGTATATCAAAAAAAATAATTCACAAAGCAGAGTTTGAAGCTGTAAAACTTAACATCAAAAACAAAAAAGAATTACTAACTTCTGTTGGTGAAATCAAAATGAACTTCAACAAAAAGAATATCAATGTTGATGGATATTTAATTCAACCATTTATAAAAATTAAGCATGAAATATTAATTGGCGGTTTCAGGGATGCGTCGTTCGGTCCGGTTATAATGTTTGGCGCCGGCGGAAAATATGTTGAAGTTTATGATGATACTGCAATTCGTTCGGTTTATTTAACTGATGATGATATCTGTGGAATGATTGACGAAACCAAGGTGGGCAAAATTCTCGGCGGAGTACGAGGCGAAACAACTGTTGATTTTGTTGAATTAAAAAAAATTATTAAATCTTCTGCCCGGATGTTACTTGATAATCCGTCTCTAAAAGAATTTGATTTTAATCCCTTAATTGTGTCTGAAGAAAACAAATTTTATATAGTTGACGCCCGAGTAAATATTGAGAATTAAACCGCAGCGAAGTTATCGACACTTATTTTTTACGTTTATTTTGGTTTATAAAACAACTTCCGCATCTCCCAATAAAGAGTTAACCAGAAATCTCTACAAAAACAATAGCCGCTGTTAACTTCAAATCAAAAAATAATTTTTGAGTGATGCTTTACAAAATCATCGCTCATTTATATTCGCTCAAGCTTTTGACCTTCACTTTGAAAAGGAACTCCCCGACATCAGGATATTTTTTCCTCTCACACCTTCACAAACTTTTTTGAAACTGTGAATCCTTTCAGAAAAGGCTGAATCAGATGCATGTGTGAATAAGTTGTGTTTTAATAGTATTATTATTTTTAGGAAATAGATGAGCATAGGTCAAATAATCTTAGCATTGTTTTCAGCGCTGATTGTTTTTTTATACTTTAAGAAATTTTTATTATCCCGTTCAATAAAGCAGTATTCTGCTTCCGGATTAAAAGAAAAAATGAATGGCGGGAAAGGTTCAATTCTTCTTGATGTGAGAACCAACGCAGAAAGGTCATCCCAATCTCTCGGCGGTTCAATACACATTCCGTTGAATGAGTTAAGAAATCGGAAAGTAGAATTAAAAAAATTTAAAGACAAAGAAATAATCTGTTACTGCCGCAGCGGAAGCAGGAGTTTAAACGCCGCCGCCCTTCTTCGAAAAGATGGATTTAACGCTGCAAATTTGACAGGCGGATTACTAAAGTATAAATTTAATAACTAATAATTAAGGTGATGTGATGAAAAAAAATATGGGCTCTGTTGACCGTATCGTTCGTGTGCTTTTCTTTATTCTTGTCGCGGTTCTATATTTGACCGACCAGATAAGTGGCGCAGCTGCTGTAATACTCGGTATTTTAGCGATAGTATTTTTATTAACAAGTTTAATAAGCTTTTGTCCGCTTTATTACCCGTTTGGAATTTCAACCGAAAAAAAGAAAAAATAAGTCTAAGCACAATTTGCAGATTTTTTAACTATCTAATTTTATATTAAGGAGAAATAATGACTGAACATTTAACCAAACAAACTTTTGTTGAAAAAGTTTTTGATTACGAAAAAAACAAAGAATGGAAATTTGAAGGTGAGCTTCCATGTATAATTGACTTCTGGGCGCCCTGGTGCGGTCCATGCAAAGTTGTAGGTCCTGTGCTTGATGAACTTTCCAAAGAATATGAAGGAAAAGTAAACATTTATAAAGTTAACACAGACGAAGAGCAGGAACTTGGCGGTGCTTTCGGAATCAGAAGCATTCCATCTATTTTGTTCGTGCCAAAAGAGGGACAGCCAAAAATGGCAGTTGGCGCCCTTCCAAAGGAAACACTAAAAAAAGTAATTGATGAAGAACTTTTAGTAAGCACAAATAATTAATCAGCATGTAAGAGCGGGGGAAAACCCCGCTCAATTTATTCTTTCACTTCACAAACTTTCTTCCCTCTTAAACTTAAAACGATGTACTGTCCAAAAGAAATTGGAGGATGCCAGATCCGAGATAATTAATTTGCAAAAAATACCTCTCAAAATAAGTTCTTCCTTACTTTGATTTTTCTGTTTTTCTTGCAGATGAATAACCTTCGATATTGTAATTAATTTCGCGATCGGGCATGTCAAGTTTTACAATTTCAACACCGGCGTTGGTGTAAAAATCTGTGGCAAGCGTGTCGTGAAAATCTGAAAAAACTACGACACGAGAAATCCCTGAAGCTATTAAAGCTTTTGCGCAGGTTGTGCACGACATATTTGTAATATAAGCAGTTGCTCCTTTAATCGTTACCCCATGTATTGCAGCTTGAACAAGAGCATTTATTTCTGCATGATTTGTTCGGACACAATGATTATCAACTACAAGACAGCCAACATCTTCGCAATGCGGCTGCCCCGGAAGCGAACCATTGTAACCTGTTGCAAGAACAAATCTATCTTTTACAAGTACGCAACCGCAGTGCATGCGTGGACATGTAGCACGTTCAGAAGCAAGCATTGCGAGCTTCAAAAAATATTTATCCCACACAGGCCTTTTATTGTTCATCTGAATAACACTCTCTGAAATTAAAAATTTTTATACTAAAAATATTCTAACAAAAAACCTACGAATAAAAGTAAGAAGAAATTCTGCCTTTAGTTCATATTACTAGCTCACCTTACGCAGAAGTCTGAAGTTGTACTGTAAATCGAAGCGAAGCTTCGATAAAATATTTGTTTTTTATCCGTTAGATAATCCGTTGGCTAACGGATACTGCATTTTTTGCGTAAGGTGAGTTACTAACAGATATTACGCAAACAGGGAAAATATAATTCCTAAACTCTATAACATTCTTGATAGGTCGCTCCTACGGAACTTTTCGGAGATTGTCATTTACATGTTCTATCAACTGATCGCTCCTTACGGAGCTAATCTGAAAAATCTGACGATCTGTTTAGCACCGTAGGTGCTTCCTGTTTGTAATTACACTTCGCGACTGCCAGATCAAGCTCCATAGGAGCGACCTTTTAGGATTTTTGCGTAACTTCTTTTACTAATCAACTATTAAAAACTTTACGAACCTTACAAGCCTAATTCTTCTCTCACTTCTTTAAATGCTTTAACAGCAAAATCCAAATCTTCTTTTGTATGCGCTGCTGAAATTTGTGTTCTTATTCTTGCGGTTCCATGCGGCACCACAGGGAAAAAGAAACCGATTACATACACACCTTTCTCAAGCATTCGCGCTGCAAACTTTTGAGCAAGCGCTGCCTCGCCCAACATTATAGGAACGATTGGATGAACTCCGTCTTTAATCTTTAACCCTGCTTTTTGAATTTCACTTCTGAAGTATTTAGTATTCTCCTCAAGCCTATCACGCAGGTTTGTTGATGATTCCAGCATATCAAGCACCTTAATGGAAGCAGCGACAATACTTGGCGCAAGCGTATTACTGAATAAATATGGGCGCGAACGCTGACGAAGTAAATCAATAATTTCTTTTCTGCCGGAAGTGTAACCGCCGCTTGCACCGCCGAGCGCCTTGCCAAGCGTTCCGGTGATGATATCAACTCTCCCCATTACATCATTATATTCATGTGTCCCCTTTCCATGAGCGCCCATAAATCCAACTGCATGAGAATCATCTACCATCACCATTGCATCGTATTTTTCCGCAAGGTTGCAGATGGCTTTTAAATTTGCAATGTAACCATCCATCGAGAAAACACCGTCGGTTGCAATCAATCTGAAGCGTGCAGTTTTAGCTTCTTTAAGTTTTGTTTCAAGATCTTCCATATCGTTATTTTGGTAACGGTAACGATCCGCTTTGCACAATCGTATTCCGTCAATAATGGAAGCATGATTTAGTACGTCGCTTATGATTGCATCTTCTTCCGAAAGAAGAGTCTCGAACAAACCGCCGTTAGCATCAAAACAAGATGTATAGAGTATTGTGTCTTCCGTGCCAAGGAAATGAGAAATTTTATTTTCAAGTTCTTTGTGAATTTCTTGTGTTCCGCAAATGAAGCGGACAGAGGATAACCCGTATCCCCATTGATCGTAACTTTCTTTGGCGGCTTTAATTATTTCGGGATTGTCAGCCAGACCGAGATAATTATTGGCGCACATATTTAAAACTTTTTTCCCGCCAGCGACATAAATGTTAGCGCTTTGCGGACTAGTAATTATTCTTTCTTTTTTATAAAGCCCTTCGCTCTCAATTTTATTCAATGTCTGCTGCAGATGTTCTTTTACTGACCCGTACATTGTAAACCTTTCCTTGTTAATTAAATTTCTTTCCAGTCAAGTAATATTTTCCCTGAATTGCCGGATTTCATTAACTCAAAACCCTCTTTAAAATCCTTATAAGAAAACTTATGAGTTATCACCGGTGAAATATCCAATCCCGATTGAACCATAACGGACATTTTATACCAAGTCTCAAACATCTTCCTTCCGTAAATGCCTCTCAAGGTTAAGCCGTTAAATATTACCTTCTCCCAATTAATTGCTGCGCTTGATGGAAGTATTCCAAGCAGCGCAATATTGCCTCCGTGGAACATTACATCGATCATACCATTTAGTGCCTTTATACTGCCGGACATTTCGAGACCAACATCAAACCCTTCTTTCATGCCGAGTTCTTTAACTACATCAGCAAGTTTTTCTTTAGATATATCAACAGCCCGGGTAACGCCAACTCGTTGTGCAAGGTTTAAACGGTAAGAATTCATATCCGTTATAACTACATTGCGCGCACCAGCATGTTTTGCAATTGCAGCTGCCATAATTCCAATTGGTCCGGCGCCGGTAATTAGGACATCTTCACCAAGCATTTCGAAGGATAATGCAGTATGCGTAGCATTTCCAAACGGATCGAATATAGATAGTATATCGTCGGGAATATTAAAATCATTGTGCCAGATGTTTGAAACAGGGATGGAAAGGAATTCGGCAAAAGCTCCGGGGCGATTAACTCCAACGCCTTTTGTATAAGGGCAAAGATGACCGCGCCCTGCACGGCAATGGCGGCAATGTCCGCACACAAGATGTCCTTCTCCGCTGACAACTTCACCAATTTTCACATCATGAACATTGCTGCCTGTAGCTTCTACGACGCCCATATATTCATGCCCGACAACCATCGGTACGGGAATTGTATTTTGTGCCCATTCATCCCAATTATATATATGAACATCTGTGCCGCAAATTGCAGTTTGTTTAATTTTAATGAGCACATCATTAATTCCGATTTCGGGTACATGGACTTCATCAAGCCATAAACCCGGCTCGGTAAATTTTTTAACAAGAGCCTTCATCTTTTTCATATTTTTTTCCTTTGCTGATGTTCGTTTTATATTGACATCAAGACGAAAATTATTTCAATAACTGATTCAAAATTAGAAATTAAAGAGACAAAGGACAATTTAGATATAAAGAATAAAATCCGATAAGCCACATCTAAATGGAAAAATGAGGTCAACCGAAGGGGGTAAATACAGTTATGTGTTATTTTGCTTCGTTTAACAAAACGACTACCTTCGGGGGCAAATAAAACTTTTTTTAAAGGAAGCCCAATTAGAATTAGAGTATGCTCATAAATCTTTTTTATTAAAAATAATTGTTCCCAAAAAGATAAAAATAATAAGTGGTGTGAGGCTTAATAAAATAAAAATTGGGTTACCGTCATTAAGAAATAAAGATCTTGTATTCCTGATAATTAAACCTAAAGGAAAAAAAATATACTTAAGTATAAATGAAATAAACAACTCTGAATCGGCAAATTTTACCCAGATAAACGAAGATAAAAAATAATAACTTAAACAAACTAAGAAAATAACGCTATAATTTTTTGACATCATGGACAACATGAATGCAAGAGATATACATATAAATATTTCGGATAAAAAAGAAATTGTACCCCAAAATAAAAAACTTGATAAATTTTCGCCGGTTTTAATAAAACATATAAGCATTATCAGTAAGCTTAATATGATCATTTGAACAGAAATAGCTAATAAAACGCCTGCTATTTTTGATAAGAGGAGTTTTACTCTCGAAAATATTTTAATGACAAGAATCGATGTTATTGGATCGGCTAGGAAATCTATAGCTATGCTGACTATTAGTAATAACAGTAAAAAAAATAAGCCGCTTAAAAAAATATTTAATAAATCAGGAAGAAAAACGTTCAGGAAGAAAGAAACTTCATTTATCTCAAAAGATAAAATTGTAATTTTAATTATAGAATTCTCATTGAAGCTAAATTCCGTAAAAAAAAGCAAAAGAAATATCAATGAAATAAAAAGGACAGAAATAACAATAGAAACAGGTTGTTTAAAAACTTCTTTACAAGTATTTTTTACAATAGAAATATTCATTTATTTATCAGTGAAAAGTAAATATCTTCTAATGAAGTGTGCTTTTTATCTGACCCATCCATAAAATCCAGCATATTTCCAAAACCAAGTATTTGCCCATTTTTGAAAAAGAAAAATCTATCCGCAACCTTCTCAATTTCAGAGAGAAGATGAGAACTTATTATTACAGTTTTTTTTTCATTTTTTTGCCGATGTAAAAAATCTAGTGTGTCTCTTCTCCCGACTGGATCAAGTCCTTCTGTAGGTTCATCAAAAATAAATGTAGATGGATTGCCAACTAGAGAAATGGCAAGTCCAACCTTTGTCATCATTCCTTTTGAAAGCGTATTAGCAGGTCTATTTAAATAGCATTTAATGTCTATAATAGAGAGTATCCTATTTAATTCATTATTTTTCTCCGCCGAATTAAATCCACTTACTTCGATAACATTCATTAAAATATCTTTTACTTTCTTCGAAGTTTTTAGCGAAACTATCTCGGGCTGATAACCAATACTACTCGTGTGAAGTTTATTGTTAAAACTGCCAAATATATTAACCTCGCCTCTTGTTTTTTTTACCAAATTTAAAATAATTTTAATTAGCGTTGTTTTTCCAGCTCCATTAGGGCCTAAGAAAGCAACAATTTCATTATTATAGATTTTAATTGAAACATCATCTAAAGCTTTTATGCGATGGTTTTTATACTTATATACCTTCGATAAATTCGAAACCTCTATTAATAATTCATTACTCATCGGATATATTCAACAGATTTAATGCTTTTTGATGTTTTGCTTTACCCATCGGTATTATTTCATTGAACACGACTCTACCATTGTCTAAAAGAATAGCACTACTTTTTTTTAGATTTATACTTTCAAATATAGTATACGGTATCAGAAATAATGAGTATTTAAAATTATTCCTTTGTTTCCAGTATTCTAACCTTATAGAATCACTCAAAATATTATCATTTTCGTTAAATGCAAAAAAGGCATAAATTCTATTAATATTTTTCTGATTTTTATTTAGAGCATCGTTAAACTCTATAAAATCATCAAAACAAGGAGGACAATTAAAATCATCAAAATCAATCAAAAGAAAAAGTTTAGGATTTTGAGCATTTTTAAACAAATAATGATTTTCTAGATCAATCAGTTTTTGCATATTTAATGAAGTAGCATTTTGGTTAAATAGCTTCCCTGATGTTGTAACAGAAATAAAATTATACTCAATGTACAAACCGAACAATACTATTAAACAAAATGTAACCACATTTAATTTTATTTTTTTATTGCTCAATTTGTAATTTACAAATATAATTAGTGCAATAATATCGAGTAGAATAAAATCTAAAATAAGTTCGTTTTGATTAGAGAAATTAAAATTAATAACACCAAAACACCTACAATTTATTTCCCGGTTTAATACTAAACTGATGGATAAAACAGTTATAAAAGTTGAAATTATAAACAAAAACATATAACTGAATAAAACAATTTTATAATTAATGATGTAGAAAATCCCACCCAAAACTTCCGCGCTGATAATAATTATGGATAGTATCGTTCCAATACCATTAAGGTACGGTATAAAATTGTCAATAGTTTCGGCAAAAGTTAAAAACACAAAAACTTTGGAACCGCCGGCAATTAAAAAAAAGAAACCCAATACAACAATAGTATACCTTAATACTTTCTGCATAAATTATCTTTTTTCTAAAATCACATCAATTTTGTATTTTTTTATTATTCTTCGTTTGTTATGAACTGAATAAAGCATATCTTCTTTATTAATGTTAATCAATGATGCCTTTTGGGGTAAAACTATTTTTTGTATAAACTTACCATTAACATCATAAATATAAATATCCCGAAATGGATTAGGACTATAATCACCACCCAGAATGTAAATATTGTTTTTTCTATCAGACGCAATACTTTGCGTTATATTCCCCTCGGGCGCAATTAAATCTTTACTAAAAACATTTTTTTGAATCACTTTTTCTTTGGCGAATTTGGGCAGCGTTTTTATTACAAATTCATTAATAAAATTTCCATTCAAATCTAAAACTTCTATCTTGTTTTGAACAATGTAACAAATAATGAGGTAATTAGAATTTGTTATTGTAAATGTGAAAATGTCTTTAAAAAGATCGCCTGTTGTATTCCGTAGTTTTACATTTTTTAATCTTTTCCCTGATCTATTATATAAAAATAGCCCTTCATTTTTATTCCCTGTATAGCATGCAATCCAGAAGTTTTTATTTTTATCAACATTTAGATCAAATACAGGACCCGGAGAATAAAACTTCTTCATATATTCAAATTTTTTATCGAACATTTGTATTCTTGAAGAGGAAAAATCTGCTACTATTATATTTTCCTGGTTAAAAGCTATATTCCCAGGACCCATAAAATCGCCTTTTGATTTACCTCGTTTTCCTATCGAATGCGAAATGGTTCCTGTTTCTTCAATTAATTTAAAAGAGTAATCCAATTTATCACATACCAATATTGAATTCGAATTAAATGGAATTACGTCCATTATATTTAATAGAATGTTTTTATCTCCGTAGGTTGCAACCTCATGTAATACTATTCTATTTTGAAAAGTATTTACAGAGACAAACAGATAAATAAATGCGAATAAACAAATAATAATATGCTGCATAAAATATTAAAATTATGCTGCCCGAAAAATACATGCAAAATAAAAAAGCTAATTAAATATAACCTCATATTTTTGTTTTTTCAGGCAGCATTCTGATAAGGTAAATTTATTGCGCTGTTCCACAATATAGATAGCCAATACCACATCCTGTTTGGCAAACTGAACTCATCGGCCACCCATAGCTTTGGCAAGCTTTATTACATCTTATAAGCGCTTCTTCGCAATATGCTGGTTTTGAAAAAATTTCAGCTGAAATCGAAAACTGAATAATCAAAACCATAAAAGAACGGAGAATAAATTGTTTTAGCATAACAACTCCTAATAGATGAAGAGGTTTTGTTTATTTAAGCACCTATTTAAACCTCATTAAATATAGATACTATAATATGTTTACATTTACGCCAAGAGGATCCCAAACCTTCATAGTCAGCCAAATAAAAAAAAGCAATACCGATACTAAAACGCTTTCCATTTTTCCTAGTAGATATGAATTTAGATTTTGATTATAAATGAATGTGAAATATAAAATGGAGAAAGGCGTTATTGAGTAAGTGATCCGATTAAATAAAAAGTTATCGCTGTTTAATATGTTATTTAATCCAAAAGATATAATTAAGTCATTTGGTCCGTGTACTGATTCTATTCCATTAATATATAACATTCCTGTTTGGAAAAACATTTGTAATAGAAAAAAAAGGTCTCCACTTAGAAAGAAAATAAAAATAGTCTTTTTGTTTCCTTTTTTTGTTTCCTTAAAATAATTAATAAGCAACAGATTAATTAAAGTGAAAAAAGAACAGTGAAGTAACAGAAAAAATAGTTGGGTAAATACAGTAATCAGTACATAAATTACTATCGGGAATTCTATTAAAAATTCCTCGGAGTAACTTGTCTTATAAATTTCATTAAATGAACGTTCGATCAATGGGATCATTAATATTGTATTAACTATTATTCCCAAACTTATTATCGTGAATAATGCACCAACAAAACCACGGGTGATTAAGTTTTGATTGATAACAAGTTTTTGTAATAGTTGCACTTTATTTATCTTCCCTGAAAATATAATAACTGATAAAAATATAAATAAATAAAAAAGATTATGCTATATAAGAAACTTATAATTATAATCTAAATTGAGCGATTCTTTCTATAACGTCTCTCGTTAATGTCATTGCGAGTACCCGATCACGCAATGCGCATAGGCGTCAACTTAACGTTTATTCTTTCCAATCAAAATTGATACAATTGTTTTAATTTTAGAATATAATAAAGATTTTATGCCAAAAGCATGTCTTTGCCATATGTCATCCCTAAAGGGATTTCATTCTTTCTTTTGTCCATTTTTCTATAAGCATATCATCCCGCCGGGATTATGAATCCTAAATCCTGTTAGGGATAAAATATTTATAACAATAAATACCACCAACAATTAAAATCCCTTTAGGGATGATATATTGGTTTCAATTAGAAAAAAAACAAACAAGGTAACACTAACAAAAAGTGCTAATAGAAGTTTGTTTTCACATATTTTTACAACTCATATCAACAATATTCTTAAAAATCATAAAATTAAGTTGACGCCTATGCGCATAGCGGGATTACAGGCATGAGATTGCTTCGGCCTCGCCTCGTAATGAAATAAAAATCGCTTAATTTAACTATAATTAGGTGACAGATGTTATGCAAACAGGGAAAATATCATTCCTAAACTCTAAAACGTTCTTGATCGGTCGCTCCTACTGAGCTCTTCGGAGATTATCATTTATTATGTTCTATAAACAGATCGCGCCAGGCAGACCAAGCTCCATAGGTGCGACCCTTTAGGATTTTTGCTTAACTTCAGGTAGGTAAGTATTCTTCTCAGGAAACATTTCTAATCTTACAGCAAAATTTAACTTCAGCATAGTTTTGGGATATAAAAACAATCAGTTGCCGCGTGGTGTTGAGCCTAAGTTTTTGCCTTATATGAACAATATGCTGCTCAACGGTGCCAACGGAAACAAATATCTTTTTTGCTAATTCTTGATTTTCATATCCCTCTAACATAAAATTTATAATTTCGAATTCTCTTTTCGACAGAATGCAGATTTTTTTTAAGAATTCAATATTTAGTCCTTGTCCATCTCTCTCTCTCCCCCAAAAACAAAAGTATTTCTTTGATAAAAAGATTTTAAAAGTTTGTGAGAATATTTCGCTTGGAGCACTATCTATAATTATACATCGAATATCGTTAAACAATATAATTTTAAAAGAATCCCAGGTAATTTGATTTGTTAATACGATGATACGATCATGAATATATTTAATTGAGGCAGAAGCTAAAATATTTTTTGAATACTCCTTCCAATCCAATAAAAGTACGTCAGAAGAATTTTTAAATAAATGTTCAACTACAAAATCAAATCGATCAAAGTTATATAAATTTCTAATTGTTGGATTATCTATTGAAAAAATATTAATATTTTCAATAACAGAAGGATCTTTTGATAAAAGACAAATATTTGTTCGTTCCATTTTCCCTCAGAAATATAAACCACATTATTGTCTTAGAAAAAACTTTATAAAATAATAAGAAATTAAAATCTTAATTGCAAATTAACGTCTTTTGTAATTTAACGAAAAGTTTTATCCCGGCTTCAATTATTTCATCCGGAAAATCATCATGCGGATCATCCAAAGGTGGATGATTTATTCCGCCCCCGATACCGAAAAAATACTTATATATTTTGAAGTAAAATGTCCGAAGGTTTATAACGAGTGGAAATCTGCTTCTGCACTAACTTCAAATTGAATTCCTTTCAATTCAGTATCAAACATGAAACGTGCAACCACTGTGTAGCGACTAAACTATCCCACGATAAAAAACAAAGTAACTAAAAACAGTTTGATAATCATCTCGCTGTTCTATTCTGATTTTAAGTATTAGAATGATACAGAGTAAAACGGTTCAGAATTTCATTTTAGAACAAATTCATTACTTTCTTTGATGGCACAACATCTGCATAGTACAGCTCAGATAAAAGTATTTTTTCAACTTTCAAAGGATAAATTGATGACTTTAAACAGTATAATTTTTACATCAATAATTTTTGTTGCTACCGGCGGATTTATATTAGTAGTAGTGTCATTTATTGTTTCCCGCTCGAAAAGAAGAAGAGATTTTTCCGGGGAAGACGGAGTTGAAAAAGCCAATCAAGATTTTACTCATGTCAGAACGGAAATTCCTGCTTTAGCAGATTATTCCGCTCAGGTTTTTTCGTTAAAAACCGAAGCCATAGCTCAGCCAATTCATGTACCGGTAAAAAGAAATAATCGAGCCAAATATTCTCAGCGGCATTCTTTGGGTGATGTTTTCGGCAGCGGAATTAGAAATGATTATTTTCACTTATCTTCAAAGAATAGAATCATCCCCCGTATGAAAGTTGTGAATGATTATTATTGGAACGGGCAGCAAAGCCTAACGCGTTTTAAGTACACTCCTTAAGATTCATGAACTAAAGAGAGACAATGTGCCGTCCTAAAAGAAAATTTTTAGGACGGTTTTTTTTTAATCTTTTTTTTCGTAAAACTCACTTAAGCATCTGCAGAAGCCGGAGCATAAAGTTTTTGAAATTCTTTAGCTTTCCTTTTTTTCCAAGCGCCCTTGTGATAAGCATAGCCGACAACGAGCGGCATTGCTATCGTAGCTTCGGCATAAACCATCTGCTCAAAAGTGGTTTCGACTTTTCCCCAGGAACTTGCTTCTTTTAATGTTGAACCGGAAAGTGCGCCGTCACGTTCATCGGCAACAGTAATTTGAACAGCATATTTATGCATTGATGCGTCTTCCTGTAAAATATCTGCAGCAACCACAATATCCTGAGTAAAGTTTTTAGGCACTCCGCCGCCAATCATAAATATACCCGTTTCTTTGCAGGCAATTTTTATTTTAGTTAATTCTAAAAAATCTTTAGCAGAATCGATCGAAACATGATGGGTCGGGTTCTGAGTTTGATGTACTAATAATCCAAAGCCTGCTGAACAATCAGAAAACGCCGGAACAAAAATGGGCACGTTCTTTTTATAGCAAGCCCATATAACTGAATCTTCTACTTTAGGTCCGCCCTGCGCTTCTAGGTATTTACCCATTTCATAAATAAATTCGCGTGAAGAATAAGGACGCGGTTCAAGCGAGTCGGCAATTTTTGCTGTTGTGTCATCGCAAATTCTTAATTCTTCTTCGTCGATAAAAGTATCATAAATTCTATCGATCATCAATTCGCGCATCTCGTTGTCGTTTACAAACTGAGTGCCTTTGTAATGTTTGTAGCCGAGAGCTTCAAAAAAATCCTGATCGACAATTATTGCGCCGGTAGATACAATTGCATCCACCATATTGTTCATAACGAGGTCATAAACAACTTTCTTTAAACCCGCGCTAAAAAGGCTGCCGGCAAGCGTTAGAATAATGCTGCATTTTTCATCGCCCAGCATTGTGTTGTATATATTTGCTGCTCGGTTTAATGTTCGCGCCGAAAAAGCCATGCCGCCCATAGCATCAACTAATGGAATAACATTATGCTCTTTAATGTCAATATGCTTAATGGTTTCCTTCAAATAATCTTTCTTCGTAGCCATATTTTTTCTTTCTGTAATTTTAATTTTTATGGGAAATAAAATAACAATAATTAGAGGAAAACAAATACTATTGAAATAAGAAAAGTTATACTCTTTTTAAGTTGAACTTTTTCAAAAGGTACGGATCGAAAACAAGACAAAGACAGAAATACTTTCTTAATGAAAGTTGCCCTTAAGTTAAAAAAACATTTTTGCTAGTCGGAGTATTCCCTGCTTCCATGGCACACGATGTGAAATGCCGCTCGAATTCTTAAACTCATTGATATGCTCGATGTACCACTTATAATTCCTTATCAGTGCATCTTTGTTTGAGTACTTTGGATTATAGCCTAATACTTTTTCTGCTTTTTCAATAGAAACGAATGAATCTTTAGAAGCTGTTTCATAAACCCATTTATAAAGTGGCGAAAGCTTTAATGCTTCTAAAAATTTTAGAATAAAGATTATAGGTTTTTCTGGAAGTCCAACAATTTTTTTACCGTGCCCTGCATAATCAAGCACAGCCTGGTAGTCTTCTCTCATCGTAGTAAACTCTTTTGCCCCGATGTTGAAAGTATCGTTAACATTTTGTTCATCCAAAGTCATGCAAAGATAAATCGCTTCGCATAAATCCTCCACATCTAAAAGCTGGTATCTGTTTTTTCCGCTGCCAATCATCGGAAATCCTTTGCCGTCTTTTGCCCAATCGTACAGGAGATCGAAAACGCCAAGACGTTCGGGACCAATAAATGATTTGGGGCGCAGAATAGGCACGCACATTTTTCTGCGGTATCGGGAGCATTCTTCCTCTGCTTTTATTTTTGCTTTTCCATAAGGACCAACGCCGTCGAGCTTATCATCTTCAAAAAGCGGATGATGATCCGGAATTCCATACACCGCAGTTGATGAAATGTGAATAAACCTTTTTACTCCCGCCGAATGTGATGCTTCAATTAAATTTCTTGTGCCGTCTATGTCGGTCGAAAAAATATCTTCGGGGCTGTACAAAGGCAGCGCTGCAGCTGTATGAATCACGATACTACAAGAGTCAACCGCTTTTTTTACAACTTCCTTGTCTCTAATGTCGCCTTTGATTATTTCAATTTTTTCATTCATATCCGTATAATCAAAATCGGCGATATCGAGCGAAACTATTTGATAATCCCTTGAGTGTAAGTACCTAATTAAATTAATACCGAGAAAGCCGGATCCGCCGGTTATTAATACTTTCATATAAACTTTATTGTCCTTTTAATAAGTAGAGACAAAATTAGTAAATTTGATTTAGGCTTCAAATGTTTTTTGAACTAAAATTTTTCGATGAGCCTGATTGCAAAGTAAAGGAAAAGATTTTGATGATTTGTTTAACTATAAATAAATGCTGCCAAAGTTTAGTTTTTCTTTAGTTGGATATAATTGTCAAAAAAAAATGCGGTTCTTAACTACTGTATTGGTATAAGTAAAGAGTAATTTTTTGAATATTGAAGAACTTAAAATAAAAAGTAGAAAGGATGGATTTCCAGCGCTTGGATTAATCATCTCGTTGTTTATTCATTTTTTTATCTTTTTGTTGAGCGGATTTTTTGTAAGCTTTTTATATGAGGCGCCGCGTTCCGCCTCCATAATGCTTGAACTTCAGCAATTTGAATCGGATGAAAATTCTAATAAAGTTGTTAACGAAGAGTCAACTACTGAAACAAAGGATAAAATAATGGAAGAAGAGCCTCTGGTAGAAAAACAGAAAGAAAAAGAATCATCACTTGTTTATTATTCCTTAAATCCTTCGGAAGCTGATACATCTTTACTTAATCAAACTTATAGTGAACCGACACGGAATGTTAGAATTAAGTATCCGGCAGGCTGGACGTTTATGGATCAAAATGTTAAAGGTAAATTAGACGCGGTTACATTCTGGTCTACAAGTAAAAAATATGACGCTCCTCCCTATGTCTTTTTGGAAGTAAAGGAAAAATATTTATTTAATCCCAAAAGATTTACGGACACGCTGCAAACAAAATATTATAAAGCCTATTATAATCAGCCTGAAGAATTAGCCGGGCAAGTGTCACAAGTTTTTTATTTCAGAACAGAGGAGAAAGAAGATTTTAGTCTTAAACTGATAGTGAACGGTCGGGAAAATTTTATGATGTTTCAAAAAGAGTTTTTCGGCATGATTAAGACTTTTAAATTCGGTAGCCAGCTTTTTTGATAACACACATAGCGCAAAACTTGGCATGTGATTTATTACCTAATAGTATTTTTATTAAAAGAAAAATATTATTACATGTTACCTATAAATTATCGAAAGGCTATCAATCCGTTAGCTCGAAGATTAAATGATTAATTTAGGAACATTGTCGAATGTACTTTCATGCATTCATGCGATTCAATTATTTCCCCGGTGTAATCACTAACCTCTATAGAAAATTTTACGTTATACTTTCTACACATTATCACAGCTTAAAATTCTGCCCAAAAGAGTAAACCGAATCGAATTTGTACTTACAATTTTTTTTAAGGTTTTAATCAGCCACCTTTTCAAAATTCTTTAATTTTGTAATAAAATGGTATTATTAATTACAAAAGAATTCTCATGAGTCATTTAATTGTGCTTTTCTTGACTTTCTATCTTCATAAGATTATTTTTAGTCTCTTTATTAAAAAGTTTATCGGTTTCGGAGGAAATTAATTGTGAAGCAAGAGAAATTAACAAGATTTATTAAAGCTGAAGACGCTGACAGAAAGTGGTTCGTTGTTGATGCAAAAGACCAGGTTTTAGGACGTCTTGCTACACGGGTTGCCAGAGTAATTCGTGGGAAAAACAAAGCCTTATTTACACCTAACATGGATACCGGCGATTTTGTTATTGTCATTAATGCCAAGCAGGTGAAGATGACAGGCAAAAGAGAACAGATGAAGACTTACGCACATCATTCCGGATATCCGGGAGGTTTGAAGGTAAGAAGTTTTGGAGACATAATTGCTAAAAAGCCTGAATTTGTGATTGAAAATGCCGTAAAAGGTATGCTGCCTAAAACCAGGCTAGGTAAAAAACTTATCAAAAAATTAAAAGTTTATTCCGACGAAAAGCATCCACACGAAGCACAGAAACCAGAAATATTAAGTTTTTAACGGAGATTAAATGACCGACCAAATATTTGTAGGCAGAAGAAAAACATCTGTTGCAAGAGTAATTTTAAGAAGCGGCAACGGTAAAATTACCGTGAATGGAAAAGAATTTGAACATATGTTTCCAATGCTGCTTAGTAGAGAAGATATTTTAACTCCTCTTAAATTGACCGAGACCGAGGGACAATACGACATTAGCGCCAATGTACGTGGAGGCGGAACAACCGGACAGGCTCAGGCTATTCGTCTTGGTATTGCAAGAGCGCTTTTAAATATTAACCCAGAATACAGGATAAAACTTAAACCTGACGGAATGCTTACAAGAGACCCTCGAATGGTTGAGCGTAAAAAATACGGGCAGCCAAAAGCTCGCAAAAGATTCCAGTTTTCGAAGAGATAATTTTTTAATAAACAATAATATAATAATCATACATACTTCCCGATTTGCCTCCTGTGTCCCGCATTTAAGTGGATGAAAGGCAAAGCAGACGGAAGTAGAAGTTAAACAGGAGTTGCAATGAAAAAGATCGATTTAGTTACGCTCATCGAATCCGGTGCGCACTTTGGACATTTGACCCGCCGTTGGAATCCTAAAATGAAGCCATACATCTTCATGGAAAAAAACGGGATTCACATTATAGACGTTAAAAAAACAATGACAGAGCTTGACAAAGCCGCAACTGCAATAGGTGCGCTTGCTGCTGAAGGAAAGAAAGTTTTATTCGTCGGCACAAAAAAACAAGCAAAGAATATTCTTGAAGTTGAAGCAAGAAAATGTGATGCTCACTGGGTAAGCGAAAGATGGCTTGGCGGTATGCTGACAAATTTCTCAACCATCAGAAAAAATATAAAAAGACTTCACAATATTGAAAAATCCGAGACCGATGGAACTTTTGAGAAAATTACAAAAAAAGAACGGTTGTTCCTTACAAGAGAGAAAGACAAACTAAAACAAATTCTCGAAGGCATTGAAGATATGTCAAGATTACCAGGAGCTATGTTCGTTGTAGATATCAAAAAAGAAGCAATTGCAGTAAAAGAAGCCAAAAGACTTGGCATACCAGTTTTTGCAATAGTTGATACAAATTGCGATCCGGACCCTATAGATTACGTAATCCCAGCAAATGATGATGCGGTTAAAACAATTGAATTCATCGTCAATTATGTAGCTGATGCCGTTCAGGAAGGTACCGCAAGGGCTAAAGAATTAAAAGCCGAAGAAGCTGCCGTTGTTGAAAGAGAAAGAAAAGTTAGAGAAGAAGGAAGAAAAGAGGAAAAAGAAACTCGGGAATTTAAAAGAAAACCGAGAGAAAACAGGGAAGTAAAAGATAAAAAAGAAGAACCATCAAAAGATGAGGCATCAACCGAATCTTCTGAAAATAAATAGAAGGATTTAGAAAATGGCTATTACTGCCGCAGATGTTAATGAATTAAGAAAAAAAACCGGCGCTGGTATGATGGACTGCAAAAAAGCTCTCACCGAAGCCAACGGCGACTTTCAGAAAGCAATTGAAATTCTCCGCAAAAAAGGAGCAGCAGTTGCAGCAAAAAGGGCTGAAAAAACAGCCACCGAAGGAATTGTTTTAACAAAAATTTCGGAAGACAAAACAAAAGCCGCAATTGTTGAAATTAACTGCGAAACTGATTTTGTTGCAAACAGCGATGACTTTAAAAAATTTGCTAACCTTGTATTAGAAACTGTCTTTAAAAATAAACCTGCAAATCCCACAGAATTACTAGAGAAATATCCGAACGTTAAGGAAAGTCTTGATGAAGTAATGGGAAAGGTCGGTGAAAAAACTGAAGTATCAAGATTTTTAGTTGTGGAATTAGAAAATGGACTAATTGTAGATTACATTCATCCCGGTTCAAAACTCGGTGTTTTAGTTGAGTTTTCAAACGTAGGTGAAGGCAAAGCTGAGCTTTTAGAAATCGGTAAAGATACGGCAATGCAAGTGGCAGCAATGAAACCTTTTTGCATATACAGAGAAGAAGTTCCAATTGATACAATTGAAAAAGAAATTGATATCTACAAAGAAATTGCACGTAAAGAAGGTAAGCCGGAAAAGATACTTGATGTAATTGCTCAAGGAAAAATTGCTAAATTTTATCAGGAAAATTGCTTGTTCGAGCAGGCTTATATAAAAGATAACACGAAAACGATAAGTGACTTGATAAAAGAGTTCAACAACAAACATAATTCGGTAATTAAGTTGGTTATGTTTAAGCGTTATCACCTCGGTGATGAAAATAAAGCTCAATAAGCTTTTTATAAAAAGGTCTTAATTATTAAGACCTTTTTTTATATTTAAATGTTCGGATTTTTGAATTTTTGAAAGTGACATAATGAGCGAGCTAAAGTACAAAAGAATTCTCCTTAAATTAAGCGGCGAATCGTTAATGGGGCAAAAAGGATTTGGGATTGACCATAATGTATTAAACTTTTTTGCTAAAGAAGTTAAGAAAGTAAAAGAAGCCGGAGTTCAGATTGGAATTGTTATAGGCGGCGGGAACATCTACCGCGGGTTAAGCGCAAGTGACCAGGGAATAGACCGGGTAACCGGCGACCAGATGGGTATGCTTGCAACAATGATTAATTCACTCGCTCTTCAAAATGCCATAGAACATACGGGCGTGTACTCCCGGTTGATGAGTTCGATAAGTATGGAACAGGTAGCCGAACCATATATACGAAGAAGAGCAATCCGTCATCTTGAAAAAGGAAGAGTAGTTATTTTCGGCGCCGGGACCGGGCATCCTTACTTTAGCACCGATACAGCAGCCTCGTTAAGAGCAGTTGAAATACAAGCCGACGTAATTATAAAAGGAACCCGCGTTGACGGTGTGTATGATTCGGATCCGGAAAAAAATCCTGATGCTTTACGCTTTAATAATATTAGCTATCTTGATATAATAAATAGAAGTTTGCGTATAATGGATTTAACGGCAGTAAGTTTGTGTCAGGAAAACAATCTTCCGATGATTGTTTTTGACATGAACCAACCCGGTAATTTACTCAGATTGGTAAATGGCGAAAAAGTTGGAACATTCATCTCCAATAAATAAATATTTATTGATTGCTTGATAATTTAATTTTTGTCGCTTAATTTTTTTATGTGCTTTTTCGCTTTTAATTAACAACTTATTAAGGACATTATGGAACAAATAATTAAAGACGCTAAATCGAGAATGGACAAATCACTCGAAGCGCTAAGAAGCGAATTAGCAAAAGTGAGAACAGGGAAAGCTACTACTGCCCTGCTTGACGGTATAAAAGTAGACTATTACGGCGCGCGCATGCCCATCAATCAGGTTGCTAATATTTCTGTGCTTGATGTTCATACACTCTCCATTACACCCTGGGATAAAGCAATGGTTCAGGTGGTTGATAGGGCTATCATCGAAGCAAATCTTGGTTTTAATCCTATCAGCGACGGCACAAATTTAAAGATACCTATACCGCCGTTGAACGAAGAAAGAAGAAAAGAGTATGTAAAACTAACAAAACGTTTCGGAGAAGAAACAAGAGTTGCAATCCGAAATATCAGAAGAGATGCAAACGATCATTTGAAGCGAGAAGAAAAGGAAAAGAAAATATCGGAAGACCAGCTAAAAGATGCTGAAGACAGAGTGCAAAAAATTACCAATGAACATGTTGAAACTGTCGACGATATTTTAAAGCTCAAAGAAATAGAAATAATGGAAGTGTAACTTCATTTTTCAGAAGAATATTTTATTATTCAACGGTTATCTCAATTTTTAAGATAGACGGAACTTCACGCATTTTAATTTTACTAAGAGATTGAGTGATCGTCATTTTTTTAATTTCAAAGGCACAATATTCGGGTGATGGTAGTGTTAGCGGAAGAATTACACCGCTGTCTGTAAGTACCAAATCGGTTAACGGAAAATCAATTGAAGTTAGTTGTTTTATTATTTTAATGCTGTTTTTTCTTTCATCATAAACAGGAATACCCGGCGGAATTTGAATGACCGGAATAATTTAGCCTCTTAAAAATTTTCCCGAAATTTCATCAACATAAACATCAAGAATACAGCTAATCCCGCTTACGACAATCTTTTTTGGGAAGGGAGATTATTTTTAATTCCGATAGTTTTTTAATCGTAAATAAATATGCGGCTTCTCCATAATCTTCGGAGTGATTGTTATCGAGGTTAAGCAAAGTAAAACCCATCTTCACAAGCGATGGAGCAAGAAAATCCGGCATGCCAAATTCGTAACATTTGCCAAGCGTACGGGAAGCATCGCTGCACTTTACAGGTCTAATTCCTTCGCTTATTATTGCACCTTCAAGATTGCCAAAAACTATATCGGCGCCAGTTGGGTAACGCCCGATACTCTTGCTAAAAACATCTCCACTGTCAGATGGAATAATAGTTCTGGGAGTAAGTGAGCCAAGCATAATATCGCCAACAGCTTTTATTCGCATCTGTGCCGGTGCATTTGCAGCTATGAGTATGAAGCAAAATATTTTTATAATATTAGATATTAGCAGGAAATTAAAATCTTTTCTTAACAATTTCGGAAACAGTTTTACCTCAAATCTAAATTAAGCATGTTTCTTTTGGATCAATCACATCGCCGTTCACTTTAGCGAACGGACTATGAAGTCACAAGACAACTAAGGGCTTCAGCCCAAATTTTTTAGATTTGATTGGCTAAAGCCCTTAAAAGTATTTGGAAGTTTTTATATATCCGTTCTATAAATCGAACGGCAATATAGAACCCCAAGAATCCTTGTTGTTATTTGAGAAGCATCATTTTCTTAACGCTTACAAAATCACCCGACTTAATTTGATAAAAATAAATTCCGGATGTTAAATTGGAAGCATCAAATTTAACGCTGTATACTCCAGGCTGCTGCAGTGTATTTACAAGCTGCATAACTTCTTCGCCGAGAGTATTGTAAATCTTTACCGATACTAATCCTGCTTCAGCTATTGAATAATTAATCGTTGTAGCCGGATTAAACGGATTCGGATAGTTCTGTTCGAGAGCAAACTCTAATGGAATATTTAGATTTACTTCTATCTCGTTTGAGTATTCGAACGATCCATCGAAATCAACTTGCTTTAATCTGTAATAGACTTTATCTGCCGATGGACTATCCTGGTAACTATAAGCTTTATACTCAGTAGAAGTTCCCGCACCATTAACAAAAGCAATGCTTTCCCATTGTGACGATTCGAATCTTCTTTCAATTTCGAAACCGCGATTGTTAGTTTCCGTTGCGGTACTCCAATTTAATGTAACCATGCCTTCATTAACATTGGCTGCAAAGGATATTAATTCTACAGGAATTTGAGGATCGCTGAATCCTCGAATAATAACACCAACATCGCCTGCTATCCATAAATAACTTCCGCGAATTGCAATATCATACATAATCGAACCGGATGGGAATTTTACAGATTTGATCCATGTTGTTCCGCCATCGGTGGTGTATAACACAGTTCCCGATGAACCGGCAATCCAGCCAATATTTGCATTGAAAAAATTAACTTTGTACAAAATTGTAGTAACGGGAGTTGTCATTGCATTCCAGGTAGCGCCGCCATCGGTTGTTTTGTAACCGTTGCCGCTTGTGCCTACGACAAATCCTAAATTCTCATCAACAAAGCATACCGAATAAAGAGTTGTTGTAAACGTACCGCTTATGTTCGTAAATGTAGCGCCGCCGTCTGTTGTTTTATAAATTTTGCCCGAACTTCCGGCGCTAATAACTGTTGTACTACTCAAAGCCCACAACGAATAAATAGCCGAAGTCCCGTGTCCGTCAGTCACTTCCGTCCATATAGCGCCGCCGTCTGTTGTTTTAACATAGTAGCCGCTGCTGCCTGCGGCGTAACCGTTATTAGCATCAGCAAATTTAACGTCGTACCAGATAGTGGTTGAAGTGCCTACTCCGGGATTTTGTTGTGTAAAAGTAAGTCCTCCGTCTGTAGATTTAAATATACCGTCCGGACCTCTTCTGCCAACCCAGCCGGTAGTTTCATTAATCCATGATTGAGAATACAAACGATAACCGCCGTCAAAGGGCATCTTAACCCAGTTGGTTCCACCATCGGTAGTTTTAAGTACATCACTTGCCGTGGTTGAGCCGCCAACTGCATAACCTGTTGTTTCCGTAGGGAAATCTACATCTCTTAAAGTTTCTGTTGTAGCTGTTTGAGATAAAGCTGTGTAATTTGCTCCAAAGTCGATAGTCTTAATAATCGCCCCGCCTTCACCTGCAATTAGAATATCATCAAAAGCATCAACTTGTAAATTTCCTTTTAAAGCAAGGCTGTAATTATTTGCGCCGGTAAAACCTGTATTTGTGGTATCCCATGTTGCGCCGCCATCACCGGTTAAAAAGACCTGCCCGTTAGCGCCGGCTGCAGCGCCATTAACGGAATCAAAAAATTTTATCTCATAAAGAGTACCTGTTCCAAAATCAATACTGGTGAAGGTAGCGCCGCCGTCCGTTGTTGTTAAAAGTTGATACGATGAATTGCCTACAAATCCGCGAGTTTCATCGTGAAAATAAATTGAGCGAACTAATGATGTGCTTGTATAACCGGCTACGGGAGTAAATGTAGCTCCATAATCATTGGAAACCGCTAATCTGCCAATGGTTGCGGAACTTGTACCGAGGAATATTTTTTGTGGTGTAAGCACAAACACTGTATAAATAGTTCCGGTAGTAGTGCCGAGAGAAATTGAATTCCATGTCGATCCTCCGTCAGTTGTTTTAAGCAACACAGCAGAAGATCCGCAGGCATAGGCGGTATCTGCGTCGACAGCATCAACATACCAGAAATCGGTGGTAATGCCGGAAGTTAAGCTTGTCCAGCTTGTTCCACCGTCTGTTGTTTTCATCAATAATCCACCGGTTCCACAAAGATAACCAGTGAGGTTATTAACAAAATCAGCTTCATAAATATTTCTGTAGCCATTTGCCGTATCAACATACTTAACTGTCCATGTCAAGCCGTCGTCAAGGGATAAAGCAGTGGCGCCTTTGTCACCGAACAAAACATAGTTTCCGTTAGTAAGTATTACGGCATCATTCCAGTTAACGCCGGCAGGTTTAGAGTTCTGCCATTCCCAGTCAAACACCTGAGAATAGACTAATGGAACAAAGAGAAAAGTACAAAGTACTAAACAAACAAATGAATGTAATTGTTTATTCATAGTAGTCTCCTAAATTATTGATGATGAAGTTGTGTTTTTTAAGCTAATTTGAACTCTTTTTTTGGGATTTCTAATAACAATTTAGGTTTCTCTGAGAAAAGAGTCAACTTTTAAAAAAAAATTATCCATGTATACAGTGTTACAAATTTAATTTCAGGAAGATAAGCGGAATATTCAATTTTATATCTAATCAATTCTTGTTAAATTTGCACCCTCTTAATAGCAAAGTGTTGGAATAGGAAAAATTAAATATGTTTAAACTAATTTTTATATTACTGTGTGCTTCTCTGTTTGGGCAGGATAATTCCTCCGCACTGCTTAAAGAAGTTCAGGAAAAATACGCGTCATTCAACGATTTTACAGCACAATTTACACAGCTTGTAAATGGTAAAGCAGCGGCAGAAGGGAAAATCTTCTATAAAAAAGAAAATAAACTTCGCGCTGAATTAAAAAATAATACAATCGTAACAAACGGTGAAACAATTTGGAATTACAACACGCGGGATAATAAAGTCATAATAAACACTTATGATGAAAGCGATCCGTCTCTTATTTCATTCGATAAAATTTTGTTTGATTATCCATCGAAGTGTATTTTAAGCACAACCAAAGAAAACGGAAAAGAAGCGCTTCTGTTAAAGCCGAAAAAAAATTCAGAGTTAGCTTTTACGTCGGCAAAATTATTTATTGATGAAAACGGACTCGTAGAAAGCATTCTGGTTGAAGACAGCAATACCGGCAATTTAAACATCAAACTTAGCGGTTATAAATGGAATCAAAATTTAAGCAATTCAAAGTTTACCTTTTTCCCACCGGAAGGCAGCAAGGTTATTGACCTCAGATAAAAAACATTATTTGAAGAGAGGTATAAACTATTCACTCTCATTTCTACTTAGCATAATATTTTTATACATTGCTTTTAAGAATGCAAACCTTAATGAAGTAATGAATTATGTTTCGGATGCATCCTGGCTATGGATTATAATTTTTTCTGTTGTGCTTTTATTTTCTCACTATATAAGGGCAATTCGCTGGAAGTTAATTCTTCATTCTGTAAAACCGGATACATCTGTAAAAAATCTCTTCGGCGCTTTGATGGTAGGCTACGGTGTAAATAACGTAATCCCCCGTGCCGGCGAAATATCCCGTGCGGTGCTTGTGGGCAAGTGGGAAGGCTTATCGCGTTCTTCAATGTTCGGCACAGTAATAGTTGAAAGAGTGATTGATATAATTTTTCTTCTTTTGTCTGTGCTTGTTTCGGCAGTAATTTGGAGCGGAGATTTATACAGCAGTTTTCCCTGGTTAAAGTCAGCTTTGATTATTTCTTTCATAGCAATAATCGGTTTGATTGCTTTTTTATTTTCAATAATAAAACTTAAAGAAAAATTTTACGGCGGAATTATTAAACTACTCGGAAAGGTTTCGGAAAATCTTGCGCAAAAAGCCGCCCATATTTTTGAAATGCTCGCCGCAGGTTTTGCTTCACTAAAAGGCACAAAAAATTATATTTACGTTATCCTTTTAAGTATTATAATAATGCTTGTTTATGCCTTTAATGCCTATCTGGGATTTTTTATAATTGGTATGCAGGATGTTTATCAAGTAAACTACAAAATGGCGTGGGTGCTAATGAGTATAAGTGCAATAGGCATTGCTATCCCGACGCCGGGCGGAACAGGTTCATATCATACACTTGCAAAATCCGCTCTTGTTCTGCTTTTCGGATTCGGAGAAGAGATAAGTCTTGCTTATGCTTTTGTAACGCATATTGTGAATTATATATTGTGCATTGTTTCGGCGCTTCTAATATTTTTTGTACTAAACCGGCAGCATGAAAATTTAATGAAAGTGGTAGAAACCGAGGTTGATGAATTATGAAAAAAATATTTTCGGCAATTTTTATTTTGATTATTTCATTCCCGGCAGTTGCTCAAATAGATTTACGCGCAGGTATGGGAATTAATTTTGTAAGCACGCCTTTATTAAAAGATTACCTAAATCAAAATTATGCTTCATTCGACAATGAACTCGGCAGTTTTACTTCTTCTATCAGTTTTGACGGCGAAGCGGGATATTTTATTAATCCTAATTTTCAGATTGCCTTGGAGGCATCTTATTTTCTTAACTCTTTTACATTCGGAACTACAATCGGTCAATATGAATTGAACTACGGAATTGTTGCCCCTACTATTATTGCTTATTATATACTCCCGGGCAGCGGTTATTATTTCAAATTCGGCGGAGGTGTGGGACTACGATTTTTATCTGTCGATGAAAAACAACCCGGTTCACCGGTTGTCGATAATTTTACAGCGACAGGCTTTGGTTTATTAATAAAGGG
>Ga0100387_10000517_pt1 | contig 31827 bp, 25 predicted proteins | sample CryGeymeta201511_FD_81547 | JGI IMG/M metagenome (GOLD analysis project Ga0100387, IMG submission 81547) | Groundwater microbial communities from Crystal Geyser aquifers in Utah, USA - Crystal Geyser metaG 2015-11 | ecosystem: Environmental > Aquatic > Deep subsurface > Groundwater | place... | reverse complement strand
CTAACAGGTCATACGTTAAATTTAAAAAAGATCACATCCCCGTCTTTAACGATGTAGGATTTACCTTCCTGTCGAATCTTGCCGGATTCCTTCAGCGCCATCTCAGAATGATATTGCATAAGATCAGTGAAATGATATATTTCCGCTTTGATAAATCCGCGCTGAAAATCAGTGTGGATTTCACCGGCTGCCATGGGTGCGGAATACCCTTTCGGGATGGTCCATGCACGTACTTCTTTGTCGCCGGCCGTGAAAAAGGTCTCGAGTCCCAACAGACGATATGCAGAATGGATCAATTTATCCAGGCCAGGCTCTGCGAGGTGATATTCCTCCATGAATAATTGACGGTCATCACCGTCCAGTTGAGCAATCTCGGCTTCAATATTTCCACAGAGACGAACGGCAGTATTTCCTTCATTTTCTGCGAAATCGAACAAACGCTGTACCGGTTCGCTTCGAGTCATCGATTGAATTTCCGATTCATCTACGTTCGCTACATACAAAATGGGTTTCTGTGTTAGTAAAAACATGTGCCGCAAATTTTCGGTCATCTCGGGTTCCAGAGGGATATTTCGCACCATTTTACCCTCATTCATATACGGGATGATATGCTCAAGAGCATCCAGTTCCTTCCGGCTGTCTTTATCCCCTATCCGCACGGATTTCCGCACTTTGACCCGTCGTTTCTCTACTGAATCGAGGTCGCGAAGAAGCAGTTCCATTTCGATGATCTCTGCATCTCTTACGGGATTGATACTGCCCTCCACATGGGTGACATTATCGTCATTAAAACACCGGATCACATGAACGATGGCAGAGACATTGCGGATATGCGATAGAAACTGATTCCCCAGTCCTTCGCCCTTACTGGCTCCTTTGACCAACCCTGCAATATCTACAAATTCAACTGTGGCAGGAGTGATCTTTGCCGGATTGATGAATGCCGATATCTGTTCGAGCCTGACATCCGGAACTTCGACGATACCCACGTTGGGGTCAATGGTGCAGAACGGATAGTTTTCCGCCGGAATTTCTGATGCCGTGAGTGCGTTAAATATCGTGGATTTTCCCACGTTTGGCAGTCCCACGATACCGCATTGCAAAGCCATAATGCTCCTGTTGGTTTACGATGAATGATAGTCGGTTGATTTAATGTTATACAGCCTGTGAAATTTACTCAGACGGAAATCGATTTCAGATGAAAAACGGTTGATAGGGAAAATTGAGCGGTCCGATCATTAAATGAAATACAGGTAAATATGTAAAATAACCGTAACTAATATCCGCCGGATGAATTTATGGCAAAAAGTATTTTTAATAGTATATCTACCTGATCGGCAGTCTCATGAATATGGAGACAGTTTTGTCTGCATTCAGCAGACAATTATTTTCAGTAATTTTTCCCGGGCAGCGTGTTCTCCTCATAAGAATCGGCGGCTGCGTGCTTCCCAATCAGTGATCTCTATTGCACATTCGTTCGCCGGGATGTCTTCATCGCTCAATCACCAGTCCGGGGATTTCACGTTGAATATGATCCCGTAACGATGGAAAAAAGTCCCGTTCCAGTGCATACACCGTCACTTCAAACTGATACCGACCCTCCCGCTCTGATACCCAATCCACAACAGGCGGTTTCCGAACCGATGACCAGGCGCAATTCAGGATCGCAAGTGTCAATTCGCGGGTCGCATGATTCGCAGGTCCCGTCTTAATCAGGCTGAGGGTAAATGCATCTGCTTTCCACCGTTCTGATTCACTGAACCGTTCCACCGTTCCCCGCGTGATGGTACTGTAGGGAATGCGGATTTTACGGTGATCCTCCGTTTCAATCTCCAGTGAACGAAACCCCAATTTACGCACGATCCCTTCCAGTTGGTTGATATGGACTGTATCGTCGATTTCGTAGACATTTTCCGCCCGAAGAAAAATTCCGCTCACATAATCCCGGATAGCAAACCACGCCGACCCTACGAGGATAACCAACAGAGCGGCATACAAAATAGTTGAATACAGGGGTTCGTCACCGTAAAATCGGGCAATGATCCATAAAATGATCATAATCAGCACAAAAATCTCAATGACCGGTTGAATCCGGTGGATTTTATCACTCAACAGTTTATTGGTTTTCACATGAAGAGAATAGCGCCGGAGTGCGTATGTAAAAAACAATGTAAGTACTCCCAGGATCATTAATATCTGAACATGGACAATGGGGGGTGATTTCAGAAAATCCATTACAAGACTCCCATAACAGCAAATTGTTGGTTCAAAAAAGGTTGAACAAACGGTGAGATTTCAAGATAAACTCCCGTCTCCCGGAGGACCCCGCATCGTTTCAGTACGAGAAGGATGTGGTGAAGTTCTGTGGGTTCCAGGGGGACGATCCTTTTCAATTGATCTTCGGTTAGCTGCTGGTGTAAAATAAATTGCAACAGGATCATGATTTGTCTGGTGGATATCCGTTCAAGGATGGTCATATCCGGCATCTCCGGCCAGGACAAAACAATTTCATCCCTGTTCACCTGCTCAATAAGAGCGATCCAAATTCCCAGCGCGATGCCAACATTACCTCTGGAAATATCAAAAAGCGCTGTAAAAAACTTGGCAAGTTTCCAGTCTGAAATATTTCCCTCCTCTGCCTTCCCTATCCGGAAACGCAGTCCCGTTGACCGGTGCCGCAGAAGGATAATGTCCTTCAGATCTTTTGCATCAAAGGGTTCGCAATGAATAATGGACAGAAAATAACTTTCCATGTCTATCATGCTATTTACAAACCGGAAGGAATGAACATTCATGTTTACGATAAAGTAACAGTGATCGCCGAAATGCTCAATGAGTGACAATATCCTGTTGATCACCGCATATCCTTCACGGCTTCTTTCCCACCATTTTTCGAGATCATCAATGATCAGAACCGTATTTTCAGGGAGTCTACCCACCATTTCTTCCTGAGAGCCGGTCTGTTGAAGTGCGCTCTCCATTTCGGATTTAAATGCCGTTTCGGTTCCCGATCCGGCGGAGGGTGGTTTGATTAAAAAAACCTTTTGTCGTGGAAATTCCGTATCGGCAATGTATTGTGACAGTGCAGTTTTTCCGGAATTTCGTTCACCCAGGATTAGTAATCCACCCGGCGCTCCCCTCCGATACCGGGCTATGGCCGTGGCGGCAAGGGATATTTCTTTCTGGTTCCCGACCCACAATTCTGACGATATTCCGGGTTTACTCAGAAACAACTGCCGGTAATAATAGGGCAGGCTTTCCAGAATGTGGGGTAATGGTGAAACAGATTCGGAAAATCGCACCAATTCTTCAACATGACTTCTGTGCCATGATCCCTTTGACTGCAGTTTTCTCGCAAACAGAATACCCTGACTCCAACGATACAGGAGGGATACCAATTGATCGTTCATCCGCTCCCAAAGACCTTGAATATTCATTTCAAAAACGCTGAATGCTTTGCGGGTTTTCTGGGTGCGGATATACTGTTGAAGATTCCCTGCAGACCGGGTCAGCACATAGGGATTCAGCCGATCAAAAATATCAGTGAGTTTTTCTTCGATGAAATCAAACAACTCGCGTGTGAGACCCGTTAATTTTTCCTTTTCTCTTTGCAGACGAAGCACGTTTTTAGAATCCAGGCCGGATGATTTTTCTGACCTATCGGCTATGGTTTTTGGCAGACTTTCATTCAGTGAGGTCTCTGTGAATCGGATAACATCCCGCATTATATTCTCTGTGGCGTGTATTTGATGGTCCAGCAATTGCACATTTTCTTCAAGGGGTACAATAAATAAGGTTTCGAAAAAATACTCCACCAGGCGACGGTATGATACAATCAGGATACTTGCTTCTTCAAACCGGGATGCCTGCAACTGATTGACAGAAGTCTCATCGATCACTTCCATACTTTCCGGCAACTCTCCGGTACCGGTTTGTATTTCTGACCATAACTGATCCAGATACTGCATGAGATTCGCCCTTAGTTTTGAGCTGGACTGAAGTTTTATCCCGGCCGTTTCAGAGTCGCCATTATTCTCGGCATTGAGTTTGGCGATCGAGGCATCCAGTGGTGAAAATACATTCGCCTGGAATTCCACCTCCAGGTCTTCCCGGATCCGGTTGACGATGACCCGTACCCGGTTTTTCAGTGAGAGCAACTGGAGTTCCATCATGATCATATCCAGAAATACAGCCTGATTACCTGCCCAGATGTCCGGAAGATCAGACAATCCCGTTGAAGGTCCGCCCTGCTTTTTCATCCACCGAAAATGCCGGCGTATGATATAACGCGTATCCAGCCGCGTCAAATCATCTCTGAAGGAATTCAAAAGGATATCGGTCTTGATTGAAATCGCGGTATTTATTTCCGACCGAAACCGGATCTGCCTGGCGAAAAACTCCGTGGTCATGGCGGATAGTTTTTTTATCTCCTGATCCAGATCATCCGGAGTGATTTTACCGGTTTGAATCAGCCGGTTTTCGAGGAGAACCAGGCTGTCCCTGCCCTGAGAGAACTGTCGGGTGAGATCCAGCAGGATCAAATAACTCATGATCCCCGCGTCATCTGCAATTTTTCGAAGGAAGTCACTGTAGGGTTTGATCAGGTAATATTCTGCAAGCCGCTTGGTACACACATCACGGGTCAGGAGAGCCTTTGACCAGCGGGATTTCATTCTTCCCACCGCTTTGAGCCATCGTAATGACCGGGGATCGGTTTTCTCTGCAGCAAGTTCACCCGCGGGGATGATTACGGCGACGGTGGAGGGAATAGAATCAAGGATCCTGCCAGTGTTGTCGGAGATCATCCCGGCACAGTCTATTAAGAGATTTTTCTGTCGTTCCAGGGAACTGGATTGAAATTCCGTCAGGATTCTCTGCGCCTGAAATAGATATTCACTTTTACTTTTCAGCAGGATTCTCAGGTCTTTCCGGCGGTCATCGAATGTGAGATTCTTCACGAGTGATGAAAAATTTCTGTCGGTAAACTCGCTGATCGTTTGAGATAATATGCGATATTCTTCCAAAAGACCGAATACTATCTCATCACGAACCCTGCGGTTCAAATCCTGCAGTTGATACTGAAATCGCTCAACAATCTCGGCTAAAACGGGATCATCCGGAAGGGAGACGGCGGAGTGCATCATTGCATCAGTGACGGGTGCGCCAGTTTCAGACCGGGAAATGACATCGGCCTTGCTGCCCACCATCAGTTTCTGAAAATAAGACGAAGCCTTCATCAGAATCACAGTTCCCAATTCCCGGATCAAAGATGTTACATGATCAATGAATTGGACTGGTTGGGTATCCTGGATATCCGGCAATCCAAGGAAAATCATGGATGCGTTTTCAGAATGAGTGCGGATCACATCCCGAAAAGATTTCTGTTCGATGGCGTTGTTGATCACGACAACGTCAGCATCAATTCGGTGATCGGAAAGGATTTGATCCAGATTTTTATGTATCCGTTCTGAATGTCCGCTGGTTTCCTGAACGACCAGAATCCGAAGTTTCGCCGCCCGCCATCGATCTGACGTGGTAATAAATTGCATAATCGCTAATGCCAGTGCCATATTATTACTTTGATCCTGCCACCACACGTCGATCTGGTTTTCCTGCCCAAACTTTTTAGAATTATCATAATTCATCAAGAGAAGATTGTAATCTAAACTGATAAAATTCTTCAGCGTTTGAGTGAACTTCAACGGATTTCCGGAACTCTTTGCCCACCCCAGCAGCAGGGTGTTGGGTTCGATCCCGGAAAATCCGTAAAATTTGCTGATTGTATTCATCCCCTCATAGATATCGCGACATTCTGCCTGTCGGTGGAATACCCCCCGCATTTCATCTTCTTCATGAGGGATGATCTGCTCAATTTTTCGAAATTGTCCTTCTTGATCCGGTTTTTCATGGAGGATAAAGTCGGAGAGGATGCCCCGTTTATCCACAATCCATCGTCCAAAATCAATGAGATGGGGACGGGAAGTGGCTCCCCCGCTGAACAGAACGATATTGGGACGCCAGTTCCGGGTATGCTTTTCGGTTTGAAGCAGCCGGCGCAGCCCTGTCCGCACGACAGAGGACCAGACCCCTTCCCACGTGTCTCCGGACTCCAGAGACAATTCCTTTCGCTGCAGGTAGAGGAACAATAGGATGAGAATCACCGATGCGCTGATCATGGCAACAATATCCAACTGGATCATCACAATGAAAGCCGTGACGGACCCGATGATACTCATGAGTTTGGGCACTCTAAACTCAGGACGAAAATCCGGACTTGCCCATACTTCAATGGCGGCGCTCATATTCAGGAATCCATAGGTGGTAATAAAAAACATGGATACAATTCGTGCAATGGCATCTAATTCACCGATGAGAATACCCGCCTCGGCGATAACGAACGTGAGCATCATGGCATTTCTGGGTTCGCTGTCTTTGCCATACCCCTTGGCGAAAAACTGAGGTGTGATCTTATCCAGTGCCGTAGCTTGTAATATGCGCGGTGCACCCAAAATACTCCCCAGCGCCGAGCTGATGGTGGCACCCCAAATCCCCGCCAAAACCAGCGGTGAAAACCATGAAATCTCTAAAAGTATGTTTGGATTATTTGCCAATTGATCAGCGCTGACCGTTTTTGCCAGAAAAACTGATAAGCCGATATAAACGATCAACCCGATACCAATGGCCAGAATGGTACCGAAGGGAATACTTCTCTTGGGATCTTCAAGATCACCCGACATGGAAACTCCGGCTTCAAATCCTGTCACGGCTGGGAAGAAAATGCCAAATAGAACGATGAATGGAATGGTTGAGGTAACGGGGCTGAGTAAAGGCGCCGGTGATGGTCCTGGATGACTACCGGTAAAGATAGAGATCAGAGACAGCCCGATAGCCAACATGATCAGATACTGTGTTTTAATGGCAAACTTCGTGCTGATGATGGTGATACCAGTCACGGCGATGAGAGCAACAGACCCTGTCAAACGGATCATTTCTTTGGTGACATCCATCCCCAAAAAGCTTAAAAAACTTTCGGAAAAACCGATCAGATACAGGCTTACACTGAACGAAAGACCGACAAATAATGCCAGTCCCAAAGTACCGCCAATCGGAAGTCCCAGACTTCTGGCGATCATAAAGTAGGTTCCGCCGGTTTTCACTTTTTTATCGGTTGCGATTGACGAAACACTTAATCCGGTGGAAATTGAAATAATGTGGGCAAGAAGGATAATTCCGATCGTTTTCCACATCCCCGCATGACCGACAATCCAGGGCAGACGCAGGTACATGATCACCCCCAGGATTGTCAATATTGAGGGGGTAAATACGCCGCCAAATGTACCCAGTTTTTTCATTTTTGCCATATTATCCTCACCTTACCGGTTTAAAATGGAATGATCCATATGAATACAAAACGTCCTATGAATCGTAAGCGGAATTAATTTATCAACTTTCATGATTCTTATCTCATAAGAATTTTTATTGATTCGTGATCATGAGAGTAACTTTCACCCCTTGAAAACGATTATATTTAACAGATTTACATAAAATTATATGTACTGCGCATGGTGCCCCCCCCAGGAATGAAACCTTGAGTCCGTCTTCACCGGTGGCGATCAAAGAAATAGAAGCCATTCGTACATCTCTGAAAAATTCAGTTCGTGAAGGAACCGGATGGGCGGTTATGATTGGTTTTGGGGAATCCTACATTTCTGCTTTCGCTGAATTTCTGAAAGCCACAACGTTCCAGATGGGACTTTTAACAAGCGTGCCTCAGTTGTTATCCGCCATTCTGCAATTATTTGCGGTAAAAACCACCCATGTGATACCATCCCGCAAACGGATTGTGGTGATCTCGGTCATGCTACAGGCGCTGACGTGGCTGGTGATAATCGGGATTTCATATATTACAAAGAATGTTTATTTGCTGGTTGCCATGGTTTCGCTGTATTTCATTTTCGGTGCATTTTCAATCCCCGCATGGACATCATGGATGGGCGACCTGGTTCCCGAACGAATCCGTGGACGATATTTCGGCAACCGGAACCGCACGATCGGCATGGTATCCGGTTCTGGAGTGATTTTAGGCGGCATCATCCTTCATTTCCTGTCAATTTTGAATACGTGGCTGGCGTTTACAGTATTATTTTCTATTGCCTTTTTAGGACGGACGGTATCCGGGTTGATCCTCACCCGCCAATATGAACCGGTGGTATTGCTGGAAACCCCCCGGAAATTCGGGTTCTTCCCATTTTTAAAAAAAATCACCCAGGAAAACTTTGGTGTATTCTCACTGTTTGTGATGGGGATGTTATTCTCCGTGTACCTTGCAGTTCCGTTATTTGTGATTTTCTGGCTTCGGCATATGCATTTTTCATACTTTCAGTTGATGACATTGATGGCAACGACATCCATTTCCAGTTTTACCGCGATGAAGTACTGGGGCAGATATGCGGATTTATACGGTAACCGCTGGGTCATGAATGCGTCTGCATGGATCATTACCCTTCTTCCCGGATTATGGGTGGCAGTGTATTTCCTTCCTCCGCAATATTATTTCCCCATTGCAGTGTGCATTCAAATGTTTGGCGGAGCATCCTGGGCGGGATACAACCTGGCGTCTGCGAACTATGTGTACGATACGGTTCCGCAAAAAGACCGGCTTCGTTATGTATCCTATCATAACGCCATGAAAGGTGCCGCCGTTTTTTCCGGCAGTCTGCTGGGCGGCTGGATGGGAGGTACGTCCATCCATATCCAGGGCATGACCGACATTGAACCCACGGGGATATTGATGGTGTTTACCGTGTCCACACTACTTCGATTCGGATTTTTGACGGGTTACTTTCCCCGGGTAAAGGAAGCCAGAGTCCGGCGTGAGATACCGGCGCCGATTCGATTTGCCGCATTCGTTCCCATGCAGGGACTGGTCATCGATCCCATCATTGGGCTGAATCGCACATTGCAGCAATTCCGAAGCCGGCTGCAAAAATTGTGGAAGAAAATGGAACCATAATACCGGATATCAAACCGGTTATTTAATGAATTTTAACGATAGTGAGACTGTAAATTTACCGCATGATTTTTAAAAGTTTATATAAAATAAACATACCTAATTGCGCTGAAAAATGCCCATTGTATTTTCTTAATAACTCCGGGTCACGCCGCCTTTCTCCATGCCGGGGAACAGAATGACGATGATCAAAACCCGGTTTGCACCCAGTCCCACAGGATATCTTCATGTAGGCGGACTTCGTACGGCGCTGTTCAATTATTTATTTGCCCGCCGGAACAGAGGAATATTTGTACTTCGGATCGAAGATACGGATCAATCCAGGCAGGTAGAAGGCGCGGTGGATGATCTGATAGATACCTTCGCCGCTCTGGGAATTCAGTTTGACGAAGGACCCGCTCAGGGGGGGAGTTCAGGTCCCTACTATCAGAGTCAACGGTTGACGATTTACCGGGTTCATGTTGAACGATTGCTCGCAGTCGGCGCAGCATACCCCTGCTTTTGTTCGGAGTCACGCCTGAAAAGCGTCCGCGAAACGCGCCAGGCGGAAAAATTGAATACCCCCTACGATCGCCTTTGTTTATCCATTCCCGCGGATGAATCGATGGAAATGATGAAATCCCGGCCGCATGTGATCCGCTTAAAATCGCCTGAAGGTGAAACCATAACCTTTCAGGACGATATCCGCGGTACGGTCTCCTTTCAGTCTGACGACATAGATGATCAGGTATTGATGAAAAGAGATGGATTTCCCACCTATCATTTTGCCAATGTAGTTGATGATCATCTGATGGGAATTACTCATGTTATCCGCGGAGAGGAATGGCTCCCGTCCACCCCTAAACACATTTTACTGTACCGGTATTTTGACTGGGAACCGCCAGTCTTTGGTCATCTGCCGCTGCTGCTGAATCCTGACCGGTCAAAATTATCCAAGCGTCAGGGCGATGTGGCTGTTGAGGATTATTTATCCAGGGGGTATCTTCCGGACGCCCTCATAAACTTTGTGGCTTTACTGGGATGGAATCCGGGAGATGACCGGGAAATTTTCACGGTATCACAACTTATCCGGGAATTCAGCATCGACCGGATACAGAAATCCGGGGCAGTGTTTGATGTTGAGAAATTAAAATGGATGAATGGCGTTTATCTCAAAGAGATGCCACTTGATCAATTGTCAGAAGTTGCAAAACCGTATTTTATCGGGGCAGGTATGGAGATCCCGAAAGATGAAGCCTACTCCAGGGTGGTGGATTTCGCACGGAAACGAATATCACTGATGACAGAACTCGTGTCTGAATCCGCTTTCTATTTCGTCGTACCGGAATTTTCTCAGGACGATATTCACATACTGCGAACAGATTCTTCCCAGTCGGTACTTCAGTTTTGGGCAGATCAAATTCCGAAAAAAACAAACTGGGACGCAGATAATATCCGGGAACTGTTATTATCGACAACTGAAACGTTGCACATCAAAGGTCGGGATTTATATTTTCCACTGCGGATCGCCTTGTACGGGAGTTGCCACGGTCCGGACATTCCCGCACTGGTCGATATTTTGGGGTCAGAAAAGGTGCTCATCAGATTGATCCGCGCACTTCACCAATAACAGGAAACAAATGAACGACACAAAAACCGCAACGAATTTTATACGCGAGATCATCAACAACGACCTGAAAACCGGAAAGTACCAAAACAGAGTGCATACCCGGTTTCCCCCTGAACCCAATGGATATCTGCACATCGGGCATGCGGCATCTATCTGCCTGAATTTCGGAATTGCCCGGGATTACGAAGGCGGAAAGTGCAACCTTCGCTTCGACGATACTAACCCGATTAAGGAAGAACAGGAATTCGTGAACTCCATCATCCAGGATGTGAAATGGCTGGGTTTCGATTGGGAAGATCGCCTGTACTTTGCCTCAGACTACTTTGATCAGATGTACGAATATGCCGTTCAACTGGTGAAAAAAGGACTCGCATATGTGGATGAGCAGACTTCAGAGCAAATCCGTCAAACCCGGGGGACACTTACCCAGGCAGGAGTTGAAAGTCCCTTTCGTCATCGATCCGTTGAAGAAAATCTGGATATATTCACCCGAATGAAAGCCGGTGAATTTGAAGAAGGATCCAGGGTGCTTCGTGCAAAAATTGATATGACGGCAGCCAACATAAACATGCGTGATCCCGTAATGTATAGGCTATTGTACCGAACCCACCACCGGACGGGAAATAAATGGTGCCTTTATCCCATGTACGACTGGGCGCATGGGCTTGAAGACTCCATTGAACGGATCACCCATTCCATTTGTACACTGGAATTTGAAGATCATCGTCCCCTTTATGACTGGTTTCTTATTGCGCTGGGTGTGTATCGCCCTCAGCAAATTGAATTTGCCCGCATCAATGTGAATTATACGGTGACCAGTAAACGCAAACTCGCCCGGCTGGTGACAGAAAAACATGTTAGGGGCTGGGATGATCCCAGAATGCCCACGGTTTCAGGCTTGCGCCGAAGAGGTTTCACCCCGGAATCCATTCAGATGTTTTGCGAGCGGGTCGGTATCAATAAACGAGATGGCGTCAGCGATATTGCGCTGTTATATCACTGTTTCAGGGAGGATATGAACCATCGGGCAAAACGGGTCATGGTGGTCCTGGATCCGATCAGGCTGGTCATCACAAATTATCCAAAGGACCAGGTCGAGATGCTGTCTGCAGAGAACAATCCCGAAGACCCTGATGCCGGAACCCGGCAGGTGCCCTTTTCAAGGGAACTGTACATTGAGCGGGAGGATTTTATGGAAGATCCGCCGTCGAAATATTTCAGATTAGCGCCGGGAAAAGAAGTGCGGTTGAAACACGCATATTATGTGACATGCGAATCTATCATAAAAGATACCGACGGGAAAATTACTGAAATTCGCGGTGTCTATGACCCGGATACCCGTGGCGGATGGTCACAGGATGGCCGAAAAGTCCGCGGGACCCTTCACTGGGTATCGGTGCGACATGCTTTACATGCTGAAGTGAGAATCTATGAGCACCTTTTCACGAAGGAAGACCCGGACAATGTTGAAGAAGGGAAAGACTTTATTTCAAATATAAATCCGGATTCACTTACCGTGCTCAAGGGGTGTAAAGCCGAACCCAACCTTGGGGGTTCCTCCGTTGAAGATCAGTATCAATTTTTACGTCATGGATATTTTTGTGTGGATAAGGACTCCACCGGTGAATTGCTTGTATTTAACCGTACCGTGGCTCTGCGGGATGGTTGGGTGAAAAAAAGCTGATACCGAACGGATTGATTGTCCCCGGTATCGTCGTACGACATTAAAAATAAAACGATTCGATGTCAAAATACATACAGACGCAAGCCAACGCCAAAATCAATCTCGGGTTGAAGATAACCGGCAGACTTTCAAATGGATACCATACGCTTTACAGTCTTTTCCTGGAGATCGATCTCTGTGACAATCTGCGGTTTGAATCGATTGACCGCACACAGATATTCGTCACTACCAGTGGGATATCTATCCCTGAAAATACGGTAAATCTGTGTGAAAAAGCCGCGGGAATTCTCCGACAAAACAATGTGGTTTCATCCGGAGTGCACATCCACCTTGAAAAACGCATACCTATTGGGGCGGGGCTGGGAGGCGGATCGAGTGATGCAGCAGCGACGTTAAAAGTATTATCAGATTTATGGGAGCTCCATTTGTCCGAACGGGAACTGGACAGACTGGCAGCTCAGGTGGGGGCGGATGTTCCCTTTTTTATCCGCGGCGGATTGCAGCTTGCAGAAAACACCGGCGACTACCTGACACCGATGAGGGATGACCCATTGGGTAGATTCTTTTTTGTGTTGGTCAAACCGGACTTTGAAATATCCACACCCTGGGCATATGAACAGATAAAAAAATATTTGAAACTTCCGACGAACGTTCATAGATTTGCGCCCCTTTCAGAGCCACTGAATTGGGCGTTATTTGAAAATGATTTTGAACGGGTCATCGTATCAACATATCCAGAGCTGGCAGGGATTAAGGAAGAGTTACTCAACCTGCATGCCGTTTTTGCCAGTCTGTCGGGTAGCGGTTCGACTGTGTATGGTATTTTTGATGACCAGGGAAAAGCTTTGCGAGCAGCCAGTTATTTTTCGTCCCGCGCCTACTGGACCGCCACAACCAGACCCGTCCATCACCCATAAAAGAACATTAACCATAATTTCGTCGGTTTTCCGGCATAACACACCGATGTGGTGCACACATTTGGGGGATCGTTCAATGGCAGGACATCAGATTTTGGTTCTGGATATCGGGGTTCGACTCCCTGTCCCCCAGCGATGAAACTATTTACAGGCAGATCAAATCCGGCATTAGCCCGGGGAATCGCAGAATATTTGCAACTCCCATTGGGGAAATTATCCATATTTAATTTCAGCGACGGCGAGATCGGCGTTGCGTTTGAAGAGAACATCCGAAATGAGGATGTGTACGTCATTCAGTCTACTAACCCCCCGGCAGAAAACATCATAGAATTAATGCTTATCCTCGATGCTGCCAGACGTGCGTCTGCGCATAAAGTCGTTGCCGTAATCCCCTATTTCGGTTACGGGCGTCAGGACAGAAAACATGCCCCACGGGTTGCCATTTCCGCCAGAATGATGATGGATATGATCATCGCTGCGGGTGTAGACCGTATCATCACTATGGACCTGCATTCTTCACAAATCCAGGGATTTGCCAATGTTCCGTTTGATCATTTATACTCCCGCATTGCACTCCTGGACAGGTTAAAACAATTGAACCTGGATGCTGACAACGGAGTTGTCCTCGCACCGGATATGGGCAGCGCAAAAATGAGTCAGTCTTATGCAGAAAAGTTAGGTGTCGGCTTTGCCCTGATCGATAAACGCAGACCCCATCCGAACGAAGCAAAAATTGCAAATCTGGTAGGTGATTTGAAAAACAAACGTGTACTGGTCATTGATGATATGGTCGATACTGCAGGCACCATCTGCAATGCTGCGCAAATCGCCATTGAGAAAGGCGCCAATAGTGTCGTATGCGTAGCGACGCATCCGGTATTATCCGGGCAGGCTATGGAAAGGCTGAAAGCATCACCGATTTCAAAAATTATCGTCTGCGATACCATACCCATTTCTGATGAGAAAAAAGTGGATATACTCGAAATCATCTCAGTCGGGGCTGTATTTGGAGAATCGATCAATCGAATCAATTCGGGACAATCACTAAGTTCCATGTTTAAATAAAGAATTATTAAGGGAATCAACATGACAAAAGAATATAAATTAGAATTATTTAAGCGAGAGGGTACGGGAAAGAAATACCTAAAAGCCCTGCGGACGGAAAATAAAATTCCCGGTATCTACTACTCGCATGCCTCCAAAGAAAGTATCCCGTTTCTAATGGATAAAAATGAAATGTGGAATGCCATGAAGGCGGAAGCCCACTTATATAAAGTCATGGTAGGGGGAAAGCCCAGGTCTGTGATTTTTAAAGAGATTCAGCATCATCCGGTTACAGACGATGTCATCCATATTGACCTGTATGGGGTCCGCATGGATAAACTGATCGATTTTAAAGTACCGTTAAATCTGGTTGGTACGTCGTTGGGCGTTTCAGTGGACGGCGGCCATTTATCTCATCTGCTTCAGGAACTTGATATCAAATGTTTTCCGGCTAACATTCCCTCTGTCATTGAATTGGACGTCACAGAACTGCGAAAAGGCCAGAGTATCCATGTGCGGGATTTAGATTTACCCGAAAATGTTGAGTGTGTCACTCCCGGGGATGTGACCGTGGCAAGCATTATCCATGGCCTGAAAGCCGAGGATGAGATTCTGGTAACGGAAGAGGAAGAAGAACCGACTTTTGAAGAAGAATCAACGGATCAAACCAAAAATTAATTTCAGAATCATTGAATATTATTGCGGCACTTGGGAATCCCGGCAGGAAATATGAGCATACAAAACACAATTTTGGTTTTTGGGTTGCCAATCGTCTTGCAGAACAAAACCGGCTTTCGTTTCGTGCCGGTAAAGGACCATACGTTTTTGCACAGGTATCCGGTAAATTCGTTTTGCTGAAACCCACCACCTATATGAATGATAGCGGTCTTGCCATTCAGGGTGCATCCCGGTATTTCGATATTAATTCGGAAAACATTCTTATAGTGCATGACGACATTGATCTTCCGCTGGGGACCATCCGGTTTCGATCCGGAGGCGGAACCGGGGGACACAAAGGAGTGGAGTCCGCAATCTACCACATGCGGTCTGAAACCATGCCGAGACTGAGACTGGGGATTTCCACGGATTCACCCATGAGACCCGCTGAAAAATATGTGCTCCAACCGTTTGATGCATCTGCAAAACCAGTCGTACAGGATGTCATTGAACAGGCGTGTTGCGGGATTGACTATTTTCTTCTAAACGGTATTATGGAAGCGATGAATCAATATAATAGAAAAGGAACGGTGTAAATGAGTATCCACTTATACTGGATTGTTGGTACAGGTATCATAGGGTTGCTGTTTGCCTTCTGGAAAACCGGATGGATCACCCGGCAGGACGAGGGTACGGAGGACATGAAACGGATTGGAGCCAGTATCGCAGACGGCGCCATGGCCTTTCTCAGAGCGGAATATAAAGTTTTAGTTATTTTTGTAATCGTGATCGCCATTTTGCTTGGGGGATCAAACTGGGGGAATAACGATTCCAGTTCGTTGATTGCACTATCCTTTGTAACAGGTGCTCTGGCTTCCGGTTTGGCTGGTTTTCTGGGAATGCGGGTGGCGACCAAGGCTAATAATCGCACAACTCAAGCCGCACGCACGGGATTATCCCAAGCCCTGCATATGGCATTTACCGGCGGTTCTGTTATGGGGTTGAGTGTCGTGGCGCTGGGTGTGATCGGGCTTTCAGTTCTATTCATGGGTTACCAGTTGTATTTCCCAGACAGCAGTATGACCCGCATTCTTACAATCCTATCAGGATTTTCACTTGGTGCATCATCCATTGCGCTCTTTGCCCGTGTCGGGGGAGGTATCTATACGAAAGCGGCAGATATCGGCGCAGATTTGGTGGGAAAAATCGAAGCGGGGATTCCGGAAGATCATCCGCTGAACCCGGCGACCATTGCAGACAATGTGGGTGATAATGTTGGCGACGTTGCCGGTATGGGGGCTGACCTGTTTGAATCCTATGTTGGATCTATAATCGGCTCCATGGTCCTGGGCGCTAGTGTGATGCTGGGCGGTATCACGGATATACGCTTTGTGATTTTGCCCCTCATGATCGCGGGCGTGGGTATTTTAATCTCCATTTTGGGTACGTTTATGGTGACGGTGAAAGAAGGAGATAGTCCGCAGAAAGGATTGAACCGCGGTGAATTTGGGTCATCCCTCATTTTATTGATCCTGATCTATTTTATCATTAAGTACACTTTACCCGCTGAATTTCAATTCAATGATATAACGTTTACGAGCCTGGGTGTTTTTTGGGCAACGATCATCGGACTGGTGGCCGGATTGGGTATCGGGTTGGTCACAGAACACTATACGGGAACGGGAACCGCACCGGTAAGATCCATCACCCGTCAATCGCTTACGGGACCCGCTACCAATATTATTGCGGGATTAAGTGTGGGAATGCAATCTACAGCTATTCCAATTCTCATCATTGCGGCGGGTATTATGGGAGCCAATCATTTTGCCGGGCTTTATGGGATAGCAATGGCTGCGCTTGGAATGCTTGCCAATACGGGCATACAACTGGCAGTCGATGCATACGGACCCATATCAGATAACGCCGGTGGAATTGCTGAAATGGCCGGGCTACCGAAGGAAGTCCGCTTCCGTACCGATAAACTGGATGCCGTTGGGAATACCACTGCCGCCATCGGAAAAGGATTTGCTATTGGGTCTGCGGCACTCACCGCATTGGCGTTATTTTCCGCATTCATGGTACAGTCCGGTATCAAGAGTATTGATATTTCCGACACACAGGTGATGGCCGGCCTGTTCGTGGGAGGTATGCTTCCATTCTTGTTTTCATCCATGGCAATGAGCGCCGTAGGAAAGGCCGCAATGGCGATGATCGAAGAAGTCCGGCGCCAGTTTAAATTCATTCCGGAATTGACCAACGCCCTTCGTGTCATGTCCAAGTACAAGGAAGGAGACACCTGGTCTGCAGACGACAAAAAGATTTTCGATAAAGCCCATGGAAAGGCAGAGTACGGCAAGTGCGTGGCAATATCCACGGAGTCTGCCATTCGCCAAATGGCTTTACCGGGACTGTTGGCGATTGCAACGCCGGTCATTGTCGGCTTTGTTTTTGGACCTGAGACCTTAGGCGGGCTGTTGGCAGGCGTTACGGTAACCGGGGTGCTGATGGCGATTTTTCAGTCCAATACCGGCGGCGCGTGGGATAATGCCAAAAAAATGTTTGAAGAAGGCACCACTATCAATGGAGAAAAGTATGAAAAAGGATCTGATGCTCATAAGGCAGCAGTTGTAGGGGATACCGTAGGTGATCCGTTTAAAGATACGTCTGGACCATCTTTGAACATTCTGATCAAATTAATGTCAGTGGTCTCACTCGTCATTGCCCCTTTAATTAAATAATTTAGAGTAAGGAAAAGAAAATGAGGTATTATGAAACGGTTGTTATCATTCATCCCGCACTTGAAGGCGGGTTGTTAAAGGATAATATTGTTGAAATCCAAAAGCTGGCGGAACAAAAGGGTGGCGATCTGAAAAACACAGAGGTTTGGGGACGAAAAAAACTGGCGTATTTAATCGATAAGCAAAAGTACGGGACCTACACAATGCTCCAGTTTACCGGAGACGGAGTAAAGATCAATGAGATGAATGTAGAATTGGAACATAATCCAAATGTTCTGGCGTACATGACCATTAAAATTAACAAAACCGAAATGAAAGAACAGACCGCCGATCTGGACACTCAAATCGATGGACAATCATCTTCATCTCCGGAGGCAGATGAGGTTAATATAGCGGTTGCAACAGAGATTGAAGAAGAAATCCCCGATGTCGGTGTTAAATACATTCAGAAAATCCTTGAAGAAGAGGATGAAGATATTGTGGCCGGAAACGAATTAGAAGCAAAGCTTTCAGATGATCCGGAAGCTGAAGAAGATAAAGAAAATTAAGGAGAGAAATACCATGGCATTTATTAGTCAACGAAAAATATGTCCGTTTTGCGAAAACTCTGAAATGGTCATTAATTATAAAGAATATAAGGTTCTTCGAAAATTTCTCACCGAACAGGGGAAAATCATCCCTGGATTTGTGACGGGTGTTTGTTCAAACCATCAGCGTCATTTGACCCGTGCAATCAAACAATCACGAAATATCGCCTTATTGCCCTTTTCCACCGATTACCGTGATATTTAAAGGAGAATGAGTATATGAAAATAATTTTAACTGTTGATGTTGAAAATGTGGGTAAAGGCGGTGAGATCGTCACGGTCAAAGATGGATTTGCACGCAATTTTCTGCTACCAAGGAATATGGCACAGGCTGCGACACGGAAAAATATCGTCGCAATCGCCGCTGAGGTTGAGCGAACCCATATCCGTGAAGCCAAAAAACGCGCGAATATAGAAGCATTGATTGGGCGGCTGAATAAACTCACGCTCAAGTTCACGCTGAAAGCCGGTGAAGAAGGAAAACTCTTTGGGTCCGTTACCTCCCAGATGATCGCCGATGCCATCATCTCAAAAGGATATCCCATCGATAAGAAGGAAATAAATATTCCTGAATCTATCAACCATGTGGGGTCCCATTATGTCAATGTGAAGCTGGGGCACGGATTTGCAGGCAGAGTCAAGATCAAGGTGGATGCGGAATAATCGACTAAATGGTTAATCCATTCGTAAAAAAAGTCCGTCAAATGACGGACTTTTTTTGTTTAAATGGGCAGGGTAAAAAGGGTAGGTTTCAGACTTCTATAAATTAAATTTAAAATCATATAAAAAGAATCGTTTGAACCCTACGACAGAAAACCCACCATTTTTTTGACATTCTTGAAACACTCATTGAATACAATCCGGAATAATACGGATAACGGAACAGCATTAAATATGACATGAGAACCAGAGCTATCAGAATTGTCCGTAACCATCTGGATATATTCATTTAAAAATTCCATTGTGAAATATGATGATGAAAGATCAGGAATAAATAATCTCGATTACCCTTCCCGTATAACCGAATATTTCCGGATCGGTCTGTAGGCAAACAGAGCGTCAACCTGATCATTGATAAACGGTTTACTCAACGTTACCCGCTATGACCGGTTGATACCCTAAGTCTAAGGAAATAATATCCGGTAGGGGTTATGATCCGCTGATGAACAAATGGATAACGGTGATTAAAAAAATAGCGGTATTCACGCTATGGACTCCAAGGCAGGTACGACAAAAAACATTCAAACGATAGAGACCCATTGCCAGGTAAAGGGTGAACAAAAACGCCACCCCCGCAATCCCGATAATCCACAAAAAGGAAGGCATTCCTGTAAAATATTTCACCGCTGTAATGATGATCACCAAGATATAATACCACATACCCCAATAACTGTTGGATTTTCCCAAAAATTTTCCATAGCGGGTGTCCACAATGTCTTTGCATCTGCACTTGGCCATCTGAAGCGAGGGTGGAATCCACCACACCATATCCGTGATGAATTTTTTATACACACCATAAAAGTAGAATGACAACGTCCATCCGATCCCTGATAAGATGAACAACAGAATCGTTGTTACAGGCGAGAGATAATGGGGGATGCTCACAATGGCCGGGCTTTTGGTTTACCGGAATTCTGCAATTTCATCCAGGGTTTTCCGTTTGATATCCGGGACGGTCACATCCGGCGCAGGATGTCCCACTACCAGGATCAAAAACGGCTTGTAATTCGATGGAACATCCAATATCTGATTCAGGAACGCCATCGGGCTAGGGGTGTGGGTCAGCGTGGTAAGTCCGGCGTAATGGAGTGCCGTAATGAGCACACCGGTAGCGAGACCTACAGATTCGGTGGGATAATATTTTTTTATTTTATCACCATTAGGCAATAGTTCATATTTTTCTTCGAAGATCGCAATAATTACCGGCGCTGTTTCTAAAAACGGCTTATTTGCATCTGTTCCAAGGGGACAAATTGCCTTGAGCCATTCTTTTGGCGCCCGGTGATTATAAAATTCCCGCTCTTCTTTTTCAGCATCGGTTCGGATCTCTGATTTGACGCGGGGATCAGTAATAACGGCAAACTTCCAGGGTTGTTGATTCGATCCACTGGGGGCTGTTCCGGCGGTCATGATACAGTGTTTAATAATATCCATAGGTATGACCTGGCTGGTAAACTTCCTGATCGTTCTACGGGAATTCATTAGGGTATAAAATCGTATCGACCGGGCGAGCATCTCATCATCTGTCGTTTGCCGGGTATGCCTGTATGGAATAAACGTAGGTTTTGTCATGACTGTCCTTTTGAAATCAAAAGAAATTTATGATATAAGGTCAGGCGAATCCAATGGGTGATTCAACGCAATATGACAAAAAAATGCCTGCCAAAGGGCAGGCATTGAGTGTAGCCCGTAGGAGAATCGGACTCCTGTTGCAGAGATGAAAACCCTGAGTCCTAACCACTAGACGAACGGGCCTGAAAAAGCCCGGAATATTACAGATATCCAGCTACACAAACCAAAATAATTTGAAATTGAATTTTTATGTTCCCGGTTAGCGCCATACCTTCGAAATGCCGAAACCCAGTACATTGCCGGCAGCGCCTAAGTTTTGATATCCGATGTCCACCATATATTTTTTTACCGGGATCCTGATACCGCCGGCCATCCCGGCAGTCAATGCATGAAATGCTTCTCCCCATGCCAAATTCTGCTTCTCGGAACTTGTGCTTACCCATACTGTGGAACCCCGGTTCATCGAAAATTCTCCCGCAAAGATCAGTAACGGATCACCCATGCTGGAATACTGATAATCTACCGATAGCACTGCAGGGAGATGCAGGGTATGGTAAAATATTGAATACCGGATAACCCCCTTCACTGGTTCATCGAAACCGGAATATGTGGATATCATTTTACCCGCGTTTTCTAAGGATAAACCGATGCCCATTCTATCATCCAATAACCGGCTTCGCACACCGGCGTTCATAAATATTCCCAACGCGCGATAGCTGCCGATCTGGCTGCGAATACCACCCGCTGAAATCCCCCACGACAAACGATGGGCAAATACGGATTTAAATCCTGCACGAAAAATAATATCTTCGGCGGAAAAAGCCTCGCCGGTTGCGGAATCGGAAAACCGTCCGAAATTCATGACCGTCAGGTTCGCCGATACCACACCTGCAACTGACTGGGTAGTATAGTGGATGCCCTGCCCGGTAATGCCGGCGGGATAAGAAAAAAAATGAACGCCCACAGAACGACCATCGAATTCCATCACGGCAGGATTCCCGTTTAAAATATCGGTGGGTACAGCACCAGCGCCGTTCGTGAGTGATAATGAACGAATGGAAACGGGAATATCCAGCGCGCTGAATACGGGCTGCCCCGCAAGGGACGATGCCAGTACTAAAATAGTGGTGATGATATATCTGTCTTTAATTATCAATGTAAATCATCCGATTATCCGGCTGAAAAATTATCACCGCCCTCATGAAGGATAATTCATCTTAATTGGGAAGTTCATCTTTATGTGGAATTCCGTCTACAGGGATGCCCAGATCTTCCAGCGCTTCCTCCAGTTCCCACTGCATGAGTTTTTTACGGTTTCGGTACCGTTTGATAATATAACCGCCAGTGAGGATAATAGGCAAAATAACAAGAATAATGCTGGAGATTTCCAGCAGAAACAGCCAGTTATAATTTTTCCGGATGAATTCAACGTATTTTTCCTGAAAATCCAGCAGGTCGTCCCGGGTCACCGATTGAAAAGCCGTTGTAAAATCCATACGGCGGACTGCATTATCCGGATTTACGGACCGGTTCATCTGTTCAAAGATGAGGGAAAAGACCGGCTGTCCGTAATAGTATTCCATGGCTTCAATTGCCGCTGCAGATTGACCATACGCCAGGTTAACGGAATGTGTCTGTTGTGTCTGCATACTATAAAGCCGGGAGATCGGGATGAGTTGTCCCCGCCATTTTGCCTGGGAAATTCGTAACTTGTACAGGATTGAAAATTCTCCGGATGACCGCATCGCCAGTCCTTCCACAAACCATACCGGGATCGTTGCAGAGTTTTGAACCCGGTAAACGTACATATGGTTAAGTTCGTGGACGATCACATCCATGAACCGGTTCATGGAAATATGAATGATGGCAGGAGATTGAAGTACAATGCGGGACATGCCCGGCATCGCGACGGCGATACTCCATTCGGGAGAATGTCCCCGGGTCTGCCGGATAAATTCATCATGAGTTGCGACTAAAATGATCGAGAATGGGCCTGGGGTTATTGCTCCGAAATCTTCAGCCATGTCGTGTGCAGACTGAATGATATGATCCGTCAGTTCCAGCCTGAATTGCTCATCACCAGTATCCATCTGAAGCGTGCAGTCACCCAAAACGGTCGGGAAAGGGTCTGCGAACAGAATGGATACTGCCAGCGTGAAACACAGGAGGAGGCCGTTCTTCATAACACGCTTATGGGATCGGGAATAAATTGAATCCTAACGCCTCTCGCCTGATTTTTAAAAGTTGCAGATTCAAACCATTGAATCAGGCGGCGTTGCAAGATCATCGGATGAGCTGCCGGCTGTTTGATGAGAATATGAAACCGCCAGTGCATCCGGATTCTTTCAATGGGTGCGGGTGCAGGACCCAGTACCTCAAGCCGGGGGACTTTTTTAAGTAACCTGCCCCACAAAACGGCTGTTTCCTCTACAGTCTGTTTTTTTTTACCAGTGAACAGGAGTCTTGACAACCGTGAAAATGGTGGATAAGACAATTCCCGGCGTTCTGCCAGTACCTGGTTATAAAACCGGTGGGTGTCCAACCGGGATGCATTTTGGATATACGGATCATCGGGATTGTACGTTTGGATGATCGCCCTCCCTGGTTTCTTTCCCCTCCCGGCCCTGCCGCATACCTGATATACCAGTTGGAAAACCCGTTCTCCGGCACGAAAATCAGGGAAGAATAAACCGGAGTCCGCGTTGATGATCCCGACCAGTGTCACATTTTCAAAGTCCAACCCTTTGGCGATCATCTGGGTACCTAAGAGAATGTCCGCATCGCGATTACCGAATTTTTCAAGGAGCCGGTGATGCGAACCTCTGTTACGGACGGTGTCCTGATCCATCCTGATCACACGGGCGCCGGTAAATAACCGCTCCACTTCTTCTTCCACTTTTTGAGTGCCGGTTCCTGTTAATTGAATGTCCTCGCTGCCACACCAACTGCAGGCAGCCGGTACCGGCTGAGAGGACTGGCAGTAATGGCAAATCAATTTGTTCAGTAGTTTATGGTAGGTCATTGAAACGGAGCACTGGTGGCATTGAGTGACCTGACCACATTTCAGACACCAGAGGACCATCGAATATCCCCGCCGGTTACGAAGCAGAATGATCTGTTCCTGACGGGAGAGAGAGCTCTGAATTTCGACGATCAATTCCCGGCTGAAAATCGTACTTTCGGGTTTTTCTTCCCGATAAATCAATTTCATATCGACGAGTTTTACCTGGGGATACGTTGCCATTCCGTACCTTTTGGTAAGGCGGAGGACCGAATATTTTTCCGTTAACCCGTTAAAATAAGATTCAAGGCTGGGAGTGGCGCTGGTTAAGACGACAGCAGCATGGGCAAACTGCCCGCGCACCATTGCCACATCCCGTGCATGGTAGAATGGAGTTGAGCCCTCCTGTTTGTACGAAGATTCCTGTTCTTCGTCGATAATGATGAGCCCCAGATTTTCTAAAGGGGCAAAAATCGCACTGCGGGCGCCCACCACCACCGAATAATTGTTGTGTTTCAACTGTCGCCATGTCCAGCCTTTCTCGGCGCGGGTCATGGCGCTGTGCCATAAGGCGACACGGTCGCCAAAGGCATATCGGAATCGTTTTGCCACCTGCGGCGTTAACGCAATTTCAGGAACAAGTACCAATACAGATTTCCCCCCGCTGACCGTATCCTGGGCTAATTTCAGATAAACTTCCGTTTTCCCACTACCGGTAACCCCGTGAAGAAGGAAGGGTGAGAACCGTTTTGCATGTACCGATTTCGAAATTTCACTATAAACGGTTTCCTGCTCTTCTGAAAGCACAATCCTGCGGGGAATCCCTGGCGCCATAATATCGAATGGGTCATAAATCCGGGGCTGACGGGTCATGGTCACCCAGCCGATCGCCTCTAACCTACGGCAGATCGACAGCGGAGAGGACGCAGCCGCTTTTAAAGAGGCGACACGCACAGGGTCCTCCACGGATGCCAAAATCTCGAGAATTCTTCTTTGGGCATGCGCAGTTGGCCGAATCTGAGAAATCCCGTCAAATCCCGTCTGGGTGATTTGTACAAACGGGTCCACGTGGGGTGAGTACTCGTCCATAAAATTCAAAGGAATGGCGCTTTTCAGTACCCGTCCGATGGGGGCGACATAATACGTACACATCCACTCCATCGTAGACCATAATTCGTCCGGGAGGGTCAATGTATCGTCGCTAATGGATGAAATCTCTTTGAATTCCCCCTTGAAGCCGGATGTGTCCGATGTGCCTGTGACAAATCCGATGCGGCTTGAATTTCCCAACTCCACCCGTACACAAACCCCCGGGCGGATGGTATTCCGAAGTTTACCCGGAACCAGATAGTCGAAGGTTCGAAATTGCTGAAGCGGAAATGATACGCTGGCATACATTGGGATAAATTTACAGAGGTGAAGCCATTGATACTTAGCCATTCAAGGCTCATGGGTTGCGTTTTTCCGGCAACCAACGATTATCATTGATAGCAGATCGGTCCCGTTTTCAGTTTCATTCTTCGGCACACCGGTCAGGATCAGAAATATTTCATGGTCTCCCCGACGAATGAACAGACCAGTGATCAATTTCGGTACAATACGTTTCGCATCAAATTTTCAGTGTTCCTGATACGTCCAATATTCGGTAAACTTACAGATGTTTTTTAAAGAAAATCTAAAGGGTTCCCTCCGGAGTGATTGACCCGGTCTCATTGACAGGGGGAACTTCCTGGATGTTTCATCGAATAATGAGTCGTTTGTCCGAATCCTCCCAAAGGGACAGGATCCAAAAATAGTCATTAGAATCTGGAATTAATTTGAACAGTCAATACAATTTTTATAATCGGCTACTTTCAGGGGTGGTTTTTGCTTTTTCATTTGTTGTTTATCTGCTCACCATGGCACCAACGACATCCTTTTGGGACTGCGGTGAGTTTATTGCCACATCCGTGATCATGGGCGTTCCCCATCCGCCTGGGAGCCCGTTATTTTTAATTCTCGGAAGCGTATTCTCACATCTTCCATTTTTCAGTGATGTGGGTGCGCGGGTCAATTTAATCTCTCCCATCGTCAGCGCCGCCTCCGTGTTGCTTTTGTATCTGATCATTGTTCAATTGATAGAAGAGTGGAGAGGTCCCGTTAAAAATACCGTAGATGCATTTATCTCTTTTGGCGGTGCAATCCTGGGTGCCCTCACCTTTGCTTTTACGGATTCTCACTGGTTCAATGCTGTCGAAGCAGAAGTGTACGCCATGTCCACTTTTTTTACGGCAATCATTGTGTGGCTGATCCTGAGATGGGCACAAAATACGGGGAAACCGGGGAACGTCCGTTATATTCTGCTTATCGCCTATTGTGTCGGGCTGGCCATTGGGATACATCTTCTGAATCTATTGACGCTTCCTTTTGTTGCGCTGATCATCTATTATATAAAATACAAGGTCAACCCCCTGAGCTTTATCGCGGTTGTGGCGATGACCGCATTTGCTTTCGGGCTGGTATATCTTGGAGTGATAAAAGGCATCCCGAATCTTCTGGATAAAACCGGACTCATGTTTACTATTTTGGTTTTGGTGGGTGTATTCGTCGCCGCCATTATTTTTATCCGGTATAAAATTCCGATTCCGGCGACGTTGTTCGCCAGCCTGGCGTTGATCGTGGTCGGGTATTCCACATACACGGTCATCTTCATCCGCGCAAAACAAAATCCGGCGATCAACGAAAATGCACCTGATACCATCAAAGGCGCCATATCCTATCTCAATCGGGAGCAATATGGCGACTGGGATATTTTCAGCCGGACTGAAACACTTCAGCGGGCAGAAAACGTATATTGGAAAAGATACACCACCAACATTAATAATCCAAAACCGGAGGAAGTCCGGTCATTTATCTGGAATTACCAGGTGACGGAAATGTATCTCCGTTATTTTGCCTGGCAGTTCATCGGCAGAGGGGATATGAACTGGCCGGTTAAAAATCTAAAAGGTAAGGTTATCCGGTATAAAGATGGGATAAATCCAACCCGATATCTCATACCGCTTCCTTTTCTTTTGGGGTTGCTGGGTATGGGACACCATTTTAAAAAAGACTGGAAAAGAGCCTTGGCGGTCATGGCGTTGTTCATCACGACGGGATTGCTGATCATCCTCTACCTGAACCAATACGATCCCCAGCCCCGGGAGCGGGATTATTCATATGTGGGGAGTTTCTTCGCATTTTCCATTTGGATCGGTATCGGGGTCGCCGGACTACTTGAAGTTATCCGCGATTTTTTCAAAAATACAGGTTCAGCCCGGACATTTACCGCAACGACGTTAATTGCATTATTTTTGATCATGCCTGTCTCGATGATGGCCAAAGACTACAGAGAACATGACCGGTCAGGAAATTATGTTGCCTGGGATTATGCCTACAATATGCTGAATTCCTGCGAACCCGACGGGATCATCTTTACCAACGGAGATAATGACACTTTTCCCCTCTGGTATTTGCAGGAAGTGAAGGGTATCCGCAAGGATATTCGGGTAGTGAACCTCAGCTTATTGAATACACCCTGGTACGTCCGCCAGCTTCGGGATGATCCGCCGTCAATCCCCATCGAAATGAGCGACAGGGATATTGACAACATCACGCCCATCGGATGGAATAGCAAAACTGTCGAACTCAGTGGTCCCAACGGCGCAGCCGATGCCATATCATGGGAATTGAATCCGACTTACGGCGGACGATATCTCAGGGTGCAGGATTTGATGATTTATCGAATATTGGCGGACATTAACTGGAAACGCCCTGTCTATTTTGCGGTTACCGTTTCTCCTGAAAATCAAATTGGCCTGGACCATTATCTGCAGATGGAAGGGCTGGTGTACCGGGTGACATCCGTTTTGAATTCGGATATCAATTATGACCGGATGCTCCAAAATATCACCCAAACCGGCAATCCGGATAAATTTATCGTGACCGCAGAAGATTATATTGCGCATATGGCGACGGGAGATGGTGTTTACCGATATCGAAATTTGGATAATCCCAATGTGTATTATAATTCAAATATCCAGCGGCTGATACAAAATTACCGGTCAGGGTTTCTTCGACTGGCGCTGGATGATGTGTATTCACCGGACTCATCCCGGATAGAAAATGCCTACCGGGTACTCAAAGATATGGATTCCTCTTTTCCGGTGGAGGTCCTTCCTTACAATAATACGGATCTGGAATTTCAAATTGCACGATTATATAACCGGACAGGAGATGAGAAAGAATTTCGATCCCGCCTGAAGAATCTCGAAAATGAAAAAGAGTTGTCCCTCGAAACAAGATATTATATGGGACAGATCTATTTGAATGATTTGAGCGACTATCCGGCGGCTATCCGGATCTTCAAAAAACTATACGAAATGCCGGAGTACACCGGAATACAGGAAATCATGCTAAGCCTGGTGCAGGCGTACTCACGAAACGACCAAAAGGATGAAGCAACTGCCATTCTCGAAAACTGGTTGATTATCAATCCGAATGATAGTGAAGCGATAAAAATGATCGACGTTTTGAAGAAAGATCCGTCATAGACCGTCCCCTTGTTTCTGTTGTTATCCCTCATTATAACGGTGTGGATATTCTCACCGGCTGCCTGGATTCATTGGAAAACACCGGCTATTACCCCTTAGAAATCGTGGTGGCAGATAACGGATCGACGGATGACAGCGTCGTAGTTGTGAAAGACCGGTACCCTGACGTTCACATCCTAAAACTGCATGAAAACATGGGATTTGCCGGTGGATGTAACCGGGGTGTTGAACAGGCGGCAGGGGAGTACATCCTCATTTTAAACAATGACACCATCCATGAGCCGGGCTGGATTGAACCCATGGTTGGGTTACTGGAATCTGATCATCATATATCGGCGGTACAACCTAAAATCCTCAACTTTCACCATCGTGACACCTTCGACTATGCCGGCGCATCCGGTGGATTTATGGATCGGTTCTGTTTTCCCTTCACCCGGGGTCGCGTTTTTGATAAACTGGAAAAAGATACCGGCCAGTACGATGATTCGGTGGATATTTTCTGGGCATCAGGCACTGCCTTTCTTACCCGACGGGCGTTATTTCTTGAAACGGGTGGATTTGATGAAGCTCTGTTTGCCCACATGGAAGAGATCGATTACCACTGGAAATGCAGGTTGATGGGGTATCGGGTCGTGGTGCAGCCCACCTCCGTTGTGTACCATCTGGGCGGTGCAACACTGGCATATGCTTCCCCTCATAAAACCTATCTAAACCACCGGAACAGCCTGTTGCTCCTCATCACCAATTATGAAGCCCTGAATGCAGCGTTTCTGGGGATTCTCCGGTTTATGATGGAGATTATCTCGATATTAAGAGATGCCGTTGCCGGACGGATGGACCATGCAGGGGCACAGGTACGGGCGATGTGGTGGCTGTGCACTCATGTGGAGATCATCAGATCACGCCGCAATACAATCAAGGCATTGCGAAAGATCAGCGATGCCGAAATGATGAAAATTCTGTACCATCGGAGTCTCGTATTTGACTATTTTATTTTAGATATGAAAACGTACACAGATCTGATAACTTTGACCGAAAATAATCCTGTTAGCTGAACCACGGATGGTCACAGATGACACGGATTTTCTATTACGGGGTTTTCCTCTTTTCCGCGAAATTCCATAATCTGATTAATCTGCGATCCTGACATGCGGTAACCCTCAAATCTGAATTCAGTTTGCAGATGACCATGGGTACCAATAAATTTGATCAGGTTAAGAGGAGAAGATATGGCAGACCTCCTGTTTGCCCGAAAGAAACACGGTCATGATGACACTTCGTTGGCATGATGACACTTCGTTGAAGAAACTAACAAATTTCTAACAATACGGCGTTAACTTGACACCATGGATACGCCCACCACCGACAAACCTGACTATATTCTCGTTGTTGATGACGAAGAAGATATTCTGGAACTCATCCGCTATAATGTAGAGAAGAAGGGGCTCAGGGTGACCTGCGTGGACAGCGGAGAAAAAGCGCTTAAATCCATTCATCAGATGACGCCGGATGTGGTGGTATTAGATCTGATGCTGCCGGGAATAGGTGGATTGGATGTCTGCCGGATGCTTAAGAGCGATCCGGGGACGCGGTCGATCCCGATATTAATGCTCACCGCCAAAGGGGATGAATCGGATATTGTGATGGGACTGGAACTGGGTGCAGACGATTATGTGACAAAACCCTTTAGCATGTCTGTTCTGACGGCACGAATTCAGGCGTTGCTTCGTCGCAGGGTTGAGAATCACCCTATTGCAGATGAGAAAATTTCCCGGGGATCTCTCATGATTGATCCGCTGCGAAGAGAGGTAACGGTTGAAAATATCCCCATTGATCTGACATTTTCTGAATTTCAAATCCTTCACCTGCTTATGAGGCATCCCGGCTTGGTCTTTACCCGGGATCAGATCATTGATGCAATCCGGGGGGACAATTATTTCGTGACTGAAAGATCGGTAGATTTTCAATTTGTGGGGCTGCGTAAAAAACTGGGGTCTGCGGGAAAATGTATCGAAACTGTCCGGGGGGTCGGCTACCGGTTCCATAAAGAAACAAACTGATCCTTTGATGCCAAAAAAACTGATTTACCGGCTTCTCCCCACCTATCTTGTGATCACCATCGTCGCAATCGTCGCACTGTACTGGCTGATGGTCCGCATGGTCGATGATTTTTATTATCGGGGAAAAACCAAAGAACTCCGGTCCCTAGCGCTCCTCGCGGGGGAGATTACTCCCGAATCTATGTTATTCCAAACAGATGAGCTTTCCATCTTATGTGAACGGATGGGACAATTGATGGAAACCCGTATCACGATCATCGCCTCCAATGGCCGGGTATTGGGAGATTCGGAAGAAGACCCTGGGATCATGGATAATCACGCCACCCGCCCGGAAGTGTATGACGCCATGCACGAGGGTGTGGGGATCGCTGAACGCTACAGCTTTACACGGAAAATGGACATGCTGTATCTGGCTTTACCGGTGACTATCGGCAATACCCCGCTCATTATAAGAAGTTCGCTGCCGGTAACCTTCCTTCAAACGACGGTTAACCGGGTCCGGTGGAAGGCGCTTTGGGGGGATTCATCATCATTCTCACGGTTGCCGCCGTCAATATTGGGGTTTACCGTCAAATTGGGAATCCGATCGTAAAGATGATAGAGGGTGCAGAACGCTTTGCCGGCGGTGATTTTTCCCATCGGTTAGCGGTACCGAAAACCGCAGAACTCGGAGGTCTGGCGGATTCGCTCAACCGGATGGCGGGGATGCTGGATGACCGGATAAGGACGATCCTGAATCAGAGAAATGAACGGGAAGCCGTTCTCGCCAGCATGGTAGAAGGGGTACTGGCCGTGGATATGCGGGAGCGTATCCTTAGCCTGAACCATGCGGCAGCGGAACTTTTCCATACCGACCCCCGCCTGGCGCCGGGAAAACCGGTTCATGATGTGCTGAGAAACACAGATCTGATACGATTCATCAGACGGGTGTTGTCTGAAAATACCCGGGTTGAAAAAGAGCTTACGTACTACGATTCGTCCGAAAAATTTCTAAAACTGCAGGGAACGATCCTGAAAAATGCGGCTGGGAACCAGATCGGCGCTCTGATCGTGTTCGATGATATCACCCATTTGAAACGGCTGGAAAATATGCGCCGGGACTTTGTCGCCAATGTTTCCCATGAACTGAAAACACCCATTACCTCCATTAAAGGATCTGCCGATACCCTGATAGAATCTGATCTGTCCCTATCCGAAGATGCGAAAAGATTTATCGGGATCATCCTTCGGCAGTCGGACCGGTTGAATGCCATCGTCAATGATCTTTTGGCGCTCTCCCGTATTGAGCAGCAGGAAGAAAAGGGAAGTATCCATCTGGAAACAATTCCCCTTAAACCGGTGGTTGATCTCGCCGTTCGGGATTGCCTGTTGCAGGCAGATCAGAAAAATATTCAGCTATCCATCGTTGCGGATGAAACCATGTCTGCGTGCATCAATAGCGGGCTGATCCGGCAGGCGGTGGTGAACCTCATTGACAATGGTGTCAAATACAGCGACGAAGGGACAGAGGTTATCATCGCCATCGAAGCAAAAGGCAGCGAAATTCTCATGTCCGTCCGGGATCATGGATGTGGTATTGATGACGTCCATCTTCCCCGTTTATTCGAGCGATTCTACCGGGTGGATAAAGGCCGCGGCCGAAAGCAGGGCGGCACGG
>Ga0100387_10000515_pt1 | contig 31872 bp, 27 predicted proteins | sample CryGeymeta201511_FD_81547 | JGI IMG/M metagenome (GOLD analysis project Ga0100387, IMG submission 81547) | Groundwater microbial communities from Crystal Geyser aquifers in Utah, USA - Crystal Geyser metaG 2015-11 | ecosystem: Environmental > Aquatic > Deep subsurface > Groundwater | place... | reverse complement strand
TCATCTTTTTTTGCTTTCATATATGCCTTAATATATCTACCCGGATTGTCTTTAAAATCTTTTATCACAACTCTTACCTCATTTACGAGTGAGTCCATATTGTCATAAACCAGATTATCATTTAATAATCTGGGAAGCGTACCTTCTGTGCCATTTAGCCGGTCGATTAATGTTTGTAAATTTTCACTTCCTTTTTTAAAATTTTCAGCAGACTCTAATAAAATCTGTGTCGTACGGTTCAGGTTATCAATGGATTCATTAAATGCAGGTGTTTTTTCCTTCACATCTGTAGCCACGTCTTGCACATCCGATAAAATTTGATCAACCTTCTGTTTCTCCGCATTCAAAGAAATCTTCAGGCTGTCTGAAATGATCTTCATATTATTGGTGAATCCCCGAATGTTTTCTTTGTCTTCCTCTGTGATAGTACCTTTAAATTCAATGACCAGCGCGTTTAATTCTTTAGTCAGATTATCAATATTTTTTATAGCCGATTGGATTCTTATTTTTTCTTCCTCGCCCAGAGTTGCCTTGATACGTCTGACAATAGCTCCGACATCACGGGTAATGGGTACAAATCCCGGTGTAATTTCAGAAAGGTCCTGCTCCCGGGTTCCCTGAACCGTTTCTCCGGCAATCAGATAATGCTGAGTATCCACACCGGGAGATATTGAAACGTATTTTTCCCCCATTATTCCTTCACTTTTAACCTCCATCTTGGAATCCACCGGGATCCGAAATTCAAATGAATTATCGATAGAAACCTCCACGGCTATTTTTTGCCCCATGATCCGGGTGCGCAACACCCTTCCGATGCGTTTTCCCAGCATGGTTACGTTGTCACCTTCATTCAGACCCTGCACGTTATCCAAAACAATAGTGAAGGTGAAATTCGACTTTTTTAATGAGATCTCCTGCAGATATAACAAACCAAGGATAAATACAACGGAGGTCATAAAAATGATAAATCCGACCCAAAATACTCTTGATATCCTCATATTTACTCCTGTGATAATAAAGTGCTGTCACCGGTGATAAACTGTTTCACCACCAAATCCTCAGATTTTTTTATGTTTTCAGGTGAACCATCAAACTGGATTTTCCCCTCATGCAGCAGAATCACCCGATCGACAACGTCATAAACGGTCAGCATCTCATGAGTGACAATGACCGTGGTAATTTTTTCTTCGATTTTAAATTTTTTGATAAGGCGATTCATGGCATCGGTCATAATGGGATCAAGACCCGTTGTGGGTTCGTCATAAAACATGTATTCCGGTTTTATAGCTATCGCTCGTGCGATCCCCACCCGTTTTTTCATTCCGCCTGATAATTCGGCAGGCATCATTTTTTCTGTTCCTTCCAGCCCTACACTTGCCAGACTTTCAATGACACGGTCTTTCAGGGAATTTCCGGATAACTTTGTGAGTTTTTTTAATGCGAGTTCAATGTTTTCCCCCACAGTCATTGAATCAAATAACGCTCCGGATTGGAACACCATCCCTATTTTTTCCCGGATCTGCTGGAGTTTTCGAAAGGACATCGCACTAATTAATTTACCGTCCATCCAAACTTCCCCGGCATCAGGTTTTAATAGTCCTATCAAATGTTTCAGGAGGACGCTTTTCCCGGATCCGCTTTTTCCGATAATCGCAAATGTTTCACCGGTATTTACGATAAAATCGATTCCTTTTAGTACGTGTTTTTCTTCAAAGGTCTTCTGTAAATCCAAAACTTTTATCATAATAGTAACGCCGCAAGCAGGTAATCTAAAAATACGATACTGACACAAGAGATCACCACCGTCATAGTGGTTGCTTTTCCGACGCCTAACGCTCCACCTTTTGTATAATAACCCTGGTAGCAGGCGATTGAAGTTATCGTAAATCCAAATGTGAGGGCTTTAATCAAACCAAACCAGGCATCCCAGGGATGGAACCAGGTTCTGAACCCTTTTATAAATTCATATGTGGTAACATCCATCGTGGTGGTAGCGGCGACCCATCCTCCAAACACACCACATACATCCGCGATGATAATGAGGAATGGGAACATAATCGTGCCTGCGACCACTCGGGGAAGGATCAGAAAAGAAACAGGATCAAAGGAAAGGGATTCCAGCGCATCGATTTGCTCGGTTACTCTCATCGTACCAATCTCGGCGGCAATCGTCGCACCGACCCGTCCGGTTAACACGAGCCCTGTGATCATGGGTGCTAATTCGAGGAGAACAGAATTGCCAACCACACTCCCCACATACCATGAAGGCACCCAACTACTGAATTGATATGCAGATTGCACAGACGTCACCATGCCAGAAAATAATGCGGTGAGTATGACAATGGGAATGGATCGTACGCCGATATAGATCATCTGATCTATGGTAAATCCAAAAGAGTGGTGCCAGTGTTTAAACGAACGAAAAACGGACACCATGAGAACGGTGTATGCACCGATGCCTTCAAAAAATTGAATAAATAACCTAATCGGAAAAAATATAGCTCGCCGCACGGGAGATAATAGAACTTTTAAAAAACGATTTGCAAGAGAGGATTATTGTTTTAATTCGCTGATTTGTCGTTCGAAGTCGGTCAGTTCCTGGAATTCCCGATAGATTGATGCGTACCTGATAAATGCGATTTTATCCAGTACTTTCAGGGCATCCATCACTTTTTCGCCAATTTCTTCAGAATGAATTTCTGCGCCCGTATGTGAGCTGAATGATTCTTCAATGTAAGTTATAGCCTCAAGGAGAGCTTCTTCCGGTACCGGTCGCTTTTTACATGCAAGCCGAAATGAATTATGTAATTTTTTTCTATTATATTCTTCACGTGAACCATCTTTTTTAATCACTACGATGGGATAATTCATCACATATTCATATGTTGTAAATCGTTCATGGCACTTCAAACATTCACGGCGGCGGCGAATGCTGGTTCCGTTATTTGTCTCACGTGAATCTATCACCCGCGACTGATCGGAATCACACAAAACACATTTCATAGCCTAAGGGTTTCATATAAAGGAAAGTTTTGACATAATTCAGAGACTTCCCATTTTACCTTTTTAATAACCGCCTCATTGTCAATATCTCTCATGACCTGATCTATAAGACTGGCAATTGTCTGCATCTCATCTTCGCCCATCCCTCTGGTTGTTAATGCAGGGGTTCCAATACGGATGCCACTGGTGATCATCGGGCTTCTTTCGTCAAAAGGAACCATATTTTTGTTAATTGTGATACCCGCTTCCTCCAGTCTCTTTTCCGCCTTTTTACCCGATACTCCGGTATCCGATAGGTCGACGAGGATAAGGTGTGTATCCGTACCACCTGACACCAGATTGTACCCGAGAGATTGCAAAGACCGGGCAAGCGCCTGAGCGTTTGAAATGATCTGTGCCGCATATTTTTTAAATTCTGGGGTCAATGCTTCACGAAATGCTACGGCTTTACCAGCGATCACATGCATGAGCGGTCCACCCTGAATCCCCGGCATGACCGCACCGTCAATGAGTTCAGACAGCGTCTTCGTTCGACCGGATTTGGGAGCCGTGATCCCCCAGGTATTTTCAAAATCTATACCCATCAGGATCAATCCTCCCCGGGGTCCCCTGAGCGTTTTATGTGTTGTGGATGTTACAACATGACAATGGGGCCATGGGGACGGATGCAAATTTGCTGCAACAAGTCCGGAAGGATGTGCGATATCTGCCATCAGAAAAGCGTCAACTTCGTCGGCAATTTTCCTGAATTGTTCAAATTCGATGAACCTGGGATAAGCGCTTCCTCCGCAAACGATCATTTTGGGGCGACAATTTTTAGCCAACTCACGGACCTGATCAAAGTCTACCGTTCCCGTTTCTTTCGATACACCATATGAAACAACATTGTACAGCTTTCCGGAAAAATTTACAGGGCTGCCGTGTGTCAGATGTCCCCCATGGGATAAATTTAGCCCCATGATAGTATCGCCGGGATTCAGAAACGTGAAATATACGCCCATGTTGGCTTGTGACCCGGAATGTGGCTGAACATTCGCATATTCACAGGCGAATAGTTTTTTAGCCCGGTCTCTCGCAAGGTTTTCGGTTGCATCCACAAATTCACATCCCCCATAATACCGTTTCCCCGGGTATCCTTCTGCGTATTTATTCGTAAGCACAGACCCAACCGCCTGTAATACATTGGGACTGGTAAAATTTTCCGAGGCAATCATCTCCAGCGTATTTTGCTGTCGTGAGAGTTCTGATTGAATGGCAAGGTAAATTTCCCGATCGTTTTGATGAAGATTACTCATAATTATACTTATTTATTAAATCTTTCGATTTTGTTGACTCTTATTAAATGTCTTCCCCCGTCAAAACCGGTTTCTAACCATACCTGAATGATTGAGATCATGTCGGCAACGGTGTGAAAACGAGCGCCTAAAGCCAGGACATTGGCATTATTATGGCGACGGCTGAGCGCCGCTAATTCAGGTGAGAAACATAACGCAGCACGAATCCCTGGTGTTTTGTTGGCCGTGATGGACATCCCGATTCCGGTTCCGCACCATAATATCCCTCGTTCCGCATGATGGGAAGCGACTACCTCCGCAACCGCTCTGGCAATATCCGGATAATCGACCGGATCTTCAGACCAGGCGCCCATATCTGTTACAGAATGACCAACCTCCATTAGAAAACGAATAATTTCTTTTTTAGCTAAAAATCCTGCGTGATCGGCGCCAATGGCAATTTTCATCTCTAACCAGGCTGTTCCCGGACGAACTTTTATTTTCTTTTAACCGTCCGGTTGATCCATTGATAGCATGCACCTTCTGGTTTTGCTTCCTTCTCACCATCCGGTCGCATGAACCAATCAGATGCAGTTGGAATAAAGTCCTTTAAAGAAGTGATTCTTGCATTGGCGGAGTAATAGCTATTTTCTACCGCTTTGGAATAATCTTCATATGCCATCTGGTAAGCCAATTTATCCGAAAATGCTAACCCGCCCGAAGTGCAATTTCTTGCAGCATCAAGATAAATTTCACCTCTGTAATAATAGGCTTCACCACTATCATTACTGACACCGATTGCTTTTTGTGCCCAGTCCAGGGCAGTTTTAAAATCAGAATTATCAAGATAAATTTTTGATAATTCTATGGCTATTTTATAATCTCGTGTTAACGTGAATAATTTTGTATAGGCTGAGATCGACTCATCCTCTTTATCGAGTTGAAGATAGGTTTCACCGAGCATTTTAAGGACCACGGTGTTACCTGACTCATATATTAATATGCTGTTTAAAACGGCGGGTAACTCCTGATAGGATCTCGCTTTTTCCAATTCTCTGGCGTACGAAAGACAATTCTGTACATTTGAACGATCATTGTCACATCTTTCCCGGTCAATATCGATGGGATTTTTTCCTAACGCGATGTAAACATTCCGTTTATAATTCAGCGCTTTTTTATTTTCAGGATCAACTTTTAACCAAATCTGGACGATGTTCAACATTTCCTGATAATTATTATCGTCACTATATAAATTATACATTCTCTCCAGGACACCCGTGTTTTCGGGATCAAGAGCCAAAATTTTATCGATATAAAAAATCTGATCCTGCGTCAATCCTAATTTCCCGGCAATCCAGGATGCCAATTCCAGCATATCGCCATTGTCGGATTCATATTTAATCCCCTGCCTGATCGCCCAGTAGGCACTATCTAAATTCGTTAACTCGATAAAACTTCTCGCCATCCAGGGGTAAATTTCTTTGGCATTGCGAGTACTGCATCCTAAATCAATGACGGTATTGAAATTACGGACTGCTCCATTGAAATCGCGGTTTTGAAAGTTTGTTATGGCAAAACTAAGGTATAAATCGCATTCCTTATTTCTTTCGATCAAATTGGTCGAATGATCATCTTCCTGCGCTGAATCCTGTGGCGGAACACACGCAATCGCGAAAATAAGTAAACCAAATCCAAGGGTTATGGTTTTCAAATACATTTATTTTTAACTCCTTCTTCTTTTTACGAACCAATGTTCACCAGTGGAAATACCAACCTTTACATTTATATATTTTTCATTTGAGATGTTTTCAAACAAACCTGATATTCTACCAGTTGTCACCACAATATTAATCACATTTTTTTGATTAAAATACTCAAATCCAAGGCCAAAAGTTAGACCAAAATCTGTCATATCTCCGATGGAGTATTTATGGTAAATTGAATAGAATCCCGTAGATAGATTGATGTAATCCCAATTGCCAAGTTTTGGATTCGCAAACCGTCTAAAAAAGCCAGAATTCAAAAGAATTATTGATTTTTCTGAAATACCAAACAGATTGGCGTTCAAACTTGCCGGATTGATGTAGTGCAGTTCACCGGTGATACCGGTTTTTTCGTTGGGTTTATATAAAAATCCACCTCCGATGTCAGAAAATTCGATCCCGGATGATTGGTGTGTGTCTTTCTCACTGTTCCCAACTAGAGATTGGAAATGAGTATTTACACTCAGTGAAGACCTCCAGGACGTGGATACAACGATGGCATGACGATCTTTTTCCATTCTGCTTTCCACGGAAAAGCTGTTACCGCTGAACCGGTGTGTTTTTTTTGAAGCTGAAATATCGGTCAATGAATAGGAGGTAGTTCCGTTATCGCTGTTAGTAAAGATCTGATATGTCTGGACGGAATCGGTCAGAAATAAGTTTCCAAAATTTTTATTCCACATGAGTCCAAATGAAAATCCGTTGCTCAATAATTGTGAATACGAGATGAATAAACTGGATATTCCACCATTACTATGGTAGGTATATGTGGAAGTGTAAATTTTATTTTCAAACATGATCCGCTGCCCATCCTCAGGTAGTGTTTTAATGTAGAAATTTGACCGGGTGTGAGGATATAGTCCGATGGCAATCGCCTTATTTTCACCTACGGGGGTTATAAAAAAGATATCATCCAGAAGATTGGATCGTAATTTTGCACCGGATTTATTAGAAAAATTAGAAAAGGAGGTCGAAAATCCCAGCTTGACATCTTTGGTTTTCCAAAGCGATGATGAAGAATTCAAGGTAAACCCGTTTGATTGAGTCGAAAAAAATTGACTCCCTCCATTACCTGTTGAGGCGGCATCATGGATGATCTGAATTTCACCTAGTCCGGAGACGTTTGTGGACGTTGTTTGAGCCCAAATTATGGATAGTATTAAAATTAATGCCGTTTTTTTCATTTCGAATATAATATTTCCAGCTTTGTTTTCAACGAATCACTTTGACTTGGATTAAGGATGTTTAACATCGAAAAATTGAAGGAATTATGGTTCCCCTCGAGGATATATCCGTAGTCCTGATAGACTCCATAAACTAAATTTTGGATATGTGATTTTATATCAATCGTAATTTCACCGGTAGCACTCAGTGAATTGAGGTTTGAACTGATTATAGCCTCCATCGGCAGACTATCAACGGGGAGTGAAATAAAATCAGTCAGACGATTTAATGTCAGAACCATATTTCCCTGAATGTCGCTTTGTGTGGTATCCGCCCAAAGATGGAGGTACGCTTTCGAGATAATTGCCTCCGGATTCTCAGCGATAAATTCCTGTAGTTCGTAAAAATCCAGGTACGTTTTTAGGTTAAATCCATAATTCACCAGGTTTTGGGATGATAGTACGGACTCAGAATACTGATCTGAAGGGTATAGGGATATATCATCAATGATCTTGTTGCTGTCAATTTGCCAAATGGAAGTATTTACAACGCCAAATTGCGTTTGGCTAAACTGGAATGGGACATGATTCAGCCTGAATTGAACTCCGTTTACTGGTAAGGTCGAATGGATGGAAATTGTGACATTGTACAATTCGGTTCCTGGTTCAGGTGCCACAGAGGATACCCAGATTGCAGCCTCATCTCCATTATTCGTGTTAATAACTGATCCTTCAAATTGAGCTTCCGTTTCTTCTGGAAAATTCCATGTGGTATACAAAATAGATGGACTTAATTGTAATCTTCTACCACCATAGTAAGGCTCGGATTCATTTTTGATCATATCAATTCCCCAATCGAACCATTGTTCACCTTCACCGCTGTCCCACAGCCCGTTTCCATTTAAATCAATCCAGTCGAGGATACCGTTTCCCTCTGTACCCGTCAGGCTGATGGTACTGTAATCGTCCCCTGCCGGGTCTGGAACATAGTCGTCCCCTTCAGGGTCTTCCAGTGGATCTCCGTCACAGATCTGGTCTGTTCCACAATCTTCAAATGGTTCGTTCAAATCATACTGGCCATTCCCTTCTTTACCGTAGGGATTATATCCGGGTTCAGCATAGGACCAGAGGGAATCCTGACCTGCATCCTTAAAAACCTCCAAAAGATCTTCCATATCCTGAATTCCATTGTTATTTTGATCGACCCAGTCGAAGACCCCATTTCCTTCGGTTCCGGATGGATTTAATTCACTCCAGTTGTCGTTGGCCGGATCAGGATTAAAAATTGCATCATATCCGGGCTCGTTTATATCTGGCACTCCGTCAAGCCCATAATCCCAGAAAAGTTCATTCTCATCATACTGTCCATTGGATTCAAGCCCTTCGCCCGGATCCCAAACTCCATTCGATTCACCTTCGTCTGGTCCGGTATAGCCGGGATCGCTTTCACACAATCGGTCAACACCGCAATCCCTCCAATTGTCCCCGGATGGATCATCATTAAAATCATCCCCCGCCGGGTCTGGGTTTGTCAATGGGTCATATCCCGCTTCCTCCCAGCTAAAAAGGCTATCTGGTCCTGAATCCGTGAAGAGTTCCTCTTCGTCCCACTGGAAATTGCCTTCAGTGCCAAAAGGTTGATATCCTGGCTCTTCATCGTTGCAGATCGCATCTTCACCACAATCAAAAAATAATTCTCCGTTGTCGAATTGAAGATTATTTTCAGTTCCGGTTTCAACTTCAGGGTAATTATCATCATGAGGATCAAAATCTGATGATGCTAAAATGATATCGGACAAATAAAATATGATCGCGCCGGAAGAATCGGCATCGTGGATGATTGGTTTTATTTGGAATTTCATCAGTTCAAAAGTGGAATCGATAAATCCAATTTGAGATAACAGCGTATCGGGGATGGGGATATTTGACCATTGCGGATTTGTGGGATCAAAATTCATGGCAACGATACTTCCCCAATTATCCAGTATAGTATCTGTGACAGCGGTAAATCCATTCGGGTGAAAGGCAACCGGAATGATATCCTGGATTACAAATTTATTTACGGGATCTAACGTTGTCAGATATTTCTCATACTTCACGGTCACAAATGGTTGAGCGGATAACGAAGTATGATTCGAAGCATAAAATTCGATCAGATCATCCGGGGCATCATACCGCAACAATATCCCATAGTCATTTCCGGATGTCACATCACACAAAGCTTCCAGTAACCCGGAATTACCTGAGACGTCTTCAATAGGGGTAAAATACACCTTTATCCCGCTATTTATGTAGACCACTTTCAGTTCGGTGGCATGTGGGTTGGTGTTCAGTTGAGACAGATCCACCTCCGTATTTCCAAATATTACGGTATTATCTGTAGTAAAGGAAAAATTTGATGATTCATCCCAATCCAGTCCAAATTCACGCATATCCATCCAATACGCATGGACCTTATATAAATCCGGCTGATCGTTAAAATTTTCCTGTTGATCAGCGTGATTCTGTTTGTTTTCTGATCGGGTTGAGATGTTGGAAAAATGAGAAATGGATTTCAGGGAGATATAAGTCGAGTTATATTGGATACTATCTGCGGGTAATTCGCAAATATCGGAGTGAGAATTTAATACGTCGTTATTTAAACGAATAAAGATTGAACTGTTAAAGGTAGAATCAATGGTGCCAAGATAAAGTCTTGAACTCACCCCGGGGCTGGATTGATCTTTAATTGACCGGGTAGTATCGACATAGGTGTTGAAAGCGGTAATCTGGTAACCATGTTCTCCCAGATCAACTGAAACGGGTTTTGATTCGCACCCCGTATGCATAAATACCATGCTGACCATAAGTGTCAGTGTACAGAGGGAAGACCTGTTCATATACACTTATTTATAATTCTTGTAATGCGGCTTTTATTGTGCTGGTGACTGCAGACCATTTACCGGGAATCGATTGGTCAACAGTGGCAACGATGTGATTTCTATTTTCCAGTGTGTTTTTCAAGATTTTATCTGCTTTTACCTTTTTCATAAGTTCATTCTTTTCATTATCCACAACAACGACCAGATCGGCATTATCGATGGCAAATTTTAACATGTCTTGAACCGTGTTTTTTGTTGGAGGTTCCAGATTAAGATAGGTAAACACCTCTGTTGAAAAATAGCGTGTGGAATCACTTAAACTATGCAAGAGGAAAATAGTCTTAATGTTTTTATAGAATTCATCACTTTTGTATTTTTGGGCAAACAGTCCGGGGATCATGGAACATTGCCAATCATTACACAGCATATAATCGGGAGCCCAGTATAAATTTTTAAGTGTTGAAAGCGTAACCTCTGCAAAAAAGGAATATTTTTCATCATTATCTTTAAGTACTCTTCCATTTCTAGATTTATAAAGTAATTCCGGCACAGCCTTAAAATATGAATTATACTGTAAAAAATAAACCTGTACCCTGGATTCTGGGATGAATGCGGATTTGAGATTTATGATCCTTTCTTCACCGTTATAAATGATAGGCAGGTCTCGCAACCGAATCACTTCCCGCAGAATATACTTTCTTTCGCTTATGAACCCATACTTTGGATGAACGACTCTCACTGTAATGTCAGGATCCTCGTTAAAAATTGTTGTTAACTTTCTGGAAAAAGTCGATAAAGAATAAGCGCCGCAAAAAGGTGCGACTTCAGAGGTTGCAAAATACAGATTTAATGCCATTCTATCCTCATTTGTATTTATTGATGTAATCCACAGAGGACTTATAATGTTCACTGTTAGGATAATCTGTGATATGTTTATTTAAGGCATCGATTGCACTCCTGGTGTCCCCGATATTCAGGTAACATAAACCGATTTTATATTGTGCATGGTCGGCTTTATTTGTAGAAGGAAATTCGAGTGTCTTTTTAAATGCGGCGAGCGCTTTTCTAAATTCCTTTTGAGCATAGTATATTTCACCAATCCAGTATTGACAATTGTCTGAAAGCTCATTTGTTTTATCGATGAGCAGCAAGTCACTGAAGGACCTGAGCGAGGTATCATAATTACCATTCTGATAACTGGCGAGAGCATCAATATACCTTGATCGGAACTCTTCTTCGGACAACCTCGCCGTTGAAAGTCCGGATGAAAGATTACTTTTTATTTCCGTATTCGCAATAATGTTTTGTTTTAGAGTTTTCACGTCATCCTGTAACCGGTTGAATTGTGATACCAGTTCAAAGTAAGCGCTGTCCAGGTATTTCGTCCGGTCGTCGATCATTTTTAGTCTGTTGTCCTGGTCAGTGTTGGACCGGGTAAATTCATCGAATAAAAGGCGGATCTGTGCATTAAGAGAATCCGTAGTGACTGGTTTTAGTATACTTGTCTCACCTGTAATGGCATTTTCAGGAGTTGGGTGAGGTGGGTTTGAGCACCCGATCAAAATAATAGATATTATGATTGAAAATAAAATTCTAGGTGACATTTTTTATGAGTTGAATTCCTTATTTTTCAGGGAATGGCATGAAAGGCGAAAAAATACATTAGTTAAATTTAATATTTTTCCCTCGGTTCATGCAAAATGTTCCAGATAAGTCAAATATTTTGATTGAGAATGTTATTTGTTAAACCAATCAGCACCATACAGGTCAGTAGAAATGTTCCGCCATAACTGATAAAGGGCGCCGGTAGTCCCGTAACAGGAAATATCCCAATGGTCATCGCCATATTAATAAAAATGTGGACAAACAAAAGCGCGGTAAAACCCACAATAGATAAACTGGCAAATTTATTGGTAATCTTTTGTGCATAGGTGATCATCCAATAACAGAGGGTTGAAAACAATATCAGAATGACTATAATACCAACGAACCCAAATTCCTCGCCTGCAACCGACAAAATAAAGTCGGTATCCCGGACCGGCAGAAACCGAAGGTGAGTTTGCGTTCCATGTCCCCATCCCTTTCCTGTCAGGCCGCCCGAACCCACCGCCGTAATCGACTGAAGAATTTGATATCCCGTACCCATGGGGTCTCTCATTGGGTCTAAAAAGGTCAGTACCCGCTCCTTCTGGTGTTCATAGAGATGGTTCCAAATAAATGATGTTAATGTTCCAAATGATATATTCAAAACAAAGACCATCACTCCTTGCCAGAGTTTGGGTCGACTAAAAAAGAGAACTCCGAGCATTATGATGATCCATATGTAAAATATAATCAGGCTGGATGCCGCCAGGATACTCACAACCGGCGCAGCGATAACAAATAGGTAAAATGGCCTGAAACCCACCCAGTATAGCATTGGAAATGTGATAGCGACATATATCATTGCCGTCCCAAGATCAGGTTGTTTGAACACCAATATTGCCGGGACGATCGCCAACAGAAAGGTAATTCCCATAATTTTTAAGATTTGACTCAAATTGTGCTGGTCTGAAAGAAATTTGGCGATGGTAAAAATCACAATTAATTTCCCGGCTTCTGATGGCTGAAAGCTGAATGGTCCCGCCATAATCCAACGCCTTGCTCCATAGACAGAAGGCATGAAAAAAGTCAGGATTAAAAGCAGAATTAAAATGGCATAGAAATAATACCCGTACTCATAAAAAAATTGAATCCGTACGTACTGCAACAGCCAGATGACCAGCATACCGATACAAACCCAGATTATTTGTTTAAACAGCGTCGAATTTAAAAATTCAATTTGTTGGCTCGTACTTTTAAGCAGAATAAGACTGATCAGGCAAAGACAAAAGACGGGAAGTAAAACCATCCAGTAAATTTTGATGTTTCCGGAGGTTTGAAATATCTTCTTAATCATTGACGGCAATCGTGGTGTGAGTAGCGTCAAGATACGTAAAAATATCTTTTGCAATTGAGGCGGCAATTCCCGATCCCTTTCCGCCGTTTTCAATAAGGACATACAAGGTGAAGGTGTCACCCTCTGATGTAGTCAGATATCCAAGGAAAGATGAGTGGGGGTCACCATGGGGATTTTGAGATGTCCCTGTTTTCCCCCTCACCGTGCCGTTTGTCTGAATTTTTGCGTTTTTCCCTGTACCGTCCGGTGCATTTACAACGTCAAACATGGCGTCCTGAAGAAACGTCCACGTCTTTAATTTTAATTGCAGATTGAGCGGAACTTTCTCTGCAAAAATATTCAGGTGTGGTTGGTATGTATGCCCGTTCGTGGAAATCAGATTTACCATCTGAATGACCTGAAGCGGGGTAGCAAGCACATCTCCCTGGCCAATGACAAAACTTAACAGATTTCCGATACTCCACCCCCGACGCGTATATTTTTCGTTCAAATAGGCTTCAGTGGGAATGATACCTTCGGCTTCATAGGGCAAATCAATCCCTGTTTTTTTACCAAATCCATAGCGAGATGCCATGTCCGACCATTCACTGAAGATCAGTCCCTGGATGGCGCGGTAAAAATAAATATTACATGAGTATTTTATGGCAGTCTTCAAATTCACCTGTCCATGCCCTGCGGTATTCCAGCAACGAAAAACCCGATCACCCAACGTGTAACTTCCATTACACTGGACGTTGTAGTAGGGATTGATGAGGTCAGACTCCATGATCAACGATGCAGCAATCAGTTTAAATGTTGAACCCGGTGGATACAGTCCGTTACTCCCACGATTTACCAATGGTCTGTCCGGGCTTTTATTGAGTGAATTCCAAAGTTCAGAGGGAATAGGTCCGACGAATGTGTTCAATGAATAATCCGGCGAACTTGTGAATACCAGAATCTCTCCAGTCGTGGGGTCCATGACAATGACCGCTCCACGGTGACCGCTTATTCGGGATTCAACATACGCCTGAAGTTTTGAATCAATGGTGATCTGAAGCGATTGTCCTGAAATCGGCGGATATCTGTCTTCATCCCGCACCACACCGTGATCCCGGCTGTAAATATCGACCCGATGATATTCCAAACCATTATTCCCTCTCAGGAGCGGTTCGTAAGTTTTCTCCATTCCGGCTGCGCCATACACATCATCCAGTGTATAATTCAGATTTAAGGGAGCTTGCCGCAGGACATTCTCACTCACAATCCTTAAATATCCAAGTGTATGGCTCAGGTTGCAATCGGATACATAAGTCCTTGCGGGATTTTCAGTAAATATTATTCCCGGCAGCGACAATTTATGCTCTTCAAGATTTGACATGACCTCAAAATTGATATGCCGTTTGATCAACTTCGGTCTGAACCGGTTTATCGATCGTTTTCCTTCATCGACCACACGCTGTAATTCCGCAGGCGGTATATCCGTTTTTTTTGAAAGAAGGTCGTAATCAAAATGGTCAGTAACATCCACGGGTATAAGCATCAGATCATAGGTGGGACGATTTTCAACCAATGGGATTCCCTTTCGGTCAAAGATGATCCCCCTGGGAGCATTTAATATGATTTGCCGGATACTGTTGGCATTGGCACGATCCTGGTATTTTCCAAAATTCAGAATTTGTAAATCCACATATCGGAACGATAATAAAATGATCAGGACCAAAAACACATAGATCAGTGTGGTTTTTCGCTTTGTCGGGATGAGTTGATAGCTTCGCATGTTACACTAATTTATTGCTGAAAATGAACCGGTCAATAAACCAAAGTAAAAACAGATTCAATAGTGCATGGATGCTAACCAAAATAGATCCATTGAAGAACTCTCCGTGGACCCCGGCGAAACGGATATAATAATAAATCGAATAGTGAAGGACATAGCAACCTAAAATAAATAAATACCGAAGCCCTCGATTCCAGATTTTATCGAACCGGGTGAGCCAACTGATTGCATACCCGGATATGGATTTCATAAAGGAAAATGAACCCAATAAATAATGTTGTGTGGTTATATCCTGGAGTAATCCGATGAAAAAACCAAGTATGGTGGCGGAAAATGTGGGTAACTGTAAAGCAATAACGGTCAGGAATATCAATAACAGATCAAACGTGACGGGGGATTGAAAAATTATGATGGCGGGTAACACCGTCTGGATAAAGGCTATTATAAAAAATAATAATATATAATAAATTATACGAGTCATACTAATGGATAATAAAAACATAATTTAAATTATAAATTCCCCCCAGCAACCCGACAACAACATCTTGAAAGCCATGCTCATCATTCCGGTGTACAGAAAGGACAACCGCCACCGGCAGATCGGCGGGATAAATATCTGATATCCCGGATGTCACAACCAGATCACCCGGTATGATATTCAGACTTTTCTGAATACCATCCAGCCTGCCAAATGTGCCATGCGTGGGTGTAAATATCCCTAAAGACCGTTTCTCCCCCACTCTGACTGACACACGGAAATTTTTATCTGTGATCAATTGAACGAGACATGCACGGTCGCCGACACTGATCACTTTGCCAATCAATCCATGGATATCCACTACGGGCAGTTCCGGGCGAATATTCCCATTCTTCCCAATATCCAGAATAACAGTTTGAACAGAAGAACCAAAATCCATATCCACCACTGAACAGGGCTGTAGAGAAAGGGAAGATTCTTCCAAAAATCCCAGCATATTCCTTAAATGGTCATTTTCATCCTTATACCGGATCAATTTCGCATTCATTAATTCCAACTGGACTAATGATTTCTTCAGATTTTCGTTTTCCTGCTTAACCACCAACAGGTCCTGGTAAATTCTCTTTGGCGTCAGAAAAAAATATACCACATCCGCAAAATCTCCGCGAATATTTTCCACAATTGGAGATTCCCGGTTAAAAAATAAAATGAGTGAAACCACTGATGTGAGGATCAATGCGATGGAGTTCCTGAAGACGTAAATTTTACTGATGAAATACATTATTCGGGTTTTATCGAAAATGTTTGATTAAAAATGTGAGCGGGTTGATCCGATCAGAAAACATGCTTATATCGTATATCAGGGTCGATTTTGCACAATGTTATTTTTCCAACATGGATATGGTCATGATCAGACCCGTTATCAATCCCCTGGATGAATTCAGACCGACCCGAAATGAAGCCTGATTCCCTTGCTGTGAATGATGGTAAATCGGATCAATTAAATCAGAATTTCTTGATATCGTTTAATGTCCTCGAGGATCATTCCCGTCCCTTTGACGACGGATAATAATGGCTCTTCCGCAACATGAACCGGTAGTCCGGTTTTGTTCCGAATATGCTGGTCAAGACCCTTTAGTAGGGCGCCGCCACCGGTTAATATAATGCCGTATTCAATAATATCCGAGGCCAGTTCCGGTGGTGTGCTTTCCAGCGCTTTTTTTATAGCGGTTTGAATTTGGTGAATCGTATCCGCAAGCGCTTGTCGGATTTCATCAGAGGAAACACTAATCGTTTTAGGGATTCCGGAGACTAAATCTCTGCCTTTGACGGCAATTTTTGTCCCGGTTGATCTCATGGCAGACCCCACATTGCATTTAATGGATTCAGCGGTGATCTGTCCAATCTCCAGCTTATGTTCATTTTTAAACCAACTGATGATCGCTTCATCCTGTTCATCGCCTGCAATTCGGATCGCTTCAATTACCACGATGCCGTTCAATGAAATAACGGCGATTTCGGTCGTTCCGCCTCCGATATCTACAATCATATTGCCGATGGGTAAACTGATATCGATTCCAATGCCTATCGCTGCAGCCATCGGTTCTTCGATCAGGAATACTTCACTGGCATTCGCCCGTTCTGCCGATTCTCTTACCGCCCTCCTCTCAACATCCGTGACGCCGGATGGAATACAGATCACCATGCGGGGGCGGGCAATCCGACTGATATTCATTTTTCTCACAAATCCCTGGATCATCCCGTCTGTCATTTTAAAATCCGCAATCACTCCGTCTTTGAGGGGGCGTATCGTTTGGATATCCCGATGGGTCTTTCCAACCATCTGATTGGCTTCATTTCCTACGGCGATGACCTTACCATCAAACACGCTTTTTGCGACAACGGATGGCTCATTTACCATCAAACCTTTGCCTTTGACCCAGATCAGCGTGTTGGCAGTTCCCAAATCAATGGCAATATCTCCGCTGACCAGATTAGTTAATTTTGATAATTTAGACATAGTACTGACTCGATTTTAAAATGACAACTAATGATAAAAATGTCTGATACCTGTAAACACCATGGCCATGTTCAGTTCATCGGCTCTGTTGATAACGTCGTCATCTTTAATGGAACCGCCCGGCTGAATAACCGCTGTAATCCCTGCACCGGCAGCAATTTCAAGACTGTCCGGGAAGGGAAAGAAGGCATCTGAAGCGATAATCGCACCGGCTAAACTTAACCCTGCTTCCTGAGATTTTCTTACAGCAATTTTTACAGAATCTACTCTGGACATCTGCCCCGCTCCCACACCCAATACCTGTCTGTAATCTGACAAAACAATGGAATTGGATTTCACATATTTTGAAATGATCCAGCCTAATCTCATAGATATTAATTCGCTGTTTGACGGAGGTCGTTTGGTGACGATTTTAAGATGTTCCAACTCATGCTGGTCACGATCGCGTTCCTGTACAAGGTAGCCCCCGGAACATGACTTCAAAACCAACCCGTTCTGCTGATCTTTATCAAACCGAATGACCCGAAGATTTTTCTTTTTGGTGAATATTCTGAGGGCTTCATTTGTAAAGGATGGTGCCGTTACACATTCAAGGAAGGGTTTTATTAGCGCCAGTGCCAGGTCGGGTGGGACCTCCCGATTGAATCCGACGATACCCCCAAAATAACTCACAGGATCTGTTGCCACTGCCCTGTGAAACGCTTCCAGCACATTCTGCCCGGTTCCAAATCCGCAGGGATTTGCATGCTTGACGATGACACAGGCCGGTTCGGTAAACTCATTGATGATCCGGATGGTAGAATCAATATCCGAATAATTATTAAACGAAAGTTTTTTTCCCTGAAACTGGTGCCAATGGTTAATATCGTGGATATTCCGGTAAAAGGCTGCCTTTTGGTGTGGATTTTCACCATATCTGATTTGCTGTTCCCGGGTAGCCGTAATGTTCAGAGTTTCCGGTAAAAGCTCATGATCTGATTTTGAAAAATAGGCCATGATCGCAGCTTCGTATACCGCCGTCATTTTAAATACATCGCGGGCGTATCTCTGACGGAATTCAATGGAAATTCTCCCGTCGTTTTTGGTGAATTGTTCCATAAACCGGGGATATTGTTTCGGGTCGCACAGCGGAACCACCGAATGATAATTTTTCGCCGCAGCCCGAACCATCGACGGACCGCCGATGTCAATATACTCAATTGCCTTTCTGAATTCCAGGTTCTTTTCGGCAGCTTCAGACACAAATGGATAAAAATTTACAACCACCAAATCGATGGGAATGGCATTCAGTTGTTCTAAATCTTCGAGATGAGACGGCTGATCCCGATCTGCCAAAATTCCGCCAAATATTTTGGGAGATATTGTTTTTACACGACCGCCCATGATTGGCGGCAGCCCCGTGATGGTTTCAATGGGCGTTACCGGGATTCCTGATTTTTCTAATGTTTTCTGAGTCCCTCCCGTTGCAATGATCTCGATATCATGTTTATGTAGGAACCCTACCAGTTCGGAGAGACCTGTTTTATCCCAGACGCTGATGAGCGCTCTGCTAATTTTCATCGTGTGGTTCCTGAAATGGATTGTCAAAAATGATTTTAGGAATGCCATCATCCCCGGTGAAACACTGTTCGCAAAATGCTTTCACGACCTGCGGATACAAAATATGTTCCACTTCCAAAACACGCTTTGCCAGGGAGTCAACCGTATCGATGGAAAATACCTGAACCGTTTTTTGTGCAAGAATGGGTCCATGGTCATATTTTTCATCAACGATATGTACGGTAGCGCCAGATACTTTTTGTTTCGTTGCCAAAACCGCCCGGTGCACGTGACTCCCATACATGCCCTTTCCGCCAAATGCCGGTAACAGAGCCGGATGTATATTAATAATCCTGTTTTGAAATAACCGGATAACGCTTTCCGGGATCATTTTTAAATATCCGGCAAGCACGATGAGATCCGGAGAATATCCTGTCAGTGCCAACATTAAGTCATTCTCATAAGTTGGGCTGTTACTCTTAATAATCAAATAGTTAATTCGATATTCAATCGCATACCCAACTGCACCGCATTCTCGTTTATTGCTCACCAGAAGACCAATCGTCCCATGGATCGACCCATCCAGGATTCCACGATGGATGCACCTGAAGTTAGATCCGTTGCCGGATGCAAATACGGCGATATTAGGAATGGTGTTCATGATCCAATCGCAGCCGCTCGTTAATTTCGTTGCATATAGCTTCCAACCGATCACGGTCATAAAAAATGTTAAAACGGTCAGTCGGCACAACCATAACAGGGATATCGTTGATCCGTTTCACCCATTTGTCATAAGAGATATTCAAAGAGTGCAGGTATTCGGGATCAATTTCCTGCTCATATTCCCGGCTTCGGTTTCGAATTCGGGACAGCAATGTATCGGTCGTGGCTTTCAGATAAATGATCAAATCCGGTTTACGCAGAAATGAGGTCATGTTCCTGAAGAGGTCGCGATACGTGTCCCAATCCCGTTGAGACATAAACCGCATTTCGTAGAGATTACGGGCAAAAATTTCAACATCTTCGTAGATGGTACGATCCTGGATAACACCGGTTGGTATTTTGGACATTTTGATATGCGTTTCAAACCGGTGGTGTAAAAAATAGACCTGCAGATTAAATGACCATCTGTGCATATCATGATAAAAATCGATCAGATATGGGTTGTCCACAACGGATTCATAAAATGCATCCCATCCGAACCGGTTGGCGATGATCTCCGTAAACGTGGTCTTCCCCACACCGATATTCCCGGCAATCCCCACAAATGCTTCACGCTTCATTTACCGAATCATCCCTTCCATATACGATAGACAATTTTTTACCAATTTTACAGGCTGGACGGTATTTTCAAGGCAATCCCGGCTCTGGACTTTCACCTTGATGAAATTGCGGGTATGCCCGGTCCACAGTCCTTCATGAGTCGACTCAAAGAGTACTTCATGGGTAGTACTTAAAAATTGATCTAAAAATAATCGTCTTTTCCGGTCCGATAAATCATGAAGCATCCTGCTTCTTATTGCAATTTGTGCCTGCGGAACTCCCTCAGTCATAAACCAGGCCGGAGTATTTTCACGGGGGGAATATGAAAAAACATGAAGGTAGGATAAATCCAGGTCTGCAATAAACTGCCAGGTCTGCTGGAAATCCATATCTGTCTCTCCGGGAAAGCCGACGATGACATCAGCGCCGATATTCGCATGGGGCAGGACGGATCGAATTTTTTGGATTCGTCTTTCATAAAACCGCGAATTATACCGTCTCCGCATCAGACGGAGAATTCGATCGGACCCGGACTGTAACGGGATATGAAAATGAGGCACCAGCCTGCGGGACGAGGAGATGAAATCAACGATCTCATCCGTCAATAAATTGGGTTCAATGGAGGAAATCCGCAGTCTGTCCAACCCGCCAAGCGTATCCAGCGCACAAATCAATTCAAAAAACCCGTCTCCCTCTGCGGATTGAAATTCCCCTACGTTTACGCCGGTGAGGACAATTTCCTGAATGCCGGCATTGAGGATTGCCTGTGCTTGCCAGATTACATTTTCAACTGTATCGCTTCTGCTTTTCCCCCGGGCAAGGGGAATTGTGCAATAGGTGCAGGGATAATCACAACCATCCTGAATTTTTAAAAATGCTCGTGTCCGCTCTGCCAGCGAAAATGAAGAATGGAAGTCGTCCAGTTTTTCAGATTCAGAATGGTGGACTATAGGGGCGCCATTGAAATGGTGATGCTCTATGTACGATGGAATATCGAATTTTTCCCCATTGCCTACAATTAAATTGACACCATCTATTTTGTAAAGTTCATCGGGTTTCAGTTGGGCATAGCACCCGGTTACGGCAATGATGGAATCGGGCGATTTTCTCCTGATCTGCCGGATGATCTTTCTGCATTTCCGATCGGCATTATCGGTCACTGAACAGGTATTGATCAGATAGACATCCGCAGAGTCGGTGAACTCAACCTGCCGAAAACCTGATGTTTCAAAATTTCTGGCAATCGTTGATGATTCTGAAAAATTTAATTTGCAGCCCAGGGTATGAAAAGCGACAGTTTTGTAGGGCGTGCTCAAAATTTCAAAGGGGTATGGACTAAAAAGTAAGTGCTCAACATAGAGATCCGTGTAATTAATCTGTCAACTTAAAGGAATTCTCTGATGACATGCCACAAAATGGTGGTTGGCGTCTGAAAGCAATTCCGGACTTCGGGCGATGCAGTCTTCCCGAATGGTTCCATCAACCAACGCCACATGGCAACGGGGATGGAATGCACAACCGGAAGGTGGATTTGCGGGGCTGGGAATATCACCCTTCAGGACGATCCGGTTTGATTTTTTACCAGGATCGGGTATCGGTACCGCAGATAACAGCGCTTCTGAATAGGGGTGGAGTGTATTTTTATACAATTCAGCTGCTTCGGATATTTCCATAATTTTCCCTAAATACATCACCGCCACCCGGTCAGAAATATATTCCACCACAGAGAGGTCGTGAGCGATAAACAGGTATGTGAGGCCAAATTCTTTCTGAAGCTCCCGTAACAGGTTGATCACCTGAGCCTGAATCGACACATCCAACGCAGAAACGGCTTCGTCACAGACAATTAACTTGGGTCGGACAGATAACGCCCGGGCGATGCCGATGCGCTGTCGTTGTCCCCCGGAAAATTCATGAGGGTATCGCGTGGCGTGAGATTTGGGTAAACCTACAATATCCAATAACCGGTGAACTTCTTTCTGAACTTCGTTTTTGGGGACTATTCGGTGAACTTTTAATGCTTCCGTTAGCATATTCCCCACCGTCATCCTGGGGTTCAGCGAGCTATATGGGTCCTGAAAGATCACCTGCATTTCTCTTCTGATCTTTCGCAGTGCGCGTTTATCCAGCTTTGAAAGGTCCTTACCATCGAAAAGTATTGTCCCTTCGGTCGCAGCCAGCAATCTGAGCAGCAGTCTGCCCACGGTGGTCTTTCCACAGCCGGATTCCCCCACCAACCCGAGGGTTTCACCCCGATACAAATCAAAGGAAATGTCGTCCACCGCTTTCACATGTCCGCTGATCTTTGAAAAAAATCCCCGACGGATAGGAAAATATTTTTTCAAATGCCGAACCTGCATCAAAATGTCATTTTGGTTTTTCAAAAGTGTAATTTCTATAATTTTTCCCAAATTCAGGCATGCAATTTACCAGTCCATTCTCCCACTATTCAATTACAGATGTAGTCCTACATTTAAAATTTCATAATTGATCCGCTTATATGTTTAAACGAAAGAACCCCGGGTGGGTGATGGTTACCCTTGATCCTTATAGAAATCGTTTTCCGGTGGCGGACAGATCACTTAACTGGGAGTAATTTTATTCCGTGGAAATGAAAATATAATATGGTAAAGCGAATTTTAGTGGTAGATCCCTACTATGGTGGATCGCATCGGCAATGGGCAACCGGTTTAAAGAAATTCAGCCGGTTCGATATTTCGATCATCGGACTGCCTGCGAGACATTGGAAATGGCGGATGCACGGGGGCGCAATCACCCTTGCGGATCAATTCCGGGTTCTGGACCCATTGCCAGATCTTATCCTTGCAACAGATATGCTTGATGTTGCCGCCTTCCTGGGTCTTATCCGACAAAAATCGGATAAATTGATCCCGGTAATCACCTATTTCCACGAAAATCAATCGGCGTATCCAAAATCCGCTCTGGATACTGACTATGACCACCGTCGTGAAGACCATTACGCCTTTATCAACTACACCTCCGCACTGGCAAGTGATAAACTTGTGTTCAACAGTCAGTATAATAAGGAGTCATTCCTCAGTTCTCTTGAAAAATTACTATCCAGGCTGCCGGATTGTACCGACATGAACACTCTGGATGTGATCCGCAAAAAATCCAGGGTCATTTATCCGGGGATTGACACCGATATATTTGACAGACAAATCCACCAACCCACGAGTGGTATGCCACCATTAGTAATATGGAATCACCGCTGGGAATATGATAAAAATCCTCAGCTGTTTTTCATGACACTTGAAGCACTTAAAACTGAAAAAATCCCATTCCGGCTGGCAGTACTTGGTGAAGGAAAAATCAATTCCCCCGAAGAATTCAGAACGGCCGCTGACACATTTCGTGACAGGATCACCCATATTGGATTTGTGGAGGATCCCAATGACTATGCAAAGCATCTGTTGTCAGGAGATATTCTTCCCGTGACATCATATCAGGATTTTTTCGGGATCAGTATCATGGAAGCAATGTACTGTGGATGTGTCCCGATGCTGCCAAACCGTGTATCTTATCCGGAGTTGATTCCGGATACCTTTCACGAGACATTGTTTTATCAAAATGATGCAGAATTTAAAATTAAACTGAGTCGTCTGTTAACCCACCCGCGAAAGTTTGCCCGGTCTGAAATGCATCAGATCGCAACCCGGTATTCCTGGAAATCCCTGATTGGCGGGTATGATGAACTGTTTCAATCAATGATTGAGGGAAATCCGAAGCCGTAACCAGGCTAAAGCCGACAGAATTGAGCCATGATCCATGGTCTGGTTCCTCGTCACAAAATTCAGTGAGGTGAATTCTGATCCTAGTGATCTTTGTCCTCGAATCGCAGGGGTAAATTGTTATGGGGTTGCAGAAATGTCGTAGCCGCGGCCGATTCGGATTGATGTATCTCAATATTCTCAAATTCGCCTGTCAAGGCAGGTAAAATTACCCTCATAGAAAAGGGGGATCAGGAAAAATATCCATGTAAGAAACAGGCGCTGATCAAATGATCATTGTGCGGGTCTGACCCTCGTGGGAAAATCATGAACAGAAAGAATGATGGTTATAAATCGAGGTTTTTAACCATCAGATAATGTTGAATCGAGTTGAACAGCAGATAAGATTTTTCGCGGATGACATACCCATTTTTTTCGTAAAACCGGATAGCGCTTTCCCGTGCCTGCAGGATGACTTCCACGCGTTTTTCGGTATGAGCAATCTCTTCCAGAGTGTTCAAAACCATCGAACCCAGTCCCTTTCCCTGAAAATCAGGATGTACCGCCATGAATCTCACCTGTGCTTGTGAGGGAGAATTATAATGGAGACGACCAAGGGCAACCAGGTGTCCTTCACGATTGATAATCATGCGGTGAATTGAGGTATCTTCCTGATCATCTCTTTCGGTGCCGGGCAGGAGTCCCCAGGGTTCACGGAGCACCCTCCACCTCAATTGAAAATAGGTTTCAAAATCCATGGTGGTGACCGGTGAAACCATGCTGAATCCAGAAGGTATTTCAGCCGGATTCATAAGGTTAGGAGTATTATTCTGCCCGGCGAACCGGGTTGGGACCGGATTTTACCGAACATTCATCCCAATAATAGCACCAGTTGCAAAGGATAGATTCCCTTGGATAAAAATTGCCCATATCTTCAGACAACTCCCGGATTTGAGTTACCTGTTTTTTAAGCTTTTTCCGAAATATGGCAATTTCTTCATCTGAATGAACAACGCTGACTTCAATTCCCTGACGGAGAAAATGCCAGTTTAGGGTAATGTCAACCACATCTTTATAGTTTTCCACCACGGAAATGTGATATATGACAAGCTGCATATTGTTTTTGGCTGAGTTAATGGTCAATGGGTGTTTACCGGTCTTGTAATCATGGATCGTAAATTTCCCCGGTTTGGGTTGATCCAACCGGTCGATGACCCCCCGAAACCCGGTTTCTTCGTCCAGTTCAAACTCGGTTTCGATTTCTGTACCCACCACATATTCATCAAAGGTGGGACCATATTTAAAATAATAGTTAGAGAGGCATCGTTTCCCCAAATTGTAGTAATAATCCACCGTTGTACGGGTGTCTGCAATAAAAATGTTATCATGCCACAGCTTGGTCCAGATATCGTCATACTGCTGACAAATGCTGTCAAACGTGATGTAAGGCTTTAATACGTTCTCTTTTTGATAAAGCCACTCAAGGACAGAGTGAACACAATTCCCCATGAATGCCTCGATACTTTCGTCACTTTTCCGAATACCATCCATATAGATAATTTTATATAATTCCCTGCATGACTTGAATGTGCTTAGCTGAGAATAGGAAAAATAGTATTTTTTTTCTGACATGGGCTTAATATTAATAGGTTTGTCTGAAAAGACGATAATCACCAAATCCATCATCAATGAAGATGAATTTTTTACCAGAATATGTCCAAATTTCGTAGGTTCTCCCGAAACTGTCCCGGTTGGTCGTTTCCACCGATTCGGGATTTCCATATTGGATGTACACAATCCCCCTGTCGGATTTCCAGCCGGGAGAAAGGACGCCGAAATGAATATTGGCATATTCGACCCGGATATAAAATTCGTTTAACAGTTCGTTTTCTTCCGTATCGGGCGTCGGATCCTGCTCCTTCCAGTAGTCGTACAGAAAAGATTTCTGTTCAGATGGAGACATCTTTTTCAGATCTTTGTAATCCCGGTACGGTAAAATGGCTGACATGACATTCATCATCATCTTAACGTCTTGAAAATACCGGTCAAGGGAGGTATTTACGAATCCGATTTCCGCTGTCGAAATTTTGTCACCAATTTTTACTTCAAATTCATATAACCCTATCCATTCCTTGTCCACCGCTATTGGAATCATCACAAAACCTAATTCATCCGGCGTTAACTGTACGGATGACGATACAATTTCAACCTCCATATCTTTAATTACATAATGAGCCTCATATTTCTCCTTCCGGATCAACACTGGTACCTGTATTTTCAAAAATAGTGTATCAATACTCAGTTCAATATTATCACCTGAAAATTTGTACTCATGATTGACTCGGATCATGGGTTGAATCTCACTGATCTCTGTGATTTCAGATAATTTAACAGTCTCGGTTTTTTTCCACTCATGTTTGCTGTCGTTGTCAATGATCATGATAGAAAAAATATAGGTGCCTACGGGCAGGTTCAGCGAGTTATGGGATTTGACAAATTTATTTGGGTCCCGGGTATCTTCATAATAATATTCTTCTGCAATTACATTCCAGGTTTCATGGTAAACCTGCCTATCCGTACTGATATTGATGACGGATAATTTGAAGGATAAAGATGCCATGAAATGATCGCCTTTTTTCTGAAAGATAAAAAACGGATTTGGTGAATGGATCGCAACATCCACTAATATACGACCGGCATCCTGAGACTGAAAGTGGTTGATCCACAAATGATGCTCCATCCGGTGTAATGGATTTTCCCGGGGAATCAAACGGGATGAGCATCCTGAGATGAGAAGACCCAGCAGGAGATAGGTGAAAGTTTTATTTATGATAACGACTCCAGTTGTATATCGCAAATCCTTTATCGGTGCCAAACCAAACCCAATTATCATCGCAGTTAATATTATAAATGGTGGTCCCGGGGATTCCGTCCACAGATGAATATCTCATATTTTTACCCGTATCCATGTCTAAAAGTATCGCATCTTTCATGTCGGTCAGCCATACAAATTTTCCATTTACCGCAAATTTGAAAACTTCGTCCTCATAGATTTGTGTCAATTCATCATGGTTATTGACCGTAAATAATCCTTTTTTTCCCAAAATCAACGAGTTGCCCTGGGCAGAGATGGATTTATAAGGAGTGGAGGTTATTTTGTGCTCGTCACCGGAAATAAGGTCAAACCGAAATACCCCGGAGTCAGTGGCTACAAACAAATCCTTATCCTTAATATCCAAATCGAAAATTTGAGAATTGCTCAATGGATATAAAAACTCCGGCTGTGTTTCATCGATGCTGTTCTGAGGAACGGACATCACCCAAACCCCCCTGGCAGTCGCAAGATACAATTTCCCGTCTTTTTCCACCATATCCCACACGGATGGATCCCCTAATCCTTCCAAAACAAAATCCCATCGCTCATCCGCCACATTTAAAATCAATAGTCCCTGTACCGTGCCTACGTAAAGGAAGTACTTTACTCTCAATATACAATTTATATTGGTATCCTTGATGTACCCAATGTCGTTTAGATAAAAGTCTGTCCACTGGTTATCTTTTTCATACCACCTGTAGATGAAATTATTCTGCTGATTCAGGTTTGTGATCTGTCCCGTTCGTTTGAATACATTATCGCCCAACCACCAGTTACGATTTTGATCATAGTAGAGTGTGGTCACATGGTTTAAAGGGGATCCCAGATAGATTTTCTGACTACCGGAACGATACGGACTCTGTTTAACCACAAATCCCCTATTCGTACCTATCCAATGATTTCTATTGGTATCCGTCATCACCAGTGTCGCCTGGACGGGTGAAAATAAATTACGATTATCGTAGGAGGTTGAAAGCTCATTTTGGAGATCATTCGTGTATTCTTGTACCCGCTCCCCGGCTTCACCGAACCGGGAACTTCCCCACTTGATAAAATTAGTGTCTACAAATTCATCCGGGGTAACCTCGTTTCCATTAAACGGATCCAGCGCCAAGTATTTTCCCTGGTATTTTAGCCAAATATTTCCATCTGTGCTGCCGATTTCATCTACACCTCTGCCGATAACCGGCAGGGAAGTCTGGGTCCAATAGGTTCCGATTGCCGGCTTGTAACTGACGCCGTTTTCATGAACTACCCAGAAAAAATCTGTATTAATGTCATAGAACATGTGGTAAATCATTTTTGCATCCAAATAATGGGAAAGGGTAAATCCATAGGACATCGTCTTATTCATCTTATCCCATACATAAATCCCGTCATCGGTGGCAAAATAGACTTCCCAGGTATTTTCTGTTATTGCATTTACCACCATAGGGGTGGTTTTAATATCCCAATCGCCTTCAACATAGGCGAAGTTTTGTCCGCTCACCCTTGTTAACGCGACGGTTGAGAACAGAATAGCCAGATGAATGATCTTTTTCGAACTCATCTCTTCAGCCGGCTGATCCCATCCATCTCTTTTGGGATAGGGATTTGAAGATAATCCAGAATTGTAGGTGCAATGTCAGCCAGTTTTCCGTTCCGGGTGAGTCGAAAACGGTCTGTCGGTTCGCACATCACAAAAGGGACAGGGAAGGTTGTATGTGCCGTGTGGGGTCCTCCCGTTTCGGGGTTTACCATGAGTTCAAGATTTCCGTGGTCGGCGGTAAGGAAGATGGTTCCACCTGAATTTTTCATCGCCTTGTCAATCCTCCCCACGCATTGATCGATGGTCTCCATTGCGATGATTGCCGCTCCAAGATTTCCCGTGTGACCCACCATATCCGGATTTGCAAAATTTAGTATGATGGCATCAAACCGATCCTGATTAATGGCTTCGACAACCTTATCTGTGACCAGGTGTGCGCTCATTTCCGGCTGAAGGTCATAGGTAGCAATCCGGGGTGATGGAACCATGATCCGCTCTTCACCCGGAAAAACGGTCTCTTGCCCCCCATTGAAAAAGTAGGTTACATGGGCATATTTTTCCGTTTCTGCTATTCTGAGTTGCCGGTAGCCTTGATTTGAAAGGATTTCAGGAAAAATATTCGTCAATGACAAGGATGGAAACATCACGGGGAATGTGAAATTTTCCTGATATTGTGTCATGCTGCAATACCATATCGACCGGGGCACAACGGTGAATTCATTGAAATTTGGGTCTGTAAACACCCGGGAAATTTGTCGCATACGATCCGCACGATAATTGAACATGAGCACTCCGTCACCATTGGCTACAGGGGTTGAATCACCGATGATTTTCGGTAGAATAAATTCATCGGTAATGTCGTGGGAATAAGAATCGAGTATGGCTGCTTCAGCGGTGTTAAACCGCTCACCTCTACACTGGATAAACATTTCAAATGCCCGCCGGATCCGCTCCCACCGGTTGTCCCGGTCCATCGCATAATATCTTCCGCAGACTGTGGAAATCCGTCCATATTTTAGTTCAGTCAAATATGCTTCAAGATCAGTTATGTATCGAATACCACTGTTCGGTGGTGTATCCCTTCCATCAGTAAAACAATGAATGACCGTGTTCGGGACATGTGCATCCCGGGCACACCGGATGAGGGTTTTCAGATGATCAAAATGGCTATGAACACCCCCATCGCTCACCAGTCCCATCAAATGCAGCGTGGAATGATTTATTTTTACCGAAGTAAACAGGTCAGACAGCACGGGGTTTTTCTGAAACCCGCCTGAACGAATAGCATCATTGATACGGACCAGATCCTGTTTGACGACCCTACCCGCACCGATATTGGTATGACCCACTTCGGAGTTCCCCATCACACCCTCAGGCAACCCTACGGCTTGCCCGGACGTTTCGAGCTGAATATTAGCACAACGGGCTTTCATTCTGTCCAGGATTGGCGTGTTTGAAAGGATAACCGCATTGGAGTCTGATTCGCTTCGGATACCATAACCGTCTAATATGATCAATATAAATTTTTTCACGGGATTCAATTTAGTATTTGTGAATCTCTTCACCGCATTGATATTCGCATGCAAAATGAGCGGGGGCGAAAATGTTCCGCCCCCGCTGAAGTATCCGGTTGAGATATACTTTTATTTTACAAGCATAATTTTCTGAATATCTGAATACTGGCCGGCGGTTAATTTTACAAAATATACACCACTGGGTTGGTTTTTAGCATTCCAGATAACGGAGTAGTACCCTGGCTCTGTTTCTTTTGTAACCAGATTCGTGATCCATTGTCCCTTCATATCAAAGATATCAATTTTTACCACTGATGTCCCGGGTATCCGGTAGGAAATGGTTGTTGAAGGATTGAATGGATTAGGATATGCGTGAGACAGAGAAAAATCTTTGGGCACAGCCAATTCACCTGATACCATGATACTTCCTGTTGTTAACGGTTCACTGCCGAAATATGAATGACTCAAATCTGAAGTGACATATTTTTCAATATTGTCTCTCTGGCTCCATAGCTTAAGATTAATCAGATCTCCTTCGTGCCAGCCATCCAATTGGATGTCATAGTTTTCATATCCCTGCCAGGTTACCAACAGCACAGGCTGGTTCAAATCCGCTATGGCTGTTGCGCCCACAACGGTGCCGTGTGCATAGGCGACCAATTCGTCACCCACCTGAACATCTCCCTGTATACCGGTAATAATCACAGGGTGTGACAAGCCGGTTTCAAAGATATTATAATGCCGGGACTGACTGGCCAAAAACTGACTTTCCAGATTATCCTGATCAGGTATTCTGGCAAGCCCTTCACCAGTGGGATAAGTCAGAGTTGCCCCGCTGGTTCCGCTCAGGTAAATTTGATATCCTTTCCCTGGCTGCATACCACCGGTAGCATTGATTGAATTCACATTAAAAGACGGCACATAATAGTGACCTGCATCGTCCTGCACCATTAATATGGGCAACCCCGCCATTGCGGTCACGACGGATATGGGAGACTGTAACTGATATGCAACATTGTTCCAGAATAACGGGTTCAACGGAATTGTGCAATCATTGGATACAATACCATATCCTTCAACATTGATGGCTAATGAGGTTGTACCGGAAAGATAGACCCGATAACCATCTGTACAGGATACGTTCAAAATATTATTTACACCAAATCCAGGTAAGTAATATTGTGACTGGTCATTCGTTACGATTAGTACATCTGATGCAGGGAATATATTGGTAACTGCCGGATTTGATGGGCTAAGATAGAAGGATATGTTGTTCCATCTCGTTGGCAATAACGTGACAGACTGGGTAATAAAATATTGACAATCCCCGGCATTTTCAACTGTGGCACATGGATCATAATTCAGGGCTTCCATATCCATACAACCGTATCGGTTGGCGTCAATATTTGCGACCGTTACGATGGAACCGAATGTTCCATTCCCAGTCGTATAGCTGACCTGACCGGCTGGTATTGAATATTCACCGCAATCACCATTTCCGTCCCATGCTTTATAACTGATGGCATGTCCTGCAACATACCCGGCCAGTTGTGTACCGCCGATATTACAGTTATCGACAGATCCGATGGCAACAATATTCATCTGGCCCATATTATAAACACTCGCACCAACCAGCAACTCACCGTGTTGATCCGAACAATCGTTATAATTGATCAAGCCGGACATATCGTACAGACCCACTTCATCCAGCGGATTTAATCCATCGGTAATATTTACAATAATCAGAGAGCTGATCCCTGTTTCAATAGGCAGGTTTGTAAAATGCTGCAAGGATAAACAGTCATTGCCCGGGTCATCGTCGCACGTCCCACAATCATCATAATAAGCGGCGCCACCACATACACCGGCACAATCGTATTCTGCGGTCCCATCGCAATCACCGGTGCAGTCTATAATGTTGGATTGGCAATCGGGTGCCGGATCAGTACAATCCAGTGTCCAGCCATCCTCCACCAGAGCGTCACAATATTCAGTTTCTGTGCCCGGCGTTCCCATTTCGTCTTCATCATCATCGAAACAAAATGTCATGGTTTGGGCATCCCCGTCGCAGACGCCGGCACAGTCCATAGCGCCGTTGAAGTCTTCAGGATCAACACAGTCGTCGCACTCGTCGGTCACATAGGTTCCGTCGCAGACGCCGGC
>Ga0100387_10000493_pt1 | contig 32410 bp, 22 predicted proteins | sample CryGeymeta201511_FD_81547 | JGI IMG/M metagenome (GOLD analysis project Ga0100387, IMG submission 81547) | Groundwater microbial communities from Crystal Geyser aquifers in Utah, USA - Crystal Geyser metaG 2015-11 | ecosystem: Environmental > Aquatic > Deep subsurface > Groundwater | place... | reverse complement strand
GTAATTCATGGAAAACCGCAAAAAATCACCACGAATAACCATCAATAAAGTTTACACCCGAACCGGAGATCGGGGGAACACGAAACTGGTGGGCGGACAGGTTCGTAAAAAATCGGATATCCGGGTCAATGCGTACGGTACGGTGGACGAGCTGATCAGCCTTATCGGTGGATGTATTGAAATAATGGAAAAGGAGCATTCTTCTGTACAACTCCGGACGGTTTTACGAACGTCTTTGATCCGGGTGCAGCATGAATTATTCAATCTTGGGACAACCGTCGCAACATTACCAGAAGACATCGACCCTGGGATGCCTCATATCAACCCACGGGATATTATCCGCCTTGAAAAGGAAATCGATGATTTTAATGAATCGCTGCCGACACTGCATTCTTTTGTATTACCCGGCGGGTCTGAAGCAAATGTGTGGTTTCATCTCGCCCGGACAGTTTGCCGCCGGGCGGAAAGAAGTTGTGTTACTCTCATGCTAAAGGAATCACTCGACGAACTGGTCATTCAATATTTAAATCGCCTCTCTGACGCACTCTTCGTCTGGAGCCGATGGATCAATCAGTCCATGAACTATCCGGAGCGGCACTGGGAACCTTTCGATAAATCCACAGACTGATATTATCGGACAAATAAAAAAGGGGCTGACATCAACCCCTTTTTCAGACCTTAATTTCAATTTAGTGGATGAGATTTTCCATCAATTTATGGATTCTGTCCACCATAGATTTGGTATCCACAGGTAATCCCGCCAATAAAAATGTATTATCCGTGAGTTGATCTGCAGACAGCTTAAGGTCTATAGATTCTTTATCCTTTTCAAATAAAATTGCCATTTTCTGAATCACCTCACTGTCTGGATTGATTTCCAGTACCTTGTTGCTAATTTTAAAATCAGCCTGGGTGGCCTGAATGATCTTTTGCATATGCGTGGTCATATGATCATCAGGATTCACCAATAGGGCTGGACTATCTGTTAACCGGTCCGATACTCTCACATCAGTAACCCGTTCCTTTAGATACGATTTCATCCAGTCTGCCAGCTTTTTCATATCCTTTTCAGAAGGAGCGCCCCTGGATTTTTCAGGTTTTGTTTTATCAGATTTCTTTCTCGGGAATTTAATATCGGCGGTATCACATGAAATGATTTTTTTGCCATCAAACTCCATTAAAGATGAAAGTACGAAATCATCGATTGCATCAAATAAATAGAGCACTTCGATGTCGTTTGAGTTAAACATTTCAAGATAGGGGCTCTGACCGACTTCTTTTCGGGTCTCCCCGTGTAGATAATAAATATCTTTCTGATCCGGTACCATAGATGCAGCATAATCTTCGAGAGATTTATACTCACCTTCTTTGGTTTTATTGCTTTCGAAACGCAGCAATTTCGCCAGTTCGTTTTTATTATCGAAGTCTGAATGGACGCCCTCTTTGATGAAATAACCGAATTCCTTCCAAAAGTCGATATACTTTTCAGGAGTGTTTTTCGCCTGTTCCAAAAGGAATTTTATAACCCGCTTGATAAGGAATTTTCTGATCTTGCCGATTACCCGGTTATCCTGAAGGGTTTCCCGTGAGATATTTAAAGGTAAATCCTCCGAGTCGACGATACCTTTGATAAATCTGAAATACTCGGGTAAGATCTCCTTCACCTGAGTTTCGATAAGGACCTTGTTGCAATACAGATTTATCCCTGGTTCTAACCGGGTGAATCCAAATTTTTCGATATTTTCTTCAGGGACGAACAGCAGTGTATTCATTTGGATGGGTGCATCAGTGGAGATGTGAGTATTAAACCGGGGAGCGGAAAAAGAATTTGTGAGAAACTTATAAAACTCTGCGTATTCTTCGTCAGTGACGTCAGAGGGTGTTTTTGTCCAGATCGCTTCGATCGTATTCACCTGCTCGCCATTGACCTTGATGGGGTACCCAACAAAATTCGAGTATTGTTTAATAATTGATTTGATCTTGTCCGGATCGGTGAATTCGAGAAATTCATCTGTGATATTTAGCACAATGCGGGCGCCCCGGGTGATTCCTTCTTCACGGTTAATCGTATAACTATTTTTTCCATCTGATTCCCACACGAGTCCCTCACTATCTTTTCTATTGGACCGGGTAATAAATTTCACGGTATCGGAAACCATAAACGCAGAATAAAAACCGACTCCAAACTGACCGATAAGGCGTGCGGGATCCCCTTTTAACTTGTCCAAATTCTGTAGAAATTCAATGGATCCGGAATGGGCAATGGTTCCCAAATTGGCGATCAGTTCTTCCTTCGTCATCCCCAGGCCAGTATCACTGATGGTAAAGGTTTTGGAATCCTTACTGACCTCAATATTGATCTCCAGGGGGAAATCATCACTTTCGGTACTTTTTTCAGATAATTGAATGTGACGGAATTTTTCCAGGGAATCGGCTGCATTTGAGATGAGTTCTCTGACAAAAATTTCCCGGTTTTTATAGAGTGAATGGATAACAATATCCAATAACTTTTTGATTTCGGTTTGATATTCAAAAGTTTGGGGTGTCTGTGTCGTCATTTGGTTGATTCTCCGTGTAACTTTATGTGTGTTGGGTTTCAGCAAATATCATGAAAACGATAAAATCAAATTTTCTTGTGACAAAGTTGCAGAATGAAAGGGAAGTCTGTTCAACCTGGATTGAGACATCCATTCCGGCGGTTGAAGATAGCAGCGAGCCGATGTTCCCAAAATTCAGATGAAATCTGCAGGCGATTGAACGTCATTTCTTTTTGGGTGAAAGGTACAGATCGGTAATCGTGCCGGCAAATACTTCAGCGGCATTTGCAAAGGTTTCCGAAAGGGTTGGATGAGGGTGGATAGACAGGCTGATATCCTCCGCAACAGCGCCCATCTCTATGGCAAGAACGCCCTCACTGATCAGATCACCGGCATTAGGACCCACAATACCCACGCCCAGCACACGTTTGCTGTCAGGGTCAAACAGTATTTTTGTCCGCCCTTCGGTTCTACCTATGGTCAGGGACCGGCCGCTGGCGCTCCATGGAAATTCACCCTTTTCATATGGAATGTGTTGTTCTGCAGCCTGAGTCTCTGTGATGCCGGCCCAGGCGATTTCAGGGTCGGTAAATATCACGGCGGGAATTGCACGTGCGTCAAATGCAGCGGGGAGACCGGCGATAACTTCAGCCGCGACTTTTCCTTCGTGTGTGGCTTTATGCGCCAGCATCGGATCGCCGGTAATATCACCAATCGCATAAATGGATTTAACCGACGTCTGTTGGCGGTGATTCACCGTGATAAATCCACGTTGGGTGGGCGAAATTCCGGTATTCTCCAGACCCAGTGAATCGGTATTGGGTTTTCGTCCTACAGCGACCAAAACGCTGTCGTAGAATTCACTGAATGCATTCTTTCCGGACTCAAATTCCACCATCAACAGCCCATTCTTTTGTGGATCCAGGGTTTTTACTTTGGTAGAAAGATAAATATTATTAAAATCTTTTTTTAGTTTTCGGTACAACGGTTTGACCAGATCCTGATCAGCGCCGGGCAGCAAGTTGGGCACGAATTCAACAACGGTTATTTTTGCACCCAATGCCCGGTAAACGGTTCCTATTTCTAAACCGATATATCCTCCTCCGATAATGAGAAGATGTTCCGGAATATGATCCAGATGTAACGCCTCTGTTGAAGTCATTACTTGTTTATGATTCATGGGGAAACCGGGGATACTTGCGGGGCTGGAGCCTGTTGCAATGATGGCATGGTCGAACGATAATTCGGTTTCACCGGTTAATGTCCGGATCAGAATCACTGTGGTTGATAAAAAACGGGCGGTTCCCTGAATGACGTTCACCTTCCGGGCGGTTGCCATCTGTGCAATGCCCCGGTTCAATTGAGAGACCACTTTTGACTTAAATTGGCGAACTTCTGTCAAATCGACTTCAGGGTCTCCAAAATGAAATCCATATTTGTGTATTTCCCGGGCGTCTTGGCTGACTTTTGCAAGGTGTAACAAGGCTTTTGAGGGAATACATCCGTGATTCAGACAGACGCCGCCCAGTTCTGCTTCCCTGTCAATGAGGGTAACCTGTTTTCCCAGATCGGCGGCTCTAAAGGCGGCGGCATATCCTCCGGGACCCGCACCGATCACGACGATTTCATTGTGAATAGATCGTCTTTCCATCACATGATTCCCAGTCCGGTAATGGACGTGTAATTTTCCAGCAAATCTCGCAGCCTTTTCGTAAACCGTGCCGCTTGTGCACCATCAATAACGCGGTGATCGTACGATAGAGAATAGGGGAGGATCAGCCTCGGCTGGAACGAGCCGTCTTGAAATACAGGGGACATCTTTGATCGTGATATCCCGAGAATGGCAACCTCAGGCGGATTCACAATAGGGGTAAATCCGGTTCCGCTGATCCCGCCTAAGCTGGAAAGGGTAAAGCAACCGCCCTGCATTTCATCCGGGAGCAGTTTCCGATCTCTCGCCTTTGCGCTCAACGTGGATAATTCATCCGATATTTCTTTGAAAGACAGGCTGTCAACATTACGGATGACCGGAACCACTAATCCATTTTGAGTATCCACTGCAATCCCGATGTGGGAATACTTTTTATAAATTAAATTTTGTCCGGTGTGATCTAATGACGCATTAAATTCAGGCATCTCTTTCAAGAGTTGGACCACCGCCTTCATCAGGAAGGGTAATAGCGTGATTTTCACCGATTCATCTTGATTCAATCCCTTCAGGGATTTTTGGAACTTGTCCAGATCGGTAATATCGGCTTCATCAAATTGGGTAACATGGGGGATCTTCTGCCATGCCTGCTGAAGTCTTTCGCCGGTGATCCGCTTGATTTTTGATAATTTGACGGATTCGATTTTACCCCATTGTGAAAAATCGATCGCTTGCGGTGAGTCTGACCGGACTGGAGGGATGTGGTTTTCCGATAATACCGATTTTATGAAGGTCTGCACATCTTCTTTGGTAATTCTGCCTTTGGGACCAGAACCCGCGATCGAAGCGAGATCCGCACCCAGTTCCCGAGCAAAAAGTCTGACGGAAGGGCTCGCATTGGAGATGTTTCGCTGACGGGTTGGGGGTGAGGGCGTACCTGTGGGTGACGGGGAGAGGAGCGCTTCTTCTTTTTCATTCGGTTCATCACTGGTGACAGAACCGGGTTCCGCCTCCTTAGGCGGCGTTTGCCTGGCGGTTCCCGGGGTATCGGATTCCAACCTGATTAACAGCGTACCAAATTGGATTTCATCCCCTGCAGCGACCATTACTTCTTTCACGGTACCGCCAATTTCAACCGGGATTTCCATCGTGGCTTTTTCGGATTCGAGAATAATAATAGTGTCATCGATCTCGATCCGGTCACCGGGTTTCACCAAAACTTCGCTGACTTCAACGGTTTGAATACCTTCACCCAAATCGGGTAATAAAATGTCTATCGTCATGGAATTTAGCTTTCTATGTTGTTAGCGGGTTTGGTTTTTCAGAATCCAATTGATATTTTTTAATTGCCGTGCGGATCAGGGATGGTTTAATTTTTCCTTCATCTGACAGACTGCTGAGTGCTGCCAGAACGATATAATAACGGCTCACTTCAAAGAAATCCCGTAATTCGGCACGTGCCTCACTTCTGCCAAAACCATCTGTCCCCAGAGCCGTAAAATTCAGATGGATAAAGGGTGCGATCTGTTCCGCCACCAGTTTTACGTAATCAGAAACAGCGATCACCGGTCCGCGTCGGGGATCAAGTGAACCGGTGACGGTGGGGATTCGGGCATCTTTTTCAGGATGAAGAATATTCCATCGTTTTTTATCCTCGCCATCTTTTCGAAGTTCACTGTAACTCGTTATACTCCAGACGTCGGATTCAATATCCCAGTCTCTTTTCAGAATTTCAGATGCCTTCAAAACTTCATTGAATATTGATCCGCTGCCCAGCAACTGCACATGACGTTTATTCGTTGAGTCTGATTTTTTATAGAGGTACATCCCCCGAAGGATACCTTCAGATGCATACCCTGCCTGGACTGGTTGTGAATAGTTTTCGTTGTAAAGAGTAATGTAATAGATCACATCTTCATTATTTTCAATCATGGCTTTGAGTCCGGCCTGAATAATAACGGCAATTTCATAAGCAAAAGCAGGGTCGTATGCCCGGAGATTCGGTACGATGGATGCCGCTAAATGACTATGACCATCCTGATGCTGCAGACCTTCGCCTGCCAGAGTTGTTCGTCCGGCAGTAGCACCCAGCAGAAATCCCCGCGTACGCATATCCGCAGCCGCCCAGATTAAATCGCCGACACGCTGAAATCCAAACATTGAATAATAAATGTAAAAGGGGATCATTTGGACCCCGTGAGTGCTGTAGGATGTCCCTGCGGCGATAAAAGACGAAATCGCACCGGCTTCCGTAATACCCTCTTCTAAAATCTGACCATTCACAGCCTCTTTGTAATACAAAAATTGATCAGAATCTACGGGGTCGTAATTCTGTCCGTTATGGCTATAAATCCCCAATTGTCTGAACAGAGGGTCAATACCAAAAGTTCTTGCCTCGTCGGGGATGATAGGGACAACCATTTTACCGATATCTTTATTTTTGGTGAGGATTGTCAAAAGTCTGACAAACGCCATGGTGGTGGATAGTTCTCGATCGCCTGACCCCTCCGTAAGTTCTTTGAAGACCTCAATACCGGGAGCGGGAAGTTTTTTCGCCAGATCCTTTCGGACGGGTAAAAAACCACAGAGCGCCTTCCTTCTTTCCAGTAGATACCGGATTTCCATACTCGCTTCATCAGGTCTGTAGAATGGGGTTGATTTTGCCACATCATCCGTTAACGGGATATCAAATCGTGAACGAAATTGCAGGAGTTCGTCTTCATTCAGTTTTTTTTGAGAATGCGTAATGTTTCGACCCTCCCCGGCTTCTCCCAATCCATAACCTTTGATCGTTCTAGCGAGGATGATCGTCGGTTGTCCAATGTGGGAAACGGCTTCGCTGAAAGCGGCATATACTTTCGCCGGATCGTGTCCTCCTACACGTAATTTCCAGAGTTCATCGTCGGTAAGATGATCAACCATTTTGGCAAGTTCGGGAGTTTTCCCCCAGAAATGTTTTCGGATATACGCGCCGCCTTCGACCACATATTTTAATAAGTCACCATCAACGATCTCCTCCATGCGGTTTGCGAGGATTCCCGATTTATCATTGGAAAGCAGCGCATCCCAATCCGATCCCCACACGACCTTGATCACGTTCCACCCTGCGCCGCGAAATGCGCCCTCAAGCTCCTGAATGATTTTTCCGTTGCCCCGCACCGGGCCGTCCAGTCTTTGCAAATTGCAGTTAACCACAAAAATGAGATTATCCAGTTGCTCGCGGGAGGCCAGGGTGATCGCCCCTAAAGCTTCAGGTTCGTCCATTTCACCATCGCCTAAAAACGCCCAGACTTTTCTGCCAGCGTCATCGATAAACCCACGGTCGATCATGTATCTCATGAACCGTGCCTGATAGATGGCCATCAAAGGTCCAAGCCCCATTGACACGGTGGCAAATTGCCAAAAATCAGGCATGTGGTATGGGTGAGGATATGAGCTTAACCCGCCATTTTTAGCATTTTCACGTCTAAAATTTGTCAGTTTATCTTCGGATAACCGTCCCTCTAAAAATGCGCGTCCATAAATGCCGGGGGAAGAGTGTCCCTGAAAGAGAACAAGATCACCGCCGGTGGGATGGTCATGTCCGCGTAAAAAATGGTTCTGTGCCACCTCAAGTAACGTTGCTGAAGACGCATAAGAAGAGATATGTCCGCCAATCCCGTGGCTTACATTATTCGCACGGACAACCATTGCCATGGCATTCCACCGGATTAAGGATTTTATTCGTCGCTCAAGAGCCCGGTCACCGGGATACGGTTTTTGATGAGACGGCGGGATAGTATTTTGAAAGGCCGTATTCGGGCTGTAAGGCATCCTTACCCCGTTTCTGCGGGCATGATCCATTAGTTTTTCTACTAGAAAATGAGCCCTGTCCGAACCCTGATTATCCAAAACCGACTGGAGTGACTCAAGCCATTCCCGGGTTTCTTCAGGGTCTAAATCCATTTGCTCTTTTTTATCTTTCATAAAATTCCTCAGGTAATCGTAAATATTTACGTTATTAAGTTCGAAAACCACGAAGATTCTGATTGAAGTAATTTTAAAATAATATAAGAATCATCCGCAATCAGTCCATCCTCATCAAACAAACACTTTTTAAGACTGACACTTTAATCATGAATAGCGATGCAGGTGATTGCATCATATAAAAATATACCTACAGAGTCGGTTGGTATTCCTGCAGAATTTTAATGTAGTTGGCACGCATAAACGCACCGGGATCGGGAACATTTCTCATACTCATTGATCCGCGCATTTGGGTCAAACTATCATACTCATTTTCATCCATCCACTGAAGTATGCCCTTGAGTATCTTTTCGATATGGGACGGCCCAAATTTCAATAGGGCAGAAGCCATCATTGTCACATCCGCCCCGACCATCGTGAGTTTTAAAACATCATCTGCCGTATGCACACCCGATGTGGCGGCCAAGGACAGATGAACCTGTTTCCAGAGAACCGCTATCCATCTTAAAGGCAACAACACTTCATATGATGTACTGAGGGTGAGGGCAGAAATGACCTTCAGATTTTCAATATCAATATCCGGTTGATAAAAGCGGTTAAACATGACCAGCGCGTCGGCGCCCGCCAGTTGCACTTGATGGGCAAAATGAGGCAGTGCTGTAAAGGCAGGTCCGATTTTTAGAGCGACCGGGATTGTTACTTTTTCCCGGATACTTCGAAGAATATCTAAGTGAGTCCGGATGACATTTTCTCCGGATTCCTTCATTTCGCTGGGCATATAATAAACATTAAGCTCTAATCCGTCAGCGCCTGCTTCTTCAATCAATCCTGCTTTTTCCACCCATCCCCCTTTGGACACACCATTCAGACTCCCGATGATAGGGATATCCACGGCAGTCTTTAACTTTCTGATCTGGTTCAGATATTCTTCAGGTCCTTCCCAAACTTTATGATGGTCAGGGAAATAGGATAATGATTCAGCAAAACTTTCGCTTCCGTGAGATAGATAAAACTCCAGTTCACTGTCTTCATGATGTATTTCTTCTTCAAACAACGAGTACATTACTACACCGGCAGCGCCCGCTTCTTCCAGTTTTTTTACCGTGTCCACATTACGGGAAAGCGGGGAAGCAGAAACGACAAGGGGATTTTTTAAATCCAACCCCATATATTTTGTTGATAATCTCATGGGCTACTCCTTTATGGCAGGATGTGCAGGATCTAGCTTAGCAAGTTTGTGATAATATTCATATTGATCTTTGGCGAATTGATCCGCTTTGTGAAGTAATTCATGAGCCCGTTCAGGCATGCTTTTTGTCAACATTTTGAATCGATTCTCTTTGTACAAATATTCCTTGATATGGATGCTGGGAGCTTTGGAATCCAGTATTAACGGATTTTTCCCTTGCAAATTTAAAGTCGGATTGTACCTGAATAAGGACCAATGACCACTCTCGACGGCTAACTTATGTTGTTCCATTCCTTTGGTCATGTTTATTCCATGGGCGATACAGTGACTATATGCGATAATGATGGAAACCCCCGGGTATGCTTCCGCTTCAATAAACGCCTTTACCGTCTGGGCATCGTTGGCGCCCATGGCTACCTTTGCAACATAAACACTTCCGTAGCTCATGGCGATCATACCCAGATCTTTTTTCCCCGTATCTTTACCTGCACTGGCAAATTTGGCAACTGCGCCGATGGGCGTCGCTTTCGAAGCCTGTCCGCCCGTATTACTATAGACTTCGGTGTCGAGTACCAGGATATTTACATCCTTCCCCGACGCCATAACATGATCCAGCCCGCCGAAACCAATATCATAAGCCCATCCGTCACCTCCGACGATCCACACGCTCTTCTTGACCAGATTGTCAGAAATAGACAGAAGTTGTTTTGCATCAAAGGTGTTGATATGTTCCAGAATATTATTCATTTTTTCCACCCGGTGCCGTTGTTCGAAAATTCCGGATTCTTCAGATTGATTTGCATTTTGGATAGAATTCAGCAATTCATCCCCAATCTGATCCCTGAATAGTTCAGCCATTTCCAGAGCGTATTCACGATGCTTATCAATGGTAAGTCTAAAACCCAATCCAAATTCGGCATTATCTTCAAATAAAGAGTTTGACCATGATGGACCCCTGCCCGCCAGATTTTTAGCCCAGGGGGTGGTGGGGAGGTTCCCCCCGTAAATGGATGAACATCCGGTGGCATTTGCCACAACCATCCGATCACCAAATAATTGGGATGCGAGTTTGATATAGGGCGTTTCACCACAGCCGGAACATGCCCCTGAAAATTCAAACAACGGTTCTAATATTTGTGATCCCTTAACCGTGTTTTGTTTTACCCGATCTCGGTCCGCTTCAGGAAGAGTGAGAAAAAACTCCCAATTTGTATTTTCTGAATCCCGTAGTGATGGTTGAAATTCCATATTTATGGCTTTCAGGCTTACATTGGATTTGTCTTTAACCGGGCAAACTTCCACGCAGATCGCACACCCTGTACAATCTTCCGGAGCGACCTGAAGGGAATAAACTTCCGAATCAGACCATTCACGTCCCTTTGAATCAATAAATTTGAACGTTTCCGGGGCTGCTTTGAGATATTTTTTATCATATACCTTCGGCCGGATGACGCCATGGGGACAAACAATGGCGCATTTATTACATTGGATACATATCTCCGCGTTCCAAACGGGAATCTCGGTTGAAATATTCCGTTTTTCCCACTGGGTGGTATCCGTGGGCCAGGTACCGTCAATCGGCATTGCGCTGACTGGCAGGTCGTCTCCTAAACCGGCGATGAGCACACCCGTTACCTTTTTAACAAAATCCGGCGCATGGCTGGGGATTTGTGCATAGGCGATCTCCGTGCCCGTTGCGATATCCGGAACCTTAATCTGATGCAAATTAGCCAGAGTCTGATCGACGGCATGGAAGTTTGTCTTTACAATTTCTTCCCCTTTTTGACCATAGGTCTTTTTGATTGCTCGCTTTATTTTATCGATGGCTTCATCTTTTGGCAATATTCCGGAGATGGCAAAGAAACAGGTTTGCATGATTGTATTAATACGCATCCCCATACCGGTATCTTTGGCGACATTTAAGGCATTTATGTTATAGAAATTTATCTTTTTATCGAGGATTTGTTTTTGAACATTACGGGAGAGATTGTCCCAAACTTCGTCGTGAGTAAAGGGACTGTTTAATAAAAACGTACCTTTCGGAACCACATATTTCAGGATATCCATTGTTTTCAAAAACTCGAAATTGTGGCAGGCGACAAAATTTGAATTTCGGATAAGATAGGTTGATTGAATTTTCTCGTTTCCAAACCGCAGGTGGGAAATCGTCATACTTCCTGCTTTTTTTGAATCATAAACGAAATATCCCTGTGCATAGTTGTCTGTTTCTTCGCCAATAATTTTAATTGAATTTTTGTTTGCACCAACGGTACCGTCTGCGCCCAGTCCAAAAAACATGCCTCTGAAAATATTGTCCCCCGTAGCTGTATAATCAGGATCGAACGTCAGACTGGAAAGTGTGACATCATCATTGATGCCAATGGTAAATCGATTTTTAGGGATGTCCCTACGCAGTTCGTCGAAAACCCCTTTAACCATACCCGGTGTAAATTCTTTTGAGGATAGTCCGTATCGTCCACCTACGATCGCCGGTGTTGTGCTTCCTTGTGATGATTCAGCAAACGCAGTGACGACATCCTGATACAGGGGTTCACCCAAAGATCCGGGTTCTTTTGTTCTGTCGAGAACAGCAATTTTTTTCACCGAAGCAGGGATGGAATTCATGAAGTGTTTTGCCGAGAAGGGACGAAACAGCCTGACTTTGACCATTCCAACTTTTTCGCCATTTTTAATCATAAACTTCACGGTTTCATCAACGGTTTCCGCCCCGGACCCCATGATAATGATTATTCGATCAGCTTCAGGATGCCCCTCGTAATCAAACAGATGATATTGTCGCCCTACCACCTGAGCAAATTTGTCCATGGTCACTTGAACCGTTTCCGGTGCGGCGTCATAATAGGGATTGCAGGCTTCCCGGGATTGAAAATAAGTATCCGGGTTTTGTGCGGTTCCCCGTAAGACTGGCTGGTTGGGGTTCAACCCGCGCTTTCGATGAGCAAATACTAAATCATGATCAATCAGCGCTTTAATGTCATCTTCGGTAAGTTGTTCGATTTTCATGACTTCGTGAGAGGTTCTGAAACCATCGAAGAAGTGTAAAAACGGGATACGGCTTTTTAGGGTAGCTGCTTGGGCAACAAGGGCAAAATCCATCACTTCCTGAACACTATTGGATACAAATAACGCCCATCCGGTTGACCGGGTAGCCATGACATCACTGTGATCGCCGAATATTGATAATGCATGGGTTGCAATAGTTCTGGCGGCGACATGGAATACGGTTGAAGTCAATTCTCCCGCAATTTTATACATATTGGGGATCATTAATAGCAATCCCTGGGATGATGTAAAGGTTGTTGTCAGGGCGCCTGTCTGAAGCGCACCGTGTACGGTACCGGCAGCTCCGCCTTCACTCTGCATTTCAATCACCGAAGGCACAGTTCCCCATATATTCTTTTTTCCCAGCGAAGACCACATATCCGATTGTTCACCCATGGGGGAGGAGGGCGTTATCGGATAAATAGCGATCACTTCATTTGTATAATGCGCTATGTAGGCAACAGCTTCGTTACCATCAATGGTAACCATCTTTCGTGTCATACGGTGTAAATCCTTATAAAAAAGTAAAAATAAATAACCTGTAATCGGCTTGTCTGTATAAAAACACTTAGATTTATCAAAATCCAGGACTGAAATTTACGACTGAACCTTCATTGGTATTTCGGCGAAGGATAAACTTTAACATGAGATTGAAAAGACAAACCTGAATTTATGTCATCCTTTTAAAATGTTGAAAATAAATGAATTAAGTGAAAAATAAATTTCGAGTAAAATAATTCTACCGATATTTCGTAATTTTTTTATCAGGAATCTGAACCCATTAGTCACTATTTAACGAGTTACTAACGTAAACCGGAGTACCATGAAAATAGGAATCTTAACTGCAGGCGGTTTAGCCCCATGTCTGTCTGCGTCAATTGGCGAACTGATCGTCCAATACACACAACACGCACCGGAGGCCGCAATCGTCGGATATTTAAACGGTTACAAAGGACTTCTGCTCGGTAAATCAATTCGGATCACGGATACGGTTAGAGAAAATGCCGGAATACTGAGTCAGTTTGGTGGCAGTCCCATCGGTAATTCCCGTGTCAAGTTGACCAATGTGGAAGACTGTGAGAAAAAAGGATATGTTTTACCCGGAGAGTTACCCCTTAAAAAAGCCGCTGAACAGTTAATCAAAGACGGGGTTACGATCCTTCATACCATTGGAGGGGATGATACGAATACGATGGCAGCACAATTATCTGAATTTCTCTCAAACAAAGGGATAGAACTCACCGTGGTTGGTCTGCCTAAAACTGTCGATAATGATGTGTATCCAATTATTCAGACATTAGGCGCATGGACCGCCGCTGAACAAGGCGCAATCTTCTTTGAGAACATTGCCAATGAGAATACTACCAGTTCACGGCAATTGATCATTCACGAGGTGATGGGGAGACATTGCGGATGGCTGGCCGCTGCAACGGCTGATAATTATAGAAACCGATTGGGATCACGCCGGTTCCTGGATGATATCCTCCTGACAAAAGACAGGTGGGATGTGGATGCAGTTTATATACCAGAATCGGTAATTGATTTTAAAAGCGAGGCAAAGCGGTTGAAATCACTTATGGATTGTAAAGATTCGGTGAATATCTTTCTGAGTGAAGGCGCCGGCATGAATAGCATTATTAGCGAATTGGAACAGAACGGTACGACGGTAGAAAAAGATTCATTTGGACATTACCGGCTTGACGCGATTAATCCTGGAAAATGGTTTGGAGAACAGTTTGCAAATATGATCAGGTCAGACAAGGTGTTGGTACAGAAAAGCGGATATTTTGCCAGATCCGCCGCTCCGAATAAAAAAGACCTCGACTTAATTAAACGGTCAGCCGAACTCGCGGTCGCGTGCGGGCTTAAAAGTGTTAGTGGCGTGGTGGGGTTGGACGAGGCGAAAAACGGGGAACTGTCCCTCATTGATTTTAACCGGATAAAAGGAGGGAAACCGTTTGACGTCTCTCTGTTATGGTATCAAAGTATGCTCCGGGATATCGGACAAATGTAAATTATAAACAAAATATATAAGGAAAATATGATGTCTAAACAATATTCAGCCCCTCCAATTATAAGTTCACAAAGACGTTTCCCCGATAATATGGTATGTGGACACCACCTGCTTGTGAAAGCAAAACGGGGAGAAAAAGTGAGCTCGAATAAAAAAACATATGCAGTACCCGCATTTAATGTCACTACTTTTCAGGGGATTAATGCAGCATTCGAGGCATTTGATACCTTAGGATCCTCCGGTTTACTTGCGTTTTCAAACAGCGCTTTGAAGCATTTCGGACGAGGCGATGCTATTTCAGGATTGGAGATCGCTTCCCAATATGTTGAATATCTGGCAAAAAGGACAACCGTAAAAATCGCCACACATTTGGATCATGGTGATTATATGTCAGATGGGGGTAGAAAAGTCGTACAGGGAGCCGTGCAAATGCTCACATCGGTAATGGCCGATAACTCGACACTTAAAAGTTCAGGAACGCCCACATCCCTGGAGGAAAATATCGAATTTACCAGAGAAGTCGTGAACATGGCTCATCCCCTCGGGATTTCCGTCGAAGGAGAGTTGGGAGTACTCGCAGGTGAGGAGGACGAAGATACTTCCGCTGAAGAATCCACCTATACGAATCCCGCCGAACTGGAGAAATTTTTACGGGAAACCGGTGTATTAATGTTGGCGCCGACGATTGGAACAAAACATGGTCCCAATAAAGGAAAGCCCGGAGAAAAAGTAAAATTGAATATCCGGCTCGCCCATGAATTGCTAAAATTAGCCAATAAAATCAATGAGGATATTGTTTTCGTCGCTCATGGTGCATCGACGTTATATCCCGAAGTTGTGAAATTTGCCGCTGATCAGCTTAGTGCTATTGGAGGAATGAAGGCAGAAATATCGAAGTGGAAAGAATTTGTGGGAACGGATTGGGATCAGATCCAGGGATTGATAGAAGCCGGATTTTGTAAAATAAATACTGACACTGAAAATCGTCAAACGTATCTGGCATCATTAATCGGCGCGCTTTATCAAACCGCCTCAAAAATTGATATCCGGTATTATGATAATATCACGACAAATGCGCTGACTCAAAGCTACATTCAAAAATTGATCATGGCAGGAAATTTTGGAGTATGGCATGAACCCAAAATAGATGTGAATAATTTTACATTTTCTCTGTAGAATCATGGCAACATATCAGTAAAATAAATGGATTTCATTAAACAGTTGGAATCATTCAAAAGTTGCGCATCTGCCAGGTCCCGGCATAAGCACCGATGAATCGGTTGAAAAAAAATACACCCAAATAATTACATACTGCTACTGGCTCCGATGGACCGGATGGGAGTACTTTACCGCACCAAAGATTTTATTGAAAAACATCTGGCGGAAACCCACAACCTGCAAATGGCGCAGTTACCGTTGATTTTAAGTAAGATCGGCGGTGTTAATGATTTGCTGACCTGCGACGGATCAGGAACACCGGTGGAATTTCCGGCAGGACCGGGGTTGGAAAACGAATTGAAACCCAGGGGGTTCAGGACGCAACCCAATGGATACGGATGGCGGTTAAACAATTTGACTGCGCATCCGGAGAAAGGGATTAATACCGATACGCATGTCGTTCGCAAAGGTTATTTATTAAACCACGTTCATAGTTCATATATTGATCAGTGGGACTGGGAAAAAGTCATGACTCCCGACCAGTGAAATCTCGACTATCTGACTGAAACCGTGAAAAATATTTGGGGAGTCATCAGAAACGAAGAGGTTATGATCCTGGGAAATTTCCCGTACTGAAATCCTCAAAATTCCCTGATTTTCCAAAAGAATTAAAGTTCATTTACTCAGAGAACCTCCTTGAAAAGTATCCTGATCTTCCTCTAAAACAACGTGAAACCCAGATCCTGCAGAATTGCCCTGCTGTATTTATTACCGGCATGGGCTGGCCGCTGAAGGATGGATATCCCCATGAAATGCGTGCGACGGACTATGATGACTGGATCACGGAGACAAGCGTTAAGAATGGTGATCAATATCATGTCCTTAATGGGGATATTCTGGTTTGGGATTCCATTACAAAACGACGACATGAATTGTTCCCAATGGGAATCCGGGCGACGAAAGGAACGTTCCCCGACAGATGATAATGGACGGGCTTGAGAAGGATCTTGACCAACCCTACCATCAGGCATTTCTGAAAGATGACAGACCAATGAGTATCGTCGGAGGTATCAGTCATGCGAAGAGATATATGTACCTCGTGAGAATGTTCATCCGGGAGAGGCAACCGATTCCATTTGGCCACAGCAGTTAAAGGAGATATGGGTAAAAAAACATACGCATACTGGAATAAACTTTTCTTGTATGTGCTCCGGTTAACAGGGACGGTATGAGAAAAAACGTCCCTGTTTTGGCTGTGCTTGATGATACAACCATCATCCATTCCCTCTTATTACTGTATAATTTTATTTAATTTACCAGTGTCGACGAGCCTGCCTAGTGATCATCGGCGCTCGAAAATTTATCAGGGTTACATATGATCTGATATAAATTCCGGTTTATCACCGACCAGATTACCCCATTGTAACACGAATAATTATTTATTTAGGCAATATCATTTTTAGAAGTAAAATTGAATGTAAATATCTCAAATGATTTTAGACAATTCTAAAGGAAATAATATTGGAAACACAGCACCGGATCATTGACGTCATTGAACAAGCTATGGCTACATTCGCCGAGACGGTATGGGGTCCGCCCCTTCTGGTGTTACTTTTGGGTGGCGGACTATTTTTTACGATTTTTTCCCGATTTATTCCCTTCCGGTATGTGAGGCATGCTATAGATATCGTGCACGGGAAATTTGACCATGAAACCGATCCCGGCCAGATCAATCACTTTCAGGCATTGAGCAGTGCGCTTGCCTCGACCATTGGGATGGGAAATATCAGTGGTGTCGCCATTGCCATTCAGATGGGCGGTCCCGGCGCAGTATTCTGGATGTGGGTCAGCGCGATTGTGGGGTCCGCTACGAAATTTTTCACCTGTACGCTGGCGATTATGTATCGCGGGAAGGATGATTTAGGAGAACCTCAGGGGGGTCCCATGTACGTTATTCATGAAGCGCTGGGAAAGCACTTTCGCTTTCTCGCTGTGTTTTTCTCTGTGGCGGGATTGTTTGGGTGTCTGGCGCTATTCCAGGTGAATCAGCTGACCCAAATTATTCGGGATGAAATCTTCCATCCCCAGGGATTATTTGTGGAAAATGTAGAACTGGGAAATCTGTTAATTGGCTTTTTTATCGCAATATTGGTTGCATCTGTCATTTTTGGGGGTATCCGGCGAATCGGATATGTTGCCTCCAAAATGGTGCCGACGATGGTGCTCCTGTATCTATTTGCGGGATTGCTGGTGATCTTCAAATATTTTTGGGACATTCCTGCTATTTTGGCGCTGATCATTCAGGACGCTTTCACCGGAAATGCCATGGTCGGGGGTGCGGTTGGGACGGTGATCATCACCGGCGTTAGAAGGGCTGCATTTTCAAATGAAGCCGGGATTGGTACGGAAGCCATGGCGCACGGAGCTGCCAAAACACAGGAGCCCGTCCGGGAAGGACTGGTAGCGATGCTGGGTCCCTTCGTTGATACGATTATAGTATGCTCAATAACTGCATTTGTCATATTGATGACCGGGGTTTGGCAGAGTTCTGAAGCCAATGGCGTCACCTTAACCACCCAGGCATTTTCTAAAGCGCTTCCCGGGTTAGGCAGAGGATTGCTTATAACCAGTGTTCTTATATTTTCGCTCTCCACCATGATTGGCTATTCATATTATGGTGCAAAATGTACTAGTTATCTGTTTGGAACCAAATGGAAAAAATATTACCGGATTTTTTATACGGTGACGCTTGTTGTGGGTGCGGTGATCTCTATCAACGCAGTGATCAATTTTTTAGACGGAATGTTTGCGCTGATGGCGATCCCGACAATGGTTTCCTCGATTATTCTCGCACCAAAAGTCATGTCCGCCTCACGGGATTATTTTCACCGATTGCAGGCGGGTGGGGATAAATTTGGGTAAAAATCAGTATTTCGGAAAAATTTGCACCTGATCAATTTTTCTGGGATTTGATTTACGGATCAATACCTGTCCGATTGGGAGAAAAAGCCGTTCACCCTTGTGAGGAATCCGGCCGAGTGTATTCATGATATACCCGCCCACCGTTTCAAAACTTCCTTCCGGGATATCGAATCCCCATTTTTCATTAAAAGTGTCCAGGTTCATTTTTGCCGAAACCAGGATCGAACCGTCCTTCAATTTTTCAGAGGCATTTTCATTATCATCATCAAACTCATCCTCAAATTCACCGAACAATTCTTCAAACAGGTCTTCCGCAGTGACCAACCCAGCCGTACCTCCATGTTCGTCGTGAACGATGGCGATCGCATGGTGTGCAGTCTGAAACTCGGATAAGGTCATGGCTGCCGATTTTGAGAAGGGTACATGATGAATCGGTTTGATGATTTCTTTGATCGAACTCGTATTCGAAAACAGGTCGTATAAATGTATGGCTCCCACAACATGATCAAGATCTCCGTCGTAAACCGGTAATTTTGAATGTCCGGATTCTATAAATATTTGTTTCACCTCGGGCATTGCAGCCTCCGCTTCAACTGCAGAAATATCAGTTCTGGGCGTCATAGCATCCTGAACCGCAGCAGAACTGAAATCAAAGACATTTGCAATAAGATCCTGCCGGTCTTTTGCAAGCGGAGTATCTTGCTCCAACTGACCGTAAACGTGTTGCAATTCATCCCGGTCCTCTTCTAAGTCTTCTTCCATCTCCTTCTCATAAAAAGCAGTTTCAACCCAACCGGATTTAGCCAGAAACCGGGTGAAGGGAGAAAATAAAAGTCCGGAAAACGTGAGAAACGGAGAGAGAATTCGGAGTGTGTAATTTGAAATATCCCGGGTAATGGCTTTCGGCAGCACTTCGCCAATTAACAGGATCACCACGGTGATGATCGTCACGAACCAAAGACGGGGAATGCCTAATTTTACAAAATAGATCGTAGCGAAGGATGTCGCCAGTATATTTGCGAGATTCGTACCAATCAGTATGAAGGAGAGATATTCTTCCTTGCGTTGTATGATGGAATATGCAAGTCCGGCCCACCGTTTATTTTGTTTCAACCAGACTTTAATCTGTAATTTATTTGCAGATATGAGCGCAAATTCAGAACTTGAAAAAAATATCGAAAGTACAAGACCGAAAATTGCAAGTGTCAATGGGAGCATAAGTATTGAATTCTTCTATTAACCTTTCGGATAATTAGTATAATTGACCAAATCATTTCAAAACAATCATTGAAAATTATGACCGGTATAACAGAGCAGCAAAATCCCAAAACCCTAAATATCGATAAATTAAGTTCCATCGAAATAATAGAGCTGATCAATCGGGAGGATCAAACCGTTCCGGAGGCAATACAAAAGTGCATTCCGGTTATAACGGGTTTCGTTTCAGAGGTGATCTGCAGACTGGATTCAGGTAATTCCCTTTTCTATATCGGGTCCGGGACGAGTGGCAGATTGGGTATTCTGGACGCTGTGGAATGCGTCCCAACCTTTTCGGTGCCTGCGGATCAGGTTCGGGGCATCATCGCTGGGGGGCGCGAGGCAATGTTCAGATCAGTTGAAGGCGCTGAGGATAATGAATCCGATGGCAGGGAGGCGGTTATCATTTCCGGAATATCCGGGCGGGACATTGTGCTTGGGATTGCTGCCAGCAGCACAACGCCCTTCGTACTTGCCGCATTAAAAACCGCCAAAGAGATCGGTGCGTTTACCGGATTACTCTGCTGTAACGAAATTCAGTCTCCTGAATATGTGGATATTCTCATACCTGTCATCGTGGGGCCTGAAGTCATCGCCGGCTCTACAAGAATGAAAGCCGGAACAGCGACAAAGCTGGTGTTAAATATGATCACCACTACAACGATGATCAAACTGAATAAAACATACGGCAATTTAATGGTTGACCTGAAGGCTTGGAATCAGAAATTATGGGATAGGGGTACCCGGCTTGTATCCCACTTGACTTCGCTAGATTATGAAAAGGCAAATGTCTTATTAAAATCGTGTGACGGGGAAGTTAAAACGTCGGTTGTTGCACATAAGTTAAATATCGATGTAGAAACAGCAAGATTAAAGATCATTTCAGCAAAAGGGTCACTGAGAGCCCTTATTGGATGACCTCTGCATTCAGAATTCAGATTGGATTTTAACTTAAAAACTCTCCACTTTTACATGGTAACGAGGCTGTTTTCCCAATTCTTTTAATAATAGGTTAATCTCCTTTTTCAATTCGACCATTTTGTATTCCCGATCTATCATGAACCGATTAACCTGCTCAATGTGGGATAAATATTTTTCCTTTTTTTGCATTTCATCCCGGGTTCTGGCAATTTCCCTTTTTACGTTTTCAGTTGCAGATTGGGCTATTTTAGTTTGAATGGAAAGTTCATTATTTTTGAGGACTAACTCAGTATTCATCTCACTCAGTTGCCGCTCCTGAAATTTCAGCTTAGATACAATAATTGAAACTGTTAGGCCAAACACAACATAGGTTAAAAAGATCGTACCTCTAAAGTAGATTTCATAAGCAGAGGGACGAAATAGCTGATCAAAAACGTTCCTCTCTCCAAAAAAATGAGTATCGATATTGACATCAATAATAATAAATATTAGCCCAAATAATATTGATAATGCAAACACCTGGTAATCAAATTGTGATACTTTTTGTTTCTGATTCATGCGCTCACCCCAATTGAGTATATTTGTTATGGATATTATAAAATAAGTTAGACAGAGTACAACAGAAAACAAACACGTATTTATTAGCGACCCTTTTCCATGTGTACATTTTTGACCCTCCGGTCGATGTAAAATAATTTCCGCAGAATGTTTTTGACTTTACGCATTTCACCCGGTATTCGGTAAGTTTTCCATCAATTTTACTTTTATATTTTGGAGATTAAGTGATTAAATATCCCCGCGTAACCCTGGACGTTGCTATTGAACATGGTCTTGCTGAAAGCGAATATAACGAAATTATGAAAATACTTGACCGAACTCCGAATTACGTTGAACTTGGAATATTTTCGGTAATGTGGAGCGAACATTGTTCATATAAAAGTTCAATAAAGTGGTTAAAAACTTTACCGCGATCCGGAGGACGCCTTTTGGTCGATGCAGGTGAAGAAAACGCCGGTCTGGTTGATATCGGAGATGGTCAGGCAGTTGCATTTAAAATTGAATCTCATAACCATCCGTCTGCTATTGAACCCTATCAGGGTGCTGCCACGGGTGTGGGCGGGATCATGCGTGACATCTTCACGATGGGAGCGCGACCCCTGATTTCCATGAATTCACTCAGGTTCGGGAGTCTGTCTGCACCCAGAAACCGGTTTTTACTGGAGCAGGTAGTGGAAGGAATATCGGACTATTCTAATTGTCTTGGGATCCCAACGCTGGGTGGGGAGGTCGCAATAGAAGACAGTTACCATGGGAATCCGCTGGTCAATGTATTCGGTTTGGGAATTGTCGATATCGGTGAAACGGCTAGTGCGGTTGCCAAAGGAGTGGGCAATCCCGTATTTATCGTGGGGGCAAAAACCGGGCGGGACGGGATCCACGGTGCCACCTTTGCCTCCGTTGAGCTATCAGAAGCATCTGAATCACGACGATCGAATGTACAGGTGGGGGACCCTTTCCTTGAAAAACTCCTGCTTGAAGCCACTCTCGAACTCTGCAAAAAAGAGTGGTTAATCGGTATTCAGGATATGGGCGCTGCGGGGATTACCTGCTCATCTTCTGAAATGGCGGCAAAAGGGCAATGCGGAATCACCCTCTATATTGACAAAGTACCCTTGCGGGAGGCTGACATGACCGCTTATGAGATTATGCTATCAGAATCCCAGGAACGGATGCTGGTGGTCATTGAAAAAATGTTCGAAAAAGAACTAAAATCTATTTTTAATAAATGGGATCTGGACTGCACCCGGATCGGAGAGGTCAATAATACCGGGATGTTGGAGGTCACTGAAAATGGAGAAGTTATCGTGAATATCCCCGCTAACTCCCTGGTGCTGGGAGGGGGAGCGCCTCAATATGATCTTCCTTTCGCCGAACCTGCATACATCAAAGAAAAAAATCAATTGAGTCTGGAGAAGCTACCTGAACCGGAGGACTATAACACGGTGCTTAAAACAATCCTTGAATCGCCGAATGTATGCAGTAAAAAATGGGTCTATGAACAATATGATACGACGGTTCGATCCAACACTATCTACGGACCGGGGGGAGATTCCGGTGTCATCCGGCTGAAAGGTTCAAAGAAGGGCATAGCTGTCAGTACGGATTGTAACGGTAGGCAGACCTTTCTAAATCCCCGGTCGGGGGGTGAAATTGCGGTTGCGGAGGCAGCAAGAAATGTAGTGTGCACAGGCGCCGAACCGATTGCCGTTACCAATTGTCTCAATTTCGGTAACCCGAATGATCCGGGTATTTATTGGCAATTCAAGGAAGCCGTAATCGGGATCGGTAATGCCTGTAAAACTTTAAATACCCCCGTCACCGGCGGAAATGTCAGTTTCAATAATGAGAGTGCTGCCGGCGCTGTATATCCGACACCGGTGATCGGTATGGTAGGCATCCTGGAGGATATATCCTGCCTGACGACGATGGAATTTAAACATGTGGACGATTTTATTATTGTGCTGGGCGCATTGAACGGAAAATTGGGCGGGTCTGAATATTTGAACGTAGTCCATCAGAAAATTGAAGGTCCGATTGCCCCCATCAATCTGGAGTTCGAAATGCGCGTGCAGGAAGTCTGTCTTGAGGCGATTAAAAAAAAGATCGTAAATTCCGCCCACGATATTTCAATTGGTGGGTTGGCGGTGTGCATTGCCGAATCCCTGATGCGCTCACCCTCACAATTAGGCGCGAAAATCGATTGTGCCAGACGGTTGAGAAATGACGAATTGCTCTTCGGCGAATGTCCAAGCGCTATCGTGATCACTATTCCGGAGATCAACCTCATTGATCTGATCATGATCGCCAAAGACCTGGATGTTCCCACACAAACCATCGGGCGGGTCACAAACGATGGAAAATTAAGGATCAATAATCTGATCCATTTGGAAAGATCAAAACTGGAACACCTTTATAATTCTTCACTCGACACGCTCATGGAGGGATAGCCGTGCAAAAAGAACGAATATTTTTTAATAATTCACCGAATCCCACGGTGGGTGTTGAGGTCGAACTATTCATTTTAGATTCTGAAACGTATGAATTATCTCCCGGAGCGCCGGTAATCCTCAATGAATTTGAGGGAAATTGTAATATTAAAGAAGAATTGTTGAATTCAATTATCGAGGTGAATACCAATATTTGCTGTAACATTTCAGAAGTTCGCGATGATCTTCGCAACCGCTTTTGTGAGGTGGTGAAAGTAGCCGAAAGTCATGGCTTTCAACTAATGGGCATGGGTATGCATCCCAGAGCCAGGTGGATCGACCAGACTATCACCGGAAAGGAACGATACCTTCAATTGGTGGACAAACTGCAATGGCCCGTTCGTCGGTTGCTGATCACCGGGGTTCATGTCCACATCGGTGTGGATTCCGGTGAAAAGGCAATTGCAATCACGAACGGTCTGACCCGGTATATTCCCCATATGATAGGATTATCTGCGAATACGCCATTTGAATACGGCGAACTGACGGGGTTGGCATCCACCCGGACCAAATTATTCGAAATCATGCCCACAACCGGAATTCCCCCGGAAATGATCAATTATTCCCAATTTCAGAAATTTATGAGAACGCTGATCAAAGCGAAATCAATTAGTTCCATCCGGGAAGTATGGTGGGATATTCGTCCTCATCCGGGCTTTGGAACTGTGGAGATCCGGGCATACGACTGTGTTTCGAGTTTGGAAGAAATTGTGAATCTTGCAGCATTTACCCAAGCCCTTGTCGTTGGACTATCCAATCATTATGACAACGGAACCCAGTTGCCCAACCTCGATCGCTGGATCAATAAAGACAATAAATGGCGCGCCACACGGTATGGTCTCGATGCGGATTATATCGTGGATGAAACCGGGAATCAGCAGTCTTTGAAATCGGTCATTCTTGACACGATTGATAGAATTACCCCGGTGGGAAAGGAACTGGGCTGTAAACCTGAATTATTAAATCTCGCAAATCAGATTGAGAATGACAATGTTCCTTATAAGCGTCAGATCAGGATATTTGAAAAAACACGAAATTTGAATTCCGTGATCAAAAACGCCGTAGCCACATTAAAAGAGAGCATCGGATATTGAAGCTGAACACATGGCTTAAAATAAATGAAGAAAAATTAGTCCGTCTTCGAAGGCACCTGCATCAATATCCCGAAGTCGGATTTAAAGAATTTAAAACGAGCGCATATTTACAACAAATATTATTGGATGCGGGATTTACAATCTGCCAAACCCCGCTCATGAAAACCGGTTTTGTGTGTGACTATGGCTCCGGCGAAGGTCCAATTCTGGGGATCCGCTGCGATCTCGACGCCCTTCTCTTGGACGAAGCAAAATCCGTTCCGTATGCCTCTCAAAATGACGGTGTGATGCATGCCTGCGGTCATGATGTGCATATGACAATCGTAACCGGTCTGGCGTTATGGATGATGGAATCCAAACCCAAAACACAGGGCACAATTCGGTTCATTTTTCAGCCGGCGGAGGAGCAGGCACCGGGCGGGGCTCAATCCATGATCGACAGCGGATATATCGATGACATTGACCACATCGTGGGATTACACATGTTACCCCGGTTAGAAGCCGGAAAGATCGCTATCCGTAAAGGTGCGATGTCTGCCTCCGTGGAGATGGTGAACATCACATTGAAAGGCGAAGGTGGCCACACATCCCGGCCCCATGAGACCACCGATCTTATCCTGATCATGGCTCATACGATTATCGCTATAGATGAGCGTATCGACAGGGAAATTGATCATCGGTCACCAGTGGTGTTGTCATTCGGCAAAGTTACCGGCGGGGGTACATTCAACGTGATCCCTTCTAAAGTGATCCTGCAGGGTACTCTGCGATTTTTAGATCCGGACTTATGCAGCAAGCTTCATCGGATCATAGAAGAGGTGATCACACATATCGGTACAATGCATGGCGCTGATATCCAATACGAAATACACAACCATGCTCCTGGGATCATGAACGACGACCATTTAACCGATATCGTAAAAGCCGCTACCCTGAACGCTCTGGGAGAGGGCGCCTTAGTTGAATTGGAACACGCCAGTATGGGCGGTGAAGATTTTGCATTCTATCTGGATAAAATCCCCGGGACCTATTTTCGGGTGGGGTGCAGCAATGGGGTAACCCGGGATTTACATACCGTTAATTTTGATGTTAATGAGTCATGTATCCCCACCGCAATCCGGGTTTTGGATGAAGTGATCAGCCGCTATTATTTGATCCCATAATTAAATGATCATGGGTAGGTCAGAATGCTTCTGGATAACCCTCAAAGACTGCATTTCCGAAAAAAAATCACCCGTCCAAAAGTAAAGTTTGTGAAGGATAGTGTGATAGGTGACCATCGGTCCCACAATGATAGAGCCCTCATCGTTACCGCTGGGTTCTACATCTTTTCTAACCGAAACAATCCGGTAAAAACAACCATAATAGAGTTTACCCATATGACGATCAAATTCGACGGATTGCCGGCAGAAGGCGGGATTTTTCCCCAGCAGAATATTTTCCATGTCATACCGGGAGAGTACTTTGACTGAAATAGGGAACAGAAAATAAGCGATCATCAGCAACAGGAGGATTCGGATCACTTTCAATCGCGTACCTTTAAATAATATTCTCTCATGAGATGGCGGTGATCCATCCCTGAATTGAGATGATGATCCTGGGGTTGTATTTGGTCATTCGATTTCTCATATGTGTTTTCAATCTACTCCAACATTAGTGGATCGTCAAAATGCTCATTTTTAACAATTTGTAATCCGGTTAAACACAGACACCCCCGGTGATAAACAGCCGTTCACAGGAGCGAGCAGGTTTACCCGGCTACATAGACAGGTAAATTCATATCTCCGCCATTAAATAATGACAAGGTAACCTATCCTTTATCCTAAAATTTAATTGTTTATGAGGATCATTCGGTATTAAGATAAACCGGCTGGTCGGTCTGAATTATGTCTCAAAACAAACCCAAAGAAATTAGAATCAGAGAAATCATGGACGCCGCCATGCAGGTGTTTGTGAAAAAAGGATTTTCTCAAACCCGAATGTCAGATATCGTCACTCAATCCGGGATGAGTAAAGGGGCGATCTACCATCACTTTCGCAGTAAACGAGACCTTTTTCTGGCTTTAATCGATTATTGGGTGACATATAGCTTCCCGGACTTTCATCAATATGACCAGGAAGACAAATCCGCTTCTGTCATTTTGAGCGATTTTGCACTGGAAGTAGTCCGCCAGTTTCAAAAAAATCCAACGATCTTTTTGGCAGAACTTGAATTCTGGTCCATGGCTAACCGCGATGATGAGGTGCTGGAAAAAGTGAAACTTCTCTACGGCCATATTCTTGAATTGTTTGAGCGGGTCATTCAAAAAGGCATAGACCAGGGCGAATTTAAAAATCTAAATTCTAAAATATCCGCTTTATCCATCATGACATCTCTCCAGGGGATCACCTGGTTTACGATATTTGAATCAGAAAGCTTTAAGGGCGAAGAATACCTCCGTCATGTGATGGAATTTATTATTTACGGAATTAAAAAGAATGAATAATTGAGGATTGAGAGATTTGTATGCTAAAAGATAAAAATACGATAAAAACTCCAAAGATGAGACATCAGCCCATCAATCATACCAAATTGACAGGACGCGGAGGTGCATTTTTAGTCACGCCCATCGATAAAGGTAAAATTTTTTCCCGTGAACTTTTTACCGAGGAACACACCATGTTTCGGGATGCGGTGGCGGATTTCGGGAAAAACCAAATACTTCCCGTTATAAATGATTTGAATCACTTAAATGAACCGCTCACAAGGTCCTTATTCAGGCAAATGGGTGACCTGGGGTTCATCAGCACGGATTTTCCCGAGAGTGCAGGCGGGCTGGCAACCGATAAAGTCACCTCAATTATTGTATCGGAAACGTTAATGGAGGGACAGAACGCCTCGATCATGGTCACCTTTGCCGATCATACAGGCATTGCGACCCTGCCCATCATTTGGTATGGCAATGACGCGCAGAAGGAAAAATATCTGCCTAAATTAGCATCCGGTGAATGGCTGGGGTCCTTTTCCCTGACCGAGCCGGGCGCAGGATCGGATGCCCTCGCCGGATCCTGTACCGCCTCCCTGAATGCCGATGGCACACATTATATTTTAATGGGCAGTAAGATCTTTGTCACGAACGGAAGTTGGGCTGCCGTATCTGTCACCTTTGCCTGGGTGGATGGGGATAAATTTACCGCTTTTATTTTAGACAAGGACTGCAAAGGCTGGGTGATCGGTCCCGAAGAGCATAAAATGGGGATCAAGGGTTCATCCACCTGTACTTTCTTCTTCGAGGACTGCCAGGTCCCGGTTGAGAATGTCATCGGGAAGGTAGGTATGGGGGCCGCCGTTGCTTTCAATGTTCTATATGTGGGCCGCTACAAATTAGGCGCCACCACGATGGGCGGCGCTAAAAAAACCGTGACCATTGCCCATGAATATGCATCTGAACGAAAACAGTTCGATCAATCCATCAAAGAATTTGGGATGATCCGACGAAAACTGGCCAGGATGATGATCCGGGCCTGGGAAACAGATACCATATTATACATGACTGCCGGGTCCATTGACATCGCGCTTTCAGGGCTGGATAAGTCAGCCCCGGAATATTATGGCATCGTGCAGAAAACCATTGAAGACCATGGAATTGAAGCCTCAATCTGCAAGATCGTAGGGTCCGAAGCGGCATCGGATAATGTGGATGACTGTGTACAGATTTTCGGTGGGAACGGATTTATTGAGGACTATCCCATCGCCATCATGTACCGGGATGACCGTATTAACCGTATTTTCGAAGGTACCAACGAAATCAATCGCCTGGTCATTGGCGGTACGCTGCTGAAAAAATCCATTTTAGAAGATCTGCCGGTCCGGGAAGCCATATCCAACCGTCACGAACAATGGATTCCTGCTCGCCAGTATTCCGATAACAAAGCGCTCGATGACCTGGCTAGGATAATTGAATTTTCCCGATCTCTGTTATTCTATACACTGAACGAATGCATCGTATCAGAAGGTCAGGAGTTGAAGAATAACGAATGGATACTCGAACCCCTGGCGGATATGGTCATTTGCCTGGCGATCATGGATTCCGGATTTAAACGGTCTTATAACCTTCCTGATGATTCGGACAAATACCTGACCTATCTGAATATTTTCAGTCTGTCGGTCCATGACCGATATCAGAAGACAGTAGAATTCAGCAAGATCATCCTGTCATATTTGGATGAGAAAGACCATACGTCAAGCCGAATTGAGCTTTTGGAGAAAAAATGTTCAGAAATTTCGATCCGGTTTTCGTCCATCAGTGCGATGGAATATCTGGCTGCGAAACTGGATCATTACAAACGCTATTTTCTGGATGATTAATCCCCATGAAAGATCATTTTTTTATTCAAACGATAAACTCCTATGAAAAGGAATACACATGGAAAAATTTACAGTAATAGTTGACGGGATGCGTAGTCCCATCGGGATAAAGAACGGTCAACTGGTCGGGATTCGGCCGGATGATCTCACCGCGCAGGTAATCCGGGTATTGATGGATCGAAATCCACAGGTACCCACATCGCTGGTGGAGGACGTTGTTGTAGGGTGCGCATTCCCGGAGGGGGCTCAGGGGATGCTTGCCGCCCGTGGGATATCCATCCTCGCCGGTCTGCCGGTAGAAGCCGGCGCCAAAGTGGTGAATCGTTTCTGCGGCTCATCCATGGATGCGGTGCACCAACTCTCTCAGGCGATCGCAGCGGGAGATCTGGATGTGGGGATCGCCGCCGGTATGGAGGACATGTTTGGCGTGCCTATGGGCGGATTCAATCCAAGTTTTCATCCTGAACTCTATGAAAAAGAGTATTATATGGGGATGGGAGAAACGGCTGAAATATTAGCAAAAGAACTCAATATCTCGCGGGCAGATCAGGAGTCCTTCTCAGTCGAATCTCATCAAAAAGCGCTGGGTGCCATCGCTCAGGGAAGGTTCGAACACGAGATCGCACCCATCACATTTAACGGGAATACCATCTCAAAAGACGAAGGTCCACGGACGCCTGACATGGCAAAAATTATCGCTTTATCGCCTGCATTTGACGCAGATGGCACCGTCACTGCAGCCACATCCAGTCCGATATCCATCGGTGCAGCAGCGGTCATAGTGATGAGTAACTCCAAAGCAGAGGAACTGGGAATACCGGTAAAATTTAAAATTATCTCAAGAGCTGTCGCAGGTGTGGAGTGGACCCGTATGGGGTCAGGTCCGTTACCCGCCACTGAAAAAGCGCTTCGCCGGGCTGAACTCTCTATGAGCGATATAGAAGTTATTGAGTTAAACGAAGCCTTTGCCGCTCAGAGTTTATACGTCATCCGAAAGGGAGGATGGGATATTTCCAGGATCAACCGAAATGGCGGCGCGATTGCACTGGGACATCCGCTGGGATGTTCGGGCGCTCGGATCCTGATCACCCTGATGAATGTGATGGATCAGCAGAATGCCCGGTATGGGCTGGCAGCCATGTGCATCGGTACCGGACAGGGGATCGCCACCATTATTGAGAAAGTGTCATAAAATGTATTATCAAACGATCTATACTCATGACATTATCAAAGGAATTGAATATGAAATCTATTAATCGAGCAGCCGTGCTGGGTACCGGCATCATGGGAGGCCAATTGGCGGCACATCTCGCAAATGCGGGAATCGGCGTCTATGCCTTCGACATGACCCAAGAGATCGCTGAAAAGGGAATTGAATTCACCAGGTCTATCAAACCTGCGGCATTTTATAACCCTAAAAATGTTCAATTGATCACCCCTGTGAATTATCAGGATCATCTCCCGAAATTGTCGGACTGTGATTGGGTGATCGAGGCTATTTCCGAACGTCTGGATTGGAAACAATCACTCTATTCGCAGATCCTGCCGCATCTGAAGCTGGATGCTGTACTCACATCCAATACGTCGGGAATCTCCATTGTCGATCTGGCTGAAAAGCTCCCTTCCGACTTACGGCAGCGGTTTTTCATCACACATTTTTTTAATCCACCGCGATATATGAAGCTGGTCGAGATCATTCCTCATCCAGAAACCTCCCTGGCAGCGATATCAGAACTGGTGCCGGTCATGGAAGATGTGTTGGGAAAAGGGGTCGTCCAGGCAAAGGATACGCCGAATTTTATTGCCAATCGCATTGGAGTTTATGCCCTGATGGTCACCCTGTCAGAAGCTAAAAAGCGGAAACTGTCGGTGGAGGATGTGGATGGATTAACGGGGACACTCATTGGGCATCCTAAAAGCGCAACTTTCAGAACTGCAGACGTAGTCGGACTGGACACGCTGTCCTTTGTGGCACAGAATGCCTTCGACAAAGGTGCGAATGACCCTGATCGCGACATATTTAAAATTCCGGACTACCTGCAGACCATGGTCAAAAACGATTGGATCGGGCAAAAGTCCGGGCATGGATTTTACAGGAAGATCGACAAAAAAACGATTCATGCCATCGATTTAACCACTCTGGAATATCGCCCTCAACAGAAAAAGAAATTCCCGGGTGTTCGTCTTGCAAAGGCACACGTGCGGTTAGCGGATCGCTTAAAAGCGCTGGCATTTTCATCAGATGCCGCGGGGGAATTTACCTGGGAAGTTTTTGCGAAAACACTGCTTTATTGCGCCCGGTTAGTCGGTGAAATTGCCGATGATATCCCCAGTATCGATCGTGCTATGAAATGGGGGTTTGGCTGGGAATTGGGTCCGTTTGAAATGTGGGATGCACTGGGGGTCTCTGCGTCCGTTGAAAGAATGCGCCGCGAAGGACGGGACATCCCGGGCTGGATCAACAGGATGATTTCCGATGGGAATCACAGCTTCTACACGATCACCAACAGAAAAATGAATGCTTACAGTCCGGATGCCCGTACCGTAAAACCGGTGGAAATCGCATCAAAATCACTATCCTTCGCCATGATGTCCGCGACCGGGAACGTCATTCGAAAGGGTTGGTCAGCATCCGTCATTGACTTGGGTGACGGGGTTGCAGGCGTAAATCTTCATTCGGTATTAAAAACAGAATTGAATCCCATTGATGGGTCGATCATCGAAATTTTACTTTTTGCAACCCAATGGGTGGAAGCAAACGGATACAAGGGACTGGTTATTTCCGGAGACGGTCTGCATTTCTCTGCAGGAGCAAATTTAAACCTTATTTTGAATGCCTCACTCCGGCAGGATTGGGACGGTGTTGATAATCTCACGGGTCAGATGCAATCTGTTTTGCAGGGGTTGAAATACGCGCCATTTCCCGTTGTTGCGGCACCTTTTGGTATGGCTCTGGGAGGCGGATATGAGATGATCGGCGCCTCTGATTTGATTGTGGCTTCCGCAGAACTCTATTGTGGGCTGGTCGAAGTAGGCGTCGGACTCATCCCAGGTGCTGGGGGTAATTTGCGCATGCTGTCAAATCTATCCAAAAAGATTAAATCGCCGATGCCGGGAGCCTTCCCTATTGTGCAAAAAGCATTTGAGACCATCGGCTTTGCTAAAGTTTCCGGTTCGGCAAAAGAAGCAGAAGCCCTGGGGTATCTGCGCAAGCATGATATGATTATTCTAAACCGGGATTATCTG